>WNFK01150923.1_pt1 | contig 17081 bp, 21 predicted proteins | sample 5400281 | NCBI WGS metagenome assembly WNFK01 (sample SAMN13153350, study PRJNA577476) | soil metagenome | isolation source: 20 cm soil on Douglas fir-dominated hillslope | place: USA:California | collected 2013-09-17 | reverse complement strand
CGGTCGCGTGTGGAAAGCGTGTTCAGGCGGCGCTCAGTATCGCCCTGATGCATGCCGGCCGTTTTTCGAAATGCTTGCGCGTCGGCGCGTCTGGCAGACACCAACGCTCGGCGCCTTGTCCGAGCTCGCGGTGATCGGGACGCCCGCCTCATCGATCAGCGGCGACCAGCTCGCGTACGCAAACAAGCGGTTCCTTGAGATGCACGCGGGCAACCAAAGCTTCTTCGTCACCCGGCCAGAAATCGTAGGCATCCTCAAGAACCTGGCGCAGATCGGGAAGGTCGTCACGCGCGACATGGCTGCCGCTGGTGTCGGTATCCTTGCGGGATGCGATGCAATGATTGCCGGCTTCTGTGTGCATGACGAGCTGGCCTTAATGGTGGCCGGAGGCATGACGCCACTTGCGGCCCTCCAGACCGCTACCGTCAATCCGGCGCGCTATCTTGGTCGTGAGATGACGCTTGGAACCGTTGCAGCGGGCAGATCGGCCGACCTCGTGTTGCTGGATGCGAACCCGCTGGAAGACATCGCGAATGTGCGCCGCATTCGCGCCGTCATTACGGCCGGACGTTTCTTGGACAGGAGCGCGCTCGATCAGCTGCTCACTCAGGCTAGGGCTGCCGCGCAACAGTAGCGAATATCGGACGTTGAACCTAGGACGCGGGATCGAAGGCCGCATGAGACATCGACACATGCTTCGGCTGCCGCCGTCGGTGAGGGAGTGGCATCAGCCGTCGCGGATCGCGGTGAAGCTACGCCGCCGGCTTGCCTCGGCGGCGGCATCGAGAGGCGCGCGACTTAGCCCTCATCAAACCCAGTCGAGATACTCGCGGTAATCGGCCCCGTGATATCGGTCGTGCGCCGCCTGTGCGCGATTCGGCGGGCGTCTCGCAGACGCGCATCATGTGAGGTCTGTCATTTGCCGCCACATCGCAACCTCGATCCGTGAGTGTTGCGGCTGATCCTGAAATCGCGTATCGCAGCGCAGGAACGGAAACAGCGCCGGATGGCGCCGCACGACGGTGTCGATGTCGACAAAATCCGCCTGGAAAACGGGACTCCACCTCCCGTTGCAAGCACCCCGTACTGCGACCCTCTGGCTAATCGCAACGAGACGTCGCCTCACTCCGACAAGTTGTTGGTGAATTGTTGGCGCGCCCTGCAGGACTCGAACCTGCGACCTCCTGGTTCGTAGCAGTGATTCGGACGATCGACCAGTACCGACAGAGGACGATGAAGATCCGGCGCCTCAGTGACTTGCCGATGATTTGCGGACTTCCATCGACGTCAGTAGATCTCCATCGCGGGCTATCTTCTGGAAGAGTTGCGTCACAAACCGCGTCACATCCATGCCCGGCGAGTCCGCTAAGCAGAAGCTACGACTGCGGCCGCCAGCGCAAGAAGGAAACCCCACCGCCCTTCGAGGTTTGCTGCGAGACATCTCGCATTTGCCGATTCACACGAGCAACAGGCCTAGCGACAGGCCAACACTACACCGCGCCGACCGAGTATCCGCTTTTCTTCTATGGCTTCTTCTCGGTGGCCATGGCGTGGCAATCGCGTTTCTCGTCATTGGGTCGAGTCCACACCGGTTCCGCCCGCTCATGATTCCCAGCATGCTCGAAAAGTTCGGCTACGTAATGACACAGGCGGTGCTGTACGGCCAGGCGCGCATCTCGTGGGCTGACGCCCAATCGGCGGTGCCAGATCTGCTGCTCGGCATTCTCTTTATCGTGGCGTTTGCGAAGACTCGGATGTCGGAACAACCCGATGCGTGACTTCCCACACGTGCCACGGAATGACTCCCTGTTCAGGGCGTGGCTCATGTGGGAGCATCGCGATGTACTCCAGCAGGTGACCGTCGGGGTCGTGAAAGAAGACGGATGCGGCAGGCATCCAGGCGAAGACCACAGGTTGGTCTGTCGGTTGTCCATCGAAGTCGAGCGGCGTGATGCCAGCAGACCGCAACGCGGTCGGGGCTGCGACGACATCTGCGAGGCTTGCGCGAAAGGCCGCGTGCAACGCCACCCGCTGCGGGCCTGAGCCCGCTCCCCACAGCCCCAACATCGCGTTCCCGGCCGGGCCGATCCAGAAGAATGCCGCTTGCCGCGCGGGGACGACATGGGCCAACTGAAGGCCTAGGGCGTCTCGATAGAACGCGATGGCCCTGTCAAGATCGGTCACCGTCAAGTGCGATTCGAAGAGGTTCTGGACAGAAATCATCGATCGAATCTCCTGAGCTGTCGCCTCACGGCGAGACGGTCATGCCTGCTGCGTGTCGGGCGGTTGAGTTCCGCCGATGTGCCTCTTGGTGTTTTCACACTTGAGGTGGCGCGCTTGATCATCCTGATCTCCATGCCGCCCTCGGGCGCACGCTGCAATCGCACATCGTCCATCAACTTGCGGATGAGGAAAATCCCCCAGCCACTCGACTTCAGCAGGTTCTCCGGTGCGAGAGGATTGGCCACCGCTTCGGGATCGAAGCCCTCGCCCTCGTCGCGCACGCGGATCGAGAGCTCCACGTCGGCCGCCACCGTCGTCTCGAACTCGACGAACACGCGCTTGGTCGCGTCGTTCCGGTTGCCGTGCGTGATGGCGTTGATGACTGACTCGCGGACCGCGACGCTGACCCAGTGCGACGTGTCCTCGTCCAGGCCGACACTGTAGGCGATGTGATCGCTTGCGACCTGCAAGGAGTCGAGCATCTCAAGAGCGCTTGTGAACTCGAGCCCGACTATCTGGTGGTCGTTGGCCATCACGCGGCCCCTTTTACTCATGCTGTGTCAGCATCCCGGTCGGCTGGTGGCATCCATCTCCAAGTGAAGATGACTCGACGCTTTCCACTGTCTTCAATTGATAAGGACTCGCGATGTCGTCTTTGTATTCCTGCGACGCTTGCCGCACACCTGCGGCGGCCGCTTACGGCCAATTACGAGCTTGGCCAGCGCACATCCGCAGTGGCGCTCCCGGAATAAATCACTCTCGCGCGAGGTATTGCTTCGGTAGTGCTCGGTGGTAACGCGCCAACGAGGCGTGCCGTTGGCCGGCTCACTGTCACGTCGGCCCCGGCAGGATTGTGGACTCCTTGAAGCGTTGTCATCGCTTGTCGGTGGCCAGCGGCAGACGCACTGGCGTGAAGCGTGTCATGGAGTAGACGGAAGAGACAGGAAGTAAACAGTGGAAGCGTCTGCGATTCCCGCAGCGCAGTCATCTCATGAAAGAAGGAAGATCGCATGGAGAACTGCAAGAGCAACGAGTCCAAGATCACACGGGGTATCCTGCGCATCGCGTGCGTCACTGCTCTCGGCATGGCGTTCACGTTTGCAGTGCCGCAAGCCGCTCGCGCTCAGAGTGTCACACCGCCACCCGTGCCCGCCGGCCTTGAGGTGCCTGCGCCGAACCAGGCTTTCCTGGTTGGTCACGCCGTCGGCACGCAGAACTACATTTGCCAGCCTTCAGGTTCTCTTGGGCAGGTCGCGTGGACGTTGTTTACACCGGAGGCGACGTTGTTCACCGATCAGCAGGAGCAACTCATCACGCATTTCTTCAGCCCTAACCCAGTCGAGGGCCGCATCGTACGCGCTACGTGGGAGGACTCCGGGGATACGAGCACCGTCTGGGCGCGAGCGATCGCTTCAGCTACGGTCGACCCGAGCGCGATCGCCTGGGTGCTCTTACAAGCGGCTGGAACCCAAGTGGGACCGACCGGGGGCGACACGCTATCTCATACGACGTTCGTTCAACGGCTGAATACCAAAGGGGGCCTGGCGCCCGCGACCGGCTGTGACCGGCTGCCGGACGTCGGCCGTAAGGCGTTCGTGCCTTACACCGCCGATTACTTCTTTTACAAGAATTAAGGACTGCGATAGGCGTGCACCTCGTCTGACACTACCCGCGCCCGATATCACGTGTGGCGGCCCGCGAAGTCGTTACGGCCCTGCGCGGCCGCCACATGCCAAACGCGAGGTCCAGCGCCTCTGACCGGCTCCTGGAGTTCCAAGGAGTTGGTCGACGCCCGGTCACCGCGGCTGCAGAATCGCGCCGCCGATCACCACGAGCACGAGAGGGGTGGAACGCCTCGACGACCGGAAACAGCCAGAGCGACTTGCGAATCGCTTCGCCAATCGCGCTGGCTTCTGGACGCTCGAAGAGGGGCAGCAACACTCGTGGCTCGTATTGTTACAGATCGATGAAGTCGCCACCCTCTGCGTCGTGCCGACGTCGTTGTGCACACCTCGTCGTTTGACAGATGCAGTCATTGCTGCAGGGCATGGACGAACTGGTCGAGTTCCGCGTCGTTGACATCCGACACGGCCCAGTAGGACATGCCCCCGAGCGTCCAGTGTCGCACGTGGAATCCTCGAATAGCCCGCGCGTCCGACGAGATAGCGTCGGACGCCTCCGGCCACACGAACACATTGATCGTGTGTTGTCCGCGCGCGTACACAAGCGCGGCGACCGGACGGCCCGCCACGTAGTCCAGCCGTCCCCCGGTCAGTGGGAAGCCGGCCTGGGCGAGATCACTGACCGGCGGCGAGTAGTCCAACTTGCCAAGGAACCAGGGTTTCACGGTGTGCTGATCGGTGGACCGAACATCAAAGAGGTGCTCACCCATCAACGCCCGCACATGACTACTGACGACCTCCTGCGCCACCGCGTCGACGGGGTCAAGTGTCCGCGCCGCGCGTGCCGACGATCGGACGAACAAGATCGAGCCGGTCAGGGAGGCGACCATGACGACAGCAGCCGCCCAGGCGAGCAGGTTCGACGTTGCTGTTGACCGCGGTCGAGCATGCATAAGCCGAGCGCGCAACGCATCAGGTGCCTGGTAGTAGGGCGCGCGTCGAACCATCCGGCCGATTGACTCCACGTGCGCCAGTCGCCGGTGACAGGCAGCGCACGTGTCCAAGTGATCCCGTACGGACGTCGAGACCGCCGACTCCAGTTCACGGTCCTGGTACGCGTCGAGCAGACCCTCGATCTCACGGCAATCCACGATGTTCTCCACTCATTTCGCTGGGAGCCAACACGCCCGCGAGCCGCTCGCGTGCCCGCGCCAGCCGCGACATGACCGTTCCAAGGGGGATCCCGACAACGGCGGCGATCTCTTTATACGACAACCCCTCGAGCTCCCGCAGCACGAGCACTTCCCGGAAATCCATCGGTAGTGTCTCGAGCGCGCGCCGTACCTGCTCGACGGTCTGTTGCTGGATCGCCTGCGCTTCGGGGTCAAGGCTCACGTCTGCTCGGTTGTCGGCATCCTCGCCAGCAACGATGGTGCCGCCACTTCCAGCACGGCGCGGAAACCGCCCGTACCACGTATTCCGGACGATGGTGAGCAGCCACGCGCGGGCGTCCTCGCCACGCAGGGACGAGAAAAACCGCAAGGCGCGCACATAGGCGTCCTGCACGAGATCCTGGGCGTCGGCATCATTCTTCGTCAGCCACCGCGCGTAGTTGAATGCTGCGTCCAGGTGCGGCAGGAGGACCTCCTCAAACGACCGAGGCATCGTCTACTCCTAAGACTCCATCCGCGGCAGGTTTATTCCGGAACCACATCAGCACCGCCCGCGGAATACATCCGCCATCGCCTTGGTCTGTATAAGCGGACGCGGGACGACTCCCTAACCCGCGATGGCAGACACCAGACACCAGACACCAGACACCCATGTCATTCATCGGCAAATTTCATCCGCTGCTCGTGCATTTTCCGATTGCCTTGGTGCTGGCGGCCGCCGCCGCCGAGCTCGTGGTCACCGCCGCGCCTCGCAAGGCCTGGCGCACTGTCGCCGTCGCGAATATCCGCGTCGGGGCGGCCATGGGCGTCGTCACGGCGATCACTGGCTGGCTGTTCGCGTCGTCGCCAGTGGTCGACGCCTCGACGTTTCTCGAATGGCATCGATGGTTGGGAATGGCCGGCGCGGCGGGCGCGATCGGCGCGGCGCTCCTGTCGTCGCGTCTGCACGTGTCATCGCACCGCTCGGTGTTCGCCTACCGCTTCATGTTGTTCGTCACCGCACTCCTCGTGGCGATCACCGGTCATCTGGGTGGAACGCTCGTGTGGGGAGCCAGGTTCTTTCAACCGTAATCGCTGATGTCTGATTGATAAGGAGAGTGTCTGTGAAGAACAGAAACGACCAGACGGAATGGGACCGTCGCGGTTTCCTGAAGTGCATGGCGTGGGTCGGCACCGGCGCGATCTGGACCGTCACGGGCGGCATCCTCAAGGGAACGCCGATTGAGCACGCGGCGCGCTCCGGGGCCGGCGCCGGCGGGCTGCGGTTCGTGCAGATCAGTGACAGCCACATCGGCTTCAACAAGGACGCGAATCCGGACGTCACTGCGACGCTGCGAGCGGCGATCGCGAAAATCCACGCGTTGCCGCAGTCGCCGTCATTTGTGCTGCACACCGGCGATCTCACGCACCTGTCGAAGCCCGAGGAGTTCGACACGCTGCAGCAGGAGCTCACGGGAATCGGCGCGCCGGTGTTCTATGTGCCGGGCGAACACGACGTGCTGAATGACAACGGCAAGAGTTATCTCGAGCGCTTCGGGAGGAACACGAAGGGCGCCGGTTGGTACAGCTTCGACCAGGCCGGCGTGCACTTCATCGGGCTGGTCAACGTCGTCGATCTCAAGGCGGGCGGTATGGGCGCCCTCGGTGCCGAGCAGCTCGAATGGCTGGAGAGGGACGTGAAGCGGCTGAAGAGCAGCACGCCGATTGTGGTGTTCGCGCATATCCCGTTGTGGTCCGTCTATCCGGAGTGGGGTTGGGGAACCGACGACAGCGCCCGCGCGTTGTCCTATCTGAAGCGATTCGGATCGGTCTCGGTGCTGAACGGCCACATTCATCAGGTAATGCAGAAGGTCGAAGGGAACGTGACGTTCCACACGGCGATGTCCACGGCGTTCCCACAGCCCGCGCCCGGTGCTGCACCGTCACCTGGACCGATGAAAGTCGAGACCGATCAGCTGAAAAAAATGCTCGGCCTCGCGTCGATCGCCTACCACGACGTCCGCCACCCGATCGCCGTCACCGACTTGCCGCTCGACAACGCCGTGGCGTCGACCGGAGCCGATGGGCGACCAGCAGTTCTCGTATCGCCTTGAGGCGCCGCGTACGTGCCCCTAACTACTGAAGACCGCGCCGATCGGCATCGTCCCTTTGCAAAACAACAACCTGGGAAAAGGAGACAACAAACATGCGGATATTCGTCACAGCAAGCGTTCTGACGCTCGGCCTCGGCATATGGGGCTGCAGCGCCGGCAGCTATTCAAGCGCAAACAGTCCGGCAGCACCGACACCGATGACCCCTAACGGCATCGTCACAATCAATGTCGTCGCGATCAATGGCGCACAGTCGTTCTCACCCAACCCGGCGACACTTGCGGCGGGCCAGCTGGTCGTGTGGCACAACGTCAATAACACGGCGCATCGTGTGGTGCTGAACGATCGGTCAGTGGATACTGGCGATCTCGCGCCAGGGGCGTCGAGTAAGCCGATGGCCATCGGCGCGGCCGGCGGTCAGTATCACTGCTCGATTCATCCAGAGATGATCGGGAGCATCAATCAAGACACCTCGACAGTTCCACCCCAGTCGTCCTATTAGATGCGCTGTACGGCTTCCCTTAAGAATCGGTATGCCAGCCAGACCGTCCACGGCGAAAGGGACGTCGCGCATGGGGGGCCGACCGCCCAGGGACTGGCTCCCTTTCTTCACTCTCTCGTGGAAGTTCTCGTGAACGATCGTCACTGAACGAGATCTGCGCAGCGTCCACGGACGTTCGTCACGAGACACGCGCAGACTCCTAGACCGGGCGAGATGCGTCTTCCCCAGCCGGATACGTCAACGGCACTTGCACCGCATCGCCGTGGCAGCCTGTGCTCAGTTTGGGCTGCGAGTGGCACACGCGTCGGCACCTGTGCATGAAGGGGCCCGGGACTCGGCCGGGATAGACAGAACTTGAGACACGGATGCGGCTGCGGGTGTCCTGGACAAGTCACCAGGGGTTGACGGCCCCACCGCCAAAGCGAAAAGTGGGGCGCGTCGTCTTGCGCCCGAAGTTGACGGCGTCAGAGCGATTCCAAGAAGGCCAAGACGAGATTCGCGTGAACGTACACGCTCGCCCAGAGTAAAGCCATCGCGGTCCCATGGTGGATCGCAAACGCGTCAACGCTGCGCGACGGACATTGGGAAACGCCATGGCATCCTCGCGTCCACGAGCTGACGGTGGTTGCGGTTGGTCGCCGAGAGTATCCCGCGAATGTCCAGATGCTCGTCCGTTCCGCGACGAGCGGCTCGATTTCGCGTTCCTGCAGGACAGGCAACAGCTTGGCCTGGCCGACGCTCATCCTTCCGATCTCGTCGAGAAAGATGGAGCCGCGATTGGCCAGGGAGAACTGACTTTCGAAGTCGACCAACGGTCCTTGGGGCCACAGTCGCTCGGCTGACCCCGCGAGCCAGATGTGCCGCCTTCAGCCACGCTGGATAGTTAGGCGCCGCTGTGCCTTGTCTGGTCGATGAATGGGTATTTGGTTAGATAGTGGGAAAGCGCTCGGGGGCTGATGCCCATGAGCCTGGCGGCTTGTCGTTTGTGAGTCGACATTTCGAGAGCCTGTCGAAGCGTCTCGCACTCGATCCATTCGATGTTCTGGCGCAGCTTCAACGAGGGAACGCCAGCCGTCCGCGCGCTCACCGTCGCATCCACCGTGACCGCATCACGAGTAATCGTCGATCCGGTCGTCAACACAACGGCGCGCTCGATCGTGTTTTCGAGCTCACGCACGTTGCCCGGCCACTGATGCTCCTGAAGCGACGAGATCACGCCGTCCTCCAGCGCATCGATCGATTTGCCGCTTCGTGTCGCATGCTTGTCAATGAAATACTCCACCAGCATCGGAATATCCTCGACGCGTTCGCGAAGCGGGGGCACGACGATCGGGATCACGTGCAGGCGATAAAACAGATCGTCCTGGAACCGCCCCTCGTCCACGAGCTGACGGAGGTCGCGGTTGGTCGTCGCGATTACCCGAACGTCCACGTGCTCCGTCCGTTCCGCGCCGAGCGGATCGATTTCGCGTTCCTGCAGGACGCGCAACAGCTTGGCCTGCAGGCCGACGCTCATCGTTGCAATCTCGTCGAGAAAGATGGAGCCGCGGTTGGCCAGGGAGAACTTGCCTTTCTTCGTGCTGGTGGCGTCGGTGAACGCCCCTCTGACATGGCCGAAGAGCTCCGATTCCAGCATGGTCTCGGGAATGGCCGCGCAGTTGACCTTGATGAACGGCATGCCCTGCTGCGCGCTGCGATTGTGGACGGCGCGGGCAACCAGCTCCTTGCCCGTGCCGGTTTCGCCCGTGATCAACACGGTGCTGCGGGTCGCCGACACCAGCTCGATGCGACGGATCATGTCGGCGACGGCGCGGCTCTGGCCCACGATGCCATACTGGTAAAAGTGTCGGCCGACGATCGTCGGCTGGAGCGAGTCACTACGACCGTTTCTCACAAGCTTCACAGGCTCTCCTCCCGGAATTGCCATACCGACATCAACGGACTCGTTGGAACAATCGACCACCCAGCCGCTATGTGTGGAACAACTCGCTCTTGAGATGCTTCGCAATCGCCTCGGCCCGCCTGTACCGCGGTTCTCTCGGCCCCACACGAGAAAGCAGTCACTCCCAACCCCCTATTCCGGCGCTCAATGGTCGTCTCTGAGCGTTGGCGTCTGGCAGTTGGGAGTTGACGGACACGCTCTCGTCAGAAATGTCTTGACGGGAAGAGGCGAGACATCACTGGTCGTCCCCGAGCTTTGGAATCCCGGCCGCGAACCACACGCCACCGGTGTTGCGAATCAGAAGCACCGGGCTCGGGCATTCTGACGGCACAGAATTCAGCGTATCGTCGATTCGAAAATCGCCGTTCGGGTCGAGCGGAACACTGAAGGCGGTGTTGTGCTCGACGAAAGGGGCTGCTGCTTCACAGATCAACGTCGCGAAGACGCTTTGGTTTGCGTTTTGCCCGATGCTATTGCTGCTCGCCAAGAGCAAGCCGCGCCCTCTGACCCTGATACGGCCGTCAGTGTCGATGTCCGCTCTCAGGTCGGCGATCCTCCAGGGCCCGGCGCCAGGAAGGACTCCTCTCACGACGTTCAGCTTCACGTTGGGAAACGTTCCGTCTGGGTTCACTGGCCCCGCACCGTTTTGCACCGGGATGACACCAATGCCGCCGTCGAATCTCGCCAGAACGTCACGCTCATGCGCACTGACCGGCCCAACAATCCCTAGCGCCATTACCATCACCGCTGCTTTCGTCACCATCTCTGCACCTTCTCCTTCATGTGGGAACTGACGGCTGCGCTGCGGGAATCGCAGACGCTGCCACCGTTGATTCCCCGGACTCCTCATCTGGTCCACGTGGCTCACACCAGTACCTCGTCTGCCTCCTGTTCTCGTGGATGTGTGTCCTCTCTGGAATGCCGTACTGTTTCAGCTGGTTGCGATCGATATCGCCGCGATGCCACTGAGGAGTCCGGGCCGAGACTCGCTCGCCGTCCACAAAGATCCAAACAAGGTGAGCTTTCGAAATATTCCAACGCACAACCTGCTGCGCCGGCGGACCGCGAAGAGAAACGCGGTCGCGTTCACGCGATGACTCGCGTCGGAACGCCACGCCGTCTCGCGAGCGCCGAATCGACGATCGCGTGCATCTCTTGAAGCAGCAGGTCGGCGCGTTCGCGTTGTCCCTCCGCGAGGGCAATCTGGACGGCGTCACACAAGGCAAGTACCCGCCGACGCTCATCATTTCGGTACGCGTCGACCTCTCTCTTGCGTTGCCGTGTTCGTTCGGAGATATCCGCGAAGAGCGCCTTCATCGATCTGACTCGCCGTCAGCTGACGGGATGACCAATGCCTCTGTGCGCACTGACGTCCGCCGATGGCCTGCACCATCGAGCAGAGCAGCCGAAACGTCGTAGTCACCGCCCGGAACATTTCGAAAATCGAACGAAATGGTTTGCGGCGCCTCATCGCCGTCGATCTGAACTCGAGAGCTTCGGTAATGCCCCTCTGACTCGGCGACAACCTCGAGTGTCCTGTTCGCCGCGTCAGGGACGAGGCGGACGCGTACTACCAGGTTCGTGGGGCGAACGAGCGTGACGGGGATACAGCGATCGTCAGTGGTTCGCGTGCGTTTGCGGACACCGCCAACGAGAGAAACAGCACCGGTGCGAAGAGGTAACTTCTCATGCCTCCGTAGATTCGTCTGATGTCGCGTCTATTCCGCACCGCCCCGACGGGAATAAGCACGGACGTCGCTTGGTCTATACACACGAGCGCACCGATGCGCATGTGGATCCCATTTGGAGGAGGAGTGATCGACCGTGCAATTCCGAAAGATGATCGCGGCGATTCTGGTGGCCTTTGGACCGGCCACGGGTGTATTCGCGCAGGGCGCCCAGACCGGCACGATTCGCGGCGTGGCGCGCGATCAACAGACGCTGCCACTTCCCGGTGTCACCGTGACCGTCGCTTCGTCGGCGCTGCAGGGACCGAGAGTGGAAGTCACCGACACAAATGGCGGCTACACGTTCGCGACGCTGCCTCCGGGCGCTTACGAGGTGAGCTACGAGCTGGCTGGCTTCGAAACCGTCAGGCAACGAACGACCGTCCTGCTCGGACTTCCGGTGGAGTTCAACGTCACGCTTAACGCGGCCGGCTTCGCGCAACTGGTGGTCGTTGTCGCGGAAACGCCGGCGCCAATCGCGACGGCGATTGTCGGCGCCGACTTCAAGCACGAGGAGGTCGAGTCGCTCGCGATGCCGCGCACCCTGGCCGGGATCGCCGAACTGTCGCCCGGTCTCACGAACATCACGCCCAACGGCAACCAGGTCTCCATCAACGGTGCCTTTGCCTTCGACAACGTGTTCATGATCAACGGCGTCGACGTCAACGACAACCTGTTCGGCTCGCCGCAGAATCTCTTCATCGAGGACGCCATTCAGGAGACTCAGACGCTGACGTCGGGCATCAGCGCCGAGTACGGGCGATTCTCGGGCGGCGTCGTGAACGCGATCACGAAGAGCGGCGGGAACACGTTTTCCGGCAGCCTGCGCGACGATCTGACGAATCCGAGCTGGAGCACGGAAACGCCGTTCGAGGTCACGAACAAGACGCCGCACAAGCGTGTGCGCCACGGCTGAGCAGGTCTCACGCTCCGCCGCGGCTCAGGGAACACCCCAGTCACGTCCGCGCAATGACGAGCGAACATCTGTTCGATGTGCGCTCCTCGTACGAGCACACGGTTAAGCCCTGGTTCCAGGGCAAACTGGATTTCTCGCGGCCAGTGGCCGATCTTGCCTCGACCGGATATCCCCTTATCGGCGGCGGCGTGGATTCCATCGTGGGCCGGTCCGTCGCCGCCCTGGTGTATCAACGGCGCGAACACGTGACGCCACGTATTTCAGCGCACAAACCCGGCTGGGGAGGAGTTCCTGCAAGTCTTGTCTTGTCAGGTGATTACCAGGGGAGGTGCATCCCACCGATCGAGGATTGCCAATCCATTGAGGTCGCTGGACCGCGAGCACACACTCGACAGCATGAACGACGAACACTCGGTGGACACCGAGGTTGGCAGTTTTGACGAGATCATCCTTCCGCATCTCGACGCGGCTCACAACTTCGCGCGCTGGCTCCTGCGAAACAGCGACGATGCGGAAGATGTGGTTCAAGAGGCATGCCTGCGGGCTTTTCGATACTTTGGCACGTTCCGGGGCGGGAATGCGCGTGCCTGGCTACTCAAAATTGTTCGCACGACGTCTTTCAGCTGGCTGCAGAAGAACCGCGGGCGACGACTCGAGACCGAGTTCGATGAAGAAATACATCGAAGCGGAGCTGAGGACCTCAATTCCGAAACCTTGCTGCTCCAACGCGCGAACACACAATTGGTCGATCAGGCCATGAGGCAACTGCCCGATCGTTTGCGAGAGGTACTAGTGCTACGCGAACTGGAAGGTTTGTCCTACAAAGAGATAGCGGACGTGGTTGGCATTCCGATGGGCACAGTCATGTCCACGCTATCTCGCGCTCGTGAACGGTTTCGGCACAGGCTGAGCGATCTGGTCAGACAACAGGAGCAACCGAAGGGCCCTTCGGCCGTCAGCGATGCGAGACTCGAGGAAACCGAAACAGATGCCCTCCTGATGTGACCGATCTCATGACCGCCGGGGATCGGATGACGGGAGGGATGGCGCCGGGGACCACGGTAACACCGCCTGGGGCAATCCGTGACTGAGGTCGTGCGGCAGCGTGTCAAAGGCGGCGAGGCAACGTTGTCGTTGCGTACGCCGTTCCCCTGGGTGAAAGTGAACGTGGGCCTCGGTGAGGTTTTGTTGAGTCTCAAGGCAGGCTTACGAATGTCCCATATGCGAGGCCGAGCGTACCGCCAGCCTCTGGGACGCGCGCGGATCAACGCGCCGCTCATCGAGAGGGCGACGACCCACGCGCCCGCTTGTGGCCGCCACGGCGACACGCCGAGGCCGACGAACGTTCCGGCCAGAATGACAGCGACCTATCGAATTGAATAGTGCTCAACATTTCCCCTCCCGGTCATGGAGGCGCTCAGGAACCCGCCGAGGTGTCTGCTGCCGTGCGCGAGAAATGTTTACGCTTAGCGTCCGCTCACTGCACCACAATCTTGCCGGTCATGTGCGGGTGAATGGAACAGAAGTAGGGAAAGGTTCCCGGTTTGGCAAACGTGTGAGAGAACTGTTCGTCCGTATCTAGCACCTTGGACTTGAACACACCGTCTGTACTGACAACCGTATGGGGAATGTCATCGCGGTTGGTCCAGGTAACGGTCGTGCCGACCGCCACCGTGAGCGTCGCCGGCCCGAAACTGAAGTTATCGAGCCTTACGTCCGCGGTTGCCGGCACCGGTTGCTGAGTATTCGCCGCCACGTTCGTTGATTCCGCCAGCAGCAGCGCCGTCGCGACCATCACTGCCGCCACGCCTGCAACCCACACACATCTCCTCATCATCTCCCCGCTCCTTTTCTCCAGGTACTGTGCCATCGTTCAGTACTCGTGTTTGTAATCGTTTGACCACGCCCTTCGCTGGACGTGCTGACGTTTATCAAGACTGCGGCGGCGTCTGTCGTATTCCACGTTCATCCGCGCTCCGGTTTTTCTCTGCGTGCGCGTCACAAGAGAGCCATCGCCGAGATCCCCAGCCCCCTGTTCCCTGCAGTCTGCCCGGTGGTACACTCCCGTTCAGCTAGCAGCGCCTCGCCATGCAAGAAGACGATCGGCTTCGCGGCCCGCTCCGTTTCGGCGTTTTCGAGCTGGATCTTCGTGCTGGCGAATTGCGCAAGCGCGGCCTGCGAGTCCGGCTTCAGGAACAGCCCTTCCAGGTGCTGGCGATCCTGCTTGAGCACGGCGGCGAGGTCGTCACTCGCGAGGAACTTCAGAAACAACTCTGGCCCGCAAACACGTTCGTGGATTTCGAACACGGGCTCAACAAAGCGATCAACAAAATCCGTGAGGCCCTCGGCGACTCCGCGACGAGTCCCCGCTTTGTGGAAACCGTTGCCCGCCGCGGCTACCGCTTCGTCGCTGAGGTCAGAGTTGCCGAATCAGCTCCTGTTCCCAGCCCGGAACTCGTCATTCAACCTCGTCTCGCGGCAGAAGCTCCTGAGAGCCGGGATCTCGCTGGCAAGCTCGCAGTGCCCGAGCATCGTCTGCCGTCACTTACGCGGAAGATATCCGTGTTCGTGATGCTCCTACTGATGGCGTCGTTCGCCACGTGGGAGGTGTATTCGTGGAACCGCCCGTTCCCTGTCATTCGCTCGTTGGCTGTCCTTCCGTTGGAAAGTCTCTCGAGCGACGCGTCTCAGGATTACTTCGCTGATGGGATGACCGACGAGTTGATTTCGGATCTCGGCCAGCTCAGCGCGTTGCGTGTGATTTCGCGTACTTCAGTGATGGCGTATAAGCGTGCGCGCAAGCCTCTGAGGCAGATCGCGCGTGAACTGAACGTGGACGCCGTGGTGGAAGGCACCGTGTTCCGGTCCGGCGACCGGGTCCGCATCACGGCGCAGTTGATCGAAGCCTCCGCGGACAAGCACCTGTGGTCCCAGAGCTACGAAGGTGAATTGCGGGATACCTTGGCGCTCCAGAGCAAGGTGGCGAAAGCCATTGCCGATCAGATTCGGATCAATTTGAATCCACAGGAACAAGCTGCGCTGAAAAACATCGAGGTTGTTAAACCGGAAGCTTACGAGTCCTATCTCAAGGGACGCTACTTCTGGAATAAGAGGACGGCAGATGGTCTGAAGGTTGCCTTGGCGTATTTCGATCAGGCAATCGACGAGGACCCGAGATTCGCCCGAGCGTATTCCGGGTTAGCTGACACATATGCTTTATTGGGAGACTGGGAGTATGCGGTGATGCCCCCAGCGGAGGCACTCCCCAAAGCGAAGGCGGCGGCGATCAAAGCTCTGGAATTGGACAGCACGCTTGGAGAAGCCCACAACTCGCTTGCGTTCTCCTTGGATGTCTTCGATTGGGATTTGGACTCGGCGGGGAAGGAATTCCGGCGCGCCATTGAACTGAACCCTGGTTACGCAACCGCTCACCAATGGTATGCCTCCCATTTGATTGTATTAGGCCGGAATGACGAAGCTATCGGGGAAATGAGAAAGGCGGAAAGCCTTGATCCGCTGTCTCTTATCATTGGCGCCGATCTGGCGGACTTTCTTGTCATTGCCCATTCCTATGACGAATCGATAAAAGAGAGCCGCAAGACGATCGAGATGGATCCGAATTTTGCTCTCGCACATAATCAACTCGGCCAGGCATACCTCCAGAAACACATGCCCGACGAAGCGATCGGAGAACTGCAGAAAGCGGTACAGCTTTCCGGGAATAGCCCGACATGCATGGCTAATCTTGCTCGCGCTTACGTCGCATCAGGCAAGAGGAGCGAAGCGGTAACGCTCCTGAACGATCTGAAGAAGCGCTCAACCTCCAGTTATTCGCATGCTTCGGAGATTGCCACGATCTATGTTGCTCTCGGGGATACGGACCAAGCCATGAGTTGGCTGGAAAAAGGCTACGAAGAGCGATTCAACCCGAGCGTCCTGCTGCGGCCTGGCTTCGATCCTCTGCGTTCGGACCCGCGCTTTGAAGACCTTCTGCATCGTATCGGCCTGCCTCGTTGAACAGTGCGCTCGTGCGGGCCGCCGCCCAGCTCGTCGCTCCAGACACGGTTGAGATGTCGCTTTAGTGCGGGCTTGCGGAGCTTTCACCGTTCAATCCGGATCTCGATGGCGACAGTGCGCCTGAGGCAGTCACTAGGTTTCGCGCCTGTGGCTACCAGAAACCCGGAAGGTGCAGCCGGCATTGAGGTTGTCCTCTGGTGCGGGCCCTGTGGCTATCGAGAAAGTCGGTTCGGCGACCCTCGTGACGAGCAGGCTCGCGCACGGGTTTTCCCTGGACGAGGCGGCAAGAGCCGTCGCAGCCAGCAAGCGAACGCTTGCCGTCGCATGCACGCGGTCCTGGGGAAGTCGCCCTTATCCTATTTTCAAAGTCTGCGAGTGGAACGCGCGGTCCAACTGCTGAAGACGGGCAATGAGAGCGTCGATCAGATTTCCGCCCGTGTCGGCTACGCGGATGGCGTCAAATGGGCTATGGCGCATCAAAGAGATTCGCAGAGCGGATTGACCTTTGGAATTCTGCTGCTTGCGCCCGTCCGGAGTTTGGTGCGATCGTTTCGAGGAAGCGCGCTCGTCTACAGCGCTAGCCGCCAGTTCGACGCCAGTGCATCCGAGGGCAGGAGAAACAATCGCTGGGTTGGTAGAGCGGCGAATAACCGAGGGCGCGATGAGTGAGTTCGGTGAGTTACGTCACAATCGACGCCATACTCCCCGGCGGCGTGCCCGCGCCTTAGCCCAATTTATTCGGAAAGTGGCGCGCCCTGCAGGACTCGAACCTGCGACCTCCTGGTTCGTAGCTTAACGCGGGTATGGCATCTTGTTGGTTCTTCAGTGGTTTAGCCCAACGTTGGACCATGCTGTTACCCGGTGTTCGG
>WNFK01160031.1_pt1 | contig 17099 bp, 17 predicted proteins | sample 5400281 | NCBI WGS metagenome assembly WNFK01 (sample SAMN13153350, study PRJNA577476) | soil metagenome | isolation source: 20 cm soil on Douglas fir-dominated hillslope | place: USA:California | collected 2013-09-17 | reverse complement strand
GTTTGTTTCTGGCGCGCTGTGCCCTCGACGGAATGACGCTGGATTACAGCGAAGGTTGGCCGCGCGCGGAAAATCTTGCCGCGCACGCGGAGTTTCGCAACGAAGGATTGACGGCGCACTTGCTCTCCGGCCGGGTCGGGGGCTTGCCCGTAGATGCGGCCGAAGCGCGTTTCGCGGATTTCAAGACCGGCGAGCTGGAGATTCATGTCCGTGCGGGCGGCGATGCGGGGGACGCGCTGGCATTCCTGCGTGCGTCGCCGCTCGACGCCTCGGCCGAGCACGCGTTTTCCGGCGTCGATGCCAAGGGTCCGATGCAGTCCAAGGTGGACTTGTTCTTTCCGTTCAAGGATTTCGTGCATCGGCGGGTGTTGGTCCATGGCCGCCTCCAAGGAGTGACGCTGGGTCGTCCCGGGTCGACGGTGGCGGCCACTGACCTCAACGGCGACTTCGATGTCGATGGCGCTCAAGTGGCCGGGGCCGATGTCCGGGGACGCATTCTGGGCGGGACGTTTCAAATGCAGGCTCGAGCGCCGCGTAACCGGCCGCCCACCCGCACCCAACTTGAATTTCGCGGCACTCTCAACGGCGATGCCTTGCGCACGGAGCTGGCATTGCCTCCCGGCATTGCCATCGGCGGGCAGACGGACTGGCGGGCCTCGCTGAAAATGGTGCCCGAGCCCAATCGCGAACGCAGCCTGCGCGTCAGCAGCAGTCTCGTCGGTCTCGAGATGAAGCTCCCGGCTCCCTTGGATAAAGCGGCGGACGCCCCGATGCCGTCATGGTTCGACATCCAATGGCCGGCGGCGGGCGGTCCTTTCGGCCGGCTCGCGCTGGGATCCGTGGTGAGCGGCTCCTATGCGCTGGAATCCAACGCCAACGGTGTGCGGCTCGCGCGTCTGGCATTGTCGTTCGGTGCGAGCGAGCCGGACTCGGATCGTCGCGAACAGAATTTCAATGTGGGCGGATCGGTCGGGCGCCTGGATTTGGCGGGCTGGCTCAATCTGAATGTGGCCGATAAGAACGCAAAGCCGGTGTCGGATTACTTGCGTACTGCCCGGTTGGCCGTTGCCGAGCTCGACTACCTGGGCTTGGCTTTCCGCGACGTGACTTTGGATTTGGCGGCGGCGGAGGGCGGCTGGCGCATTGCCGTCGGGGGACCGAATGTTGTCGGCAGCATTACTTTGCCGGCCGCCGCAAATTCGCCCGAACCTTGGAATCTGCAATTCGAGCGTCTGCGGTTTGCCGTCCCGAGCGTCGATGGCCCCGGCACCGGATCGGGTGCCGGCAGTACGGCAGGCGAAGATCGCGCGCCGACTAGCTTAGGAAGCTTGGCTGATCCGCACGGCATTCCGGCGATCAATTTTCATGCCGCGGATCTCACCGCGGGTGAGCGGCACTTCGGCGATGTGCAGGGGACGCTGCTCAAGCTGGATGACGGCATCAGCCTGGAACATGTGACCGTGACCAATCCCAGCTTCACTATCAGCGCACAGGGGGATTGGCGGGGCAAGGGCGCGGGATCGGGTCGCATCGTGGGTACGTTGATCAGCAATGACGTGCAGAACACGCTGCAGCAATTGGGCTATGCCGAGGTTATTGAGGCCAAGACGGGACGCATGGATTTCGACTTGAGCTGGCTTGGCGCTCCGACGGCCGATGCCCTGAGCGGTGCGGCGGGCCATGTGCAGCTGTCGCTCGACAAGGGTCAGATCGCCGGGATCAAACCGGGTGCCGGCCGGGTGCTGGGCCTGGCCAGCATAGCCGCTCTGCCGCGGCGGTTGGCGTTGGATTTCAGCGATCTGACCGACAAAGGCCTCGCATTCGATACCGTTCGCGGCGACTTCGATCTGCGCGACGGCAACGCCTACACGGAGAACGTCCTGGTCAAGGGGCCGGCCGCGGAAATCGGACTTATTGGGCGGGTTGGCTTGAAAAACAAGGATTATGACCAAACTGCGGTAGTAACCGGCAGCTTGGGCAGTTCCCCCTTGCCGCTCGCGGGTTTCGTGGGCGGACCGGTGTTAGGAGCGGCGGTGTTGGTTTTCACCCAAGTGTTCAAACAACCGCTGAAAGGTCTGGCACGAGGGTATTATCGAATCACGGGCAGTTGGGATAATCCGACTGTCGAACGAATCAAAGGTGCAGACGCGGCCGCCGCGACTGCCGAGGCGCCGAAGTAGATGGGTAAAATCGCTGCAGTGCAAATGACCTCGAGTCACGTCGTCGCAGACAATTTGGCTGCCGCCGGCGAATTGTTGCGTGAAGCCAAGGACTTAGGGTGCGATATCGCCTGCCTGCCCGAGAACTTTTCGTTCATCGGACTGCGCGACGCCGACAAGCTCCAGGTCGCCGAACCCGACCGCGAGGGCCCCGTGCAATCGTTTTTGAGCGACACGGCGCGAAAGCTCAGGATGTGGATCCTGGGCGGCACCATCGTCATCCGCGGCGACAACGAGCGCCGCGTGGCCAACGCGTCGCTGTTGATCGACGACGCCGGCAAGCGGGTGGCGCGCTACGACAAAATACATTTGTTCGACGTCACCATTCCCGGCTGCGACGAACAATATCGCGAATCGACTCATGTCACCCCGGGCCGCGATCTGGTCGTCGCGGATACGCCCGTCGGAAAGCTCGGACTCTCGGTGTGCTACGACATGCGGTTTCCCGAACTCTATCGTGAGCTCGTGTCGAAGGGCGCCGAGTGGCTGGCGATGCCCGCGGCGTTTACGGTCCCGACCGGCCGCGCTCATTGGGAGACGCTGCTCCGGGCGCGGGCCATCGAAAACCTATGTTATGTGGTGGCGCCGGCGCAGACCGGCACTCATACGAGCGGCCGCGAGACTTATGGCGATTCGCTCATCGTTGATTATTGGGGTCAGGTGTTGTCACGCCTGGCTAAGGGTACCGGAGTGATAACCGCAGAAATCGATCTTGCCAAGGAAGCGGAGACGCGTACGCGCTTTCCCGCACTCGACAACCGGCAGCTGGGACTGCCCCGGGGCGCGGCGGTGCCGACATGAACGCGCGCAGTTCGGAATTGAATGAGCCCATGTTCGATGTGGCCGAAAAAATGATTCTGGCGCCGTCGGGTCTCAATGAGAATCGATTGTCGACGGTGCTCGACGCCGTCATGAGCCGAGGGGTGGATTACGCCGACCTGTATTTTCAGCTGTCACGGGAGGAGTCCTGGTCGCTCGAAGACGGTATCGTCAAAGAGGGATCGCACAGCATCGAACAAGGCGTCGGCGTGCGTGCCATCAGCGGCGAGAAGACCGGCTTCGCCTATACCGACGAAGTGCTGCTGCCGGCGTTGATCGAGGCGTCCGACGCGGCGCGCGCCATCGCACGCAGCGGCGGCCGCAACGCGGTGAAGGCATGGCAGCGCCCTCTGACCCATCGGCTGTACCTACCCGTTGATCCGCTCGACGCGATACGCGACGAGGACAAGGTGGCATGGCTGATGCGCATCGACGCCGATACGCGCCGCGTCGACCCGAGGGTCAAGCAGGTCATGGCGTCGTTGGCGGCAGTGCATGAAGTGATCTTGATCGCGACCAGCGACGGCACCTTGACGGCGGATGTCCGGCCCCTGGTGCGCGTCAATGTCTCGGTGATCGTGGAACAGAACGGCCGGCGGGAACAGGGTTACAGCGGCGGCGGTGGACGCTTCGGTCTGGACGAACTGTTGCGCGGCGATGAACCTTTTGCACATGGCCGCGAGGCCGTGCGACAAGCGCTGGTCAATCTCGAGGCGGTGGCGGCGCCGGCCGGTGCGATGACCGTGGTGCTGGGTCCGGGCTGGCCGGGAATCCTGCTGCATGAGGCCATCGGTCACGGCTTGGAAGGCGATTTCAATCGCAAAGGTACCTCCGCGTTTTCGAACCGCATCGGCCAGAAGGTGGCGGCGGATGAAATCACCGTGGTCGACGACGGCACCCTCGCCCGGCGGCGCGGTTCCTTGAACGTCGACGATGAGGGTACGCCGACCCAGTGCACGACGCTGATCGAGAAGGGTGTGCTGCGCGGCTATATCCAGGACAAAATGAATGCGAAATTGATGGGCATGCCGGCGACCGGAAACGGTCGACGCGAATCCTTCGCTCACATGACGCTGCCGCGCATGACCAATACCTACATGCGCGCAGGCTCGCGCGCCCCGGAAGAGATCATCGCCTCCGTCGAGAAGGGCCTGTATGCCGTCAATTTCGGCGGCGGCCAGGTCGACATTACCTCGGGCAAATTCGTGTTCTCGGCAAGCGAAGCTTATATGATCGAGAACGGCAAGCTCGGCGCGCCCGTCAAAGGCGCCACCCTGATCGGCAACGGTCCCGATGTCCTGCAGCGGGTCAGCATGGTGGGCAACGACCTGAAGCTGGACGGCGGTGTAGGGACGTGCGGGAAGGAAGGCCAGTCGGTGCCTGTCGGAGTCGGCCAACCCACTCTGCGCATCGATGCACTGACGGTGGGCGGCACGGGCTAGGACGTCGACGCCGGGCTGTTCGCCGCGGTCGTATCTGCGCGTTTGCGCCAAGATTGGCAATTTCGCGCAGGGCGGCGTCCATGCAGAATCATCGCGCGGTACTTTCAAGGAAGAAGCCCTACTCGTCGAGGGGTGTTTAAGGATGCGCGGCCGCGGTGCGGACGGGACGTTCATTCACGAGCGTCCCGTCCGCCCTTATCGTGCACCCGTTTCTGCAGCACCACTGCGCGTATCACCGCCGGCTCGGACTTGCGGTAATCTTCCGCGTCCCTTCCATTAGGAGCAGGCGATGCAATCTTTCAGGCTGGCGGCGCTCGCGCTTGGCGTGGCGACCGGGCTGGCTTCTCTCACCTCGCCGCGCGACGCATGCGCCGCATCAGACCCGGCAGCGGACCTGCGGCTGCCCGTCAATGTGGCCGCCGCGATGCGGAGCATCGACGCGGAACGCATCCGCGCGCATGTGCGGTTCTTGGCGGACGATCTCCTCGAGGGGCGGGGCACCGGTGCGCGCGGCGGCGACATCGCGGCGAAGTACATCGCCGCGCAATTTGCGTTGGATGGACTGAGACCGGCGGGGGACGACGGCGGATATATGCAAAAGGTCGAATTCACCGGTGTGCGGACATTGCCCGCGACGAGCTTCTCCCTGCAACCGGAGCATGGAAAGGCCGTCGACTTGAAACTGGGCGAGGATTACGTGACCAGCAACCAGACTCAGACGGACAGCGCCGATATCGATACGCCCATCGTTTTCGTCGGCTACGGCATCGAGGCGCCCGAATATCGCTGGAACGATTTCAAGGGCGTGGACGTCAAGGGCAAGGTGCTGCTGGTGATCGTCAACGAGCCGCCGTCGAAGGATCCAAAATTCTTCAACGCGGAGGCTATGACCTATTACGGACGCTGGACGTACAAGTTCGAGGAAGCGGCGCGCAAGGGTGCGGTCGGAGTTCTGATCATTCATCGTACCGATCTCGCGAGCTACGGCTGGGGGGTGGTGCGCAATTCCTGGAGCGGTGAACAGGTGTACCTGAGCAACGACAGGGATCCGAAGCTCAAGGCGGCGTCGTGGATACAGCTCGATGTGGCGCGGCAATTGTTCGGTGCCTCGGGACTCCGCCTGGACGAGATGATGGCAGGCGCCGGCACACGTGGGTTCAAGGCGCGGGAATTGCCGGTGCGATTCAAAGCGCACATCGCGAGCGCCAGGCCGTCATTTATTCGGCGCACTACGATCATCTCGGAATCGATCCGACCATGAGCGGCGACAACATTTACAACGGAGCCGTCGACAACGGCACCGGCGTCGGGGTCGTGTTGGAACTGGCGCATGCCTACGCTTCGTCTGCGGCTAAGCCCCCGCATCCCGTGCTGTTCGCGTCGGTGACCGCCGAGGAGAAAGGCTTGCTGGGGTCGAATTATCTGGGCAAGCGCCTGCCGATTCCGGCCGCGCGGATCGCGCTCGGCTTGAATTTCGACGCGATACCGCCGATCGGCGTGCCTGAGTCCGTGAACGTGACGGGTGCGGAACGCACCTCGTTCTATCCCACCGTCGAGAAAACAGCCAAGGCCTTCGGCTTCGACATCCAGCCGGACGCCGAACCCGGCGCCGGCCACTTCTATCGCTCCGATCACTTCAGTCTGGCGCGTGCCGGGGTTCCGGCATTCTCGATCAACACGGGCGTGAAATTTGCCGGGCATCCGCCGGAGTGGGGCAAGGCGCAGCGCGACGAGTACACCGCCAAGCACTATCACAATCCCAGCGACGAGTATTCGCCTTCAATGGATTTCTCGAGCAATGCGTCGCTCGCCCAATTCGGCTTTGCGCTGGGCTGGCAGGCGCTGCTGGCGAAGGACACCGTGAGCTGGCTGCCGGGTGATGAGTTCGAATCAGTGCGCCTGCGCGGCGGCGTCGCACAGTAGATTCGTGGACAGGTCGCGCAGCGTCAAAGCCTTGAGCGACATATCGAAACCTTGAGCGACATATTGTAAGAAGTATATGACGCGTCGCATTGTGGCGACGCGTTGCTTCCGCCGCAGCCGCGAAACGACAATAACGTGCGCCCGATCTCATCTGCCTCTGGGTGGGAGTCGGTACGCTGAAGTCACGGTATCAACGACTCAACGACGGAGCTTCCATGGCCGACGATTCAATGACGGGAACCTTTCAGATCAAGCTGCCCAAGGATCTGCTGTCGGAGTCCAAGCGCGCTCCCAAACCCAAGAATGAGGAGCTTCACGTCGAGGGTTGGCGCAACTCCTGGTTGTCGCGCATTTCCGAGCTGTTGGTGGGCAAGGACTAAGACGTAAGACGGTCGGCAGATAGTCGCGCGGTAGAGTAGGTAGTACCCGGTCACGGCAGGGAAAGCCGGGACCCGGCCGAGGAATCGCGCCGCGGCACGCGGGCCGTCAGGACGGGCCGGTAGGGACCCCGAAGGGGGCCCGCCGCCCTGCGGCAATTTACCTGATTTTAAGTTAAATCCGGCGAATTTGTCCGCGGCATCGGCATTAACATGGCGCACGGAGGTGGTATTCATGCGCTTAGCTCGCCCTGTTTATGAAAGCCTGCCCTATGTGTATATGGCGATAGGCGGACTCGCGATATTTCTTTTCTACCTTGATCCGGATGGCCGCCGCGCCGTCGCAGCCTTCGCCATCGGCGTCATCGTCGATCGGCGTCTTCGCCGGCATCTTCATTCGCGGCATTCACGTCCACGCGCGGCAAATCATCGTGGGTGTCGGCGAGATTCGCTGCGGCGTGGTCGTCCACGTACAGCAATTCGTGCTGGCCCATCATGATCACGTCGCCGTCGCGCAGCGTATGGCGGCGCACGCGCTTGTCGCGAATCACGATGCCATTGGTGCTGTTGAGATCTTCTATGACCGTGACGCCGTCGATGCCGGTGACGAACTGGCAGTGATGGCGGCTGATGAACTTGCTGTCGATCTGCAAATCGTTGTCCGGTGTTCGACCGATCACCAGACGGCCCGGCTTGAGTTCGCGCTCCATCACGGTTTTGCCTTCGCTCGCGAGCAGTATTCGCCCGACCGTGTGGCCGGTGCCGGCGTGGGCCGGCAGAGTCCGGTCCAAATCGGGAATGCGCATGCGGTTCGCGCCGGCGGCGAATTCGACCCACTGCAGCTCGTCAACCGCGGCATGGAGATCTTCCGCAGTCACCGTATCCCCATCGCGTCCGAAGGCAGCCATCAGGCAGGTATCGCATAAAGTGTTGATCAGGCGCGGCACGCCGCCGGTGTATTTGTAAATCGTGGGGTAGGTATCTTCCGCGAATATTCGCCGCCCCTGGGACCCGGCTACCTCGAGGCGATGATCGATGTACGCCGTTGTCTCAGCCTTGGTGAGGGCGGTAAGGTGAAATCGCAGGCGTACGCGTTGCGTGAGCTGAACCAGCTCAGTCGAATTGAGCTTGTCATTGAGTTCCGGTTGCCCTGCGAGAATGATGCGCAGGGCCTTCTCCTTGGTGGTCTCGATACCTGACAGCAAGCGTATCTCTTCGAGCACGCGGTGAGTCAAGTTCTGGGCTTCGTCGACAATCAGCAAAACCTTGCGCCCATTGACATGCTGTTCCACCAGGAATTGGTTCAACGTGGCCAGGACTTCCGGCTTCTTCATGTTGAAGGGCGAAAAACCGAATTGCACCAGGACGGTCTGCAGGAATGCCGTCGGCGACAGTTGAGTCTGGTTGATCTGTGCGACGACGGCGTCGGTTTGCAATTCGCGCAAGAACGTCTCGATCAAGGTGGTCTTGCCGGCGCCGATTTCGCCGGTGATCACGACGAAACCGTCGGTAAACCAGATCGTCGACTCCATGTACGCCTTGGCGCGCGCATGCTGCTTGCTCAGGTAGAGGAACTGCGGGTCCGGACTCAGGCGGAACGGCAATTCATGGAGTTTGAAGAGTTCTAAATACATGACTTGAAGGAGTCTACGGGATTGGTCGCTGTCCGTGAAATGACCGCCAGTCGGGCAGGCTCCTAGGCCCACTCAATCGATTTCAAGGCCTCCGAGAGAGCCGAATCGCGCTCCGCTACGCGGCTCTTGAGGATGGTGCAATGGCCCAATTTGCGCCCCGGGCGCGGCTCCTTTCCATAATCGTGAAAAGCCAGACCATCGATGGCCAAAAGGCGTTCGCGGTCCGGCAGCGTTCCCAGGAAATTGACCATGGCGGTGTGTCCCAGGGCGCGCGTGCTGCCGAGCGGCAGGTCGCAAATGGCGCGCAGATGGTTTTCGAACTGGCTGGTCACGCAGCCCTCGATGGTCCAATGCCCGGAATTATGGACTCGAGGAGCCATTTCATTGGCAATCAATCGGCCCTTGACCACGAAGAACTCGATGGCGAGGACACCCACATAGGCCAGCGCATTCATCACTCGTTTCGAATAGATGCGGGCGCGGCGCTCGAGGCCAGGATTCGCGAACGGCGCAATGCTGTACTGCAGGATACCGCCGCCGTGACTATTGACCGAGAGCGGATAGAACACGGTGTGACCCGACGCGGAACGTGCGCCTACGATGGACACTTCGCGCGAAAACTTCTGAAATTTTTCGTAGATCAATCCGGGGCCGCCGATCGCAGCCCAAGCCTCGTCGATCTGGCCCCGGCCGCGCAGAACGAATTGTCCCTTGCCGTCATAACCCAAGCGCCGTGTCTTGAGCAGCCCTGGAAGTCCGAGTTTGCGAATCGCGCGAAGCAGCTGATCTCTGTCGTCGATCGCGGCATGTGCCGCAACAGGGATACGCAACTTGGAAAACAGCGCTTTTTCCGCCATGCGGTCCTGGGACACTTCGAGCGCCGCGCGAGGCGGGCGCACCCGCGTCAGTTTCTCGAGCGGCGCGAGCGCGCGCCCGGAGATATTTTCCCAGTCAAAAGTGAGGACATCGCTGCATGAGGCCAATGCCGCGAGCTGTGCCGCGTCCTCGAGGTCGCCGGTCAGAGTCGGCGCTACTTGTGCGCCCGGCGATGCGGCGCTGCGGTCGAGAAACACGCAGCGGATGCCTAAGGGATATCCGGCCAGCGCAAGCATGCGCCCCAATTGACCGGCACCGACGATGCCGACGCGCGATAACTTCAAGGGCCGCGCGGATCCGGCTTGGCGAGCACGGCAGCGGTCTGTGCCTGGCGAAAGGCGTCCAAGGCCGCACGGATGTCGACGGATTCATTGGCGAGAATCGCCGCCGCGAACAGTGCCGCATTCTTGGCTCCGGCGACGCCGATGGCAAAGGCAGCAACCGGGATGCCGCTCGGCATCTGGGCGATCGACAGCAGTGAGTCGATGCCGTTCAGGGCCTTGGATTGGACCGGCACGCCCAGCACGGGAACCGACGTCTTGGCGGCGGTCATGCCCGCCAAGTGTGCGGCACCGCCTGCACCCGCTATGATGGCCTTCAGGCCGCGCTCACGCGCCGTCGCCGCGTATTCAAACAGCAGGTCGGGTGTGCGATGGGCCGATACCACGCGCACCTCGTGCGCGATGCCGAGGGAGTCGAGCACGCCGGCGGCCGCCTGCATCGTTTCCCAGTCGGAAGACGATCCCATGATGATTCCGACCAGGGCTTTCATTTGCGGTAGTTTACCAAAGCCTACCCGAGCAACTGGCGCAGAAACGCGAAAAGCTCCCGTGCGCCGACGGGCGAGCGCTGCTCCCGGCGCTCTTTCTCCGCCTTTTCCAGCAGTTTGGTCAGCGCGGCCCGGTCCGCTTGCGGATATTCCTGGAGAAGCTCATCCAACCCTGAGCCAGGCTCCGACAGCAGCCGATCGCGCCAGCGCTCGATTTGTTGGAAGTGCCGAATCTCGAGGTCGTGGCGCTGTTTGCGCTCGGCGAGCTTGGCGAGCACGGGTTCCGGATCGATATCGCGCATCAACTTCCCGATATACTGCCGTTGCCGGATCTGCGCCCCGTGAGAGGGCAGCCGGCGCAGGTCACGCAGTGCAACGAACAGGCTGTCCGGCAAGTCGAGCGCCTTGATTTCCTGGTCGGGAAGGGCCGAGAGTTTTACGCCCAGCTCCTGCAGGGAGGCGGCGTCGCGTTTGCGCGCGCTCTTGCTCTGGCGCTGCTCCTCGGACTCGCCGGAAGCGTCGGGTTCGTTCTCGCTCGTCATATTGCCCATGCTATCACTGGAGCCCGGTAGAATCGCCGCTCGGAATCCACGGAGCCGTTTTGGAGATGTCGATGGCCGTATCTAGCAACACTGTTCGCCTTACTGAGGAAGACCTGGAATCGATTATCGAGCGTGCCCTGGAAGAAGCGCGCGCCCGGGGCGCCTCGCAAGCTGAGGCGGCCGTCAGCCAGGATACGGGTCTTTCGGTCGGCGTGCGACTCGGAGAGGTCGAGACCCTGGAACACCAGCGCGACCGCAGCATGGGAATCACGGTCTATTTTGGGCAGCGCAAGGGTTCGGCCAGCACGGCGGATTTCTCGCCGGATGCGGTCCGGGCGACGGTGGCCAAGGCCTGCAGTATCGCCCGATTCACGGCGGAAGATGCGGCTTCGGGGCTCGCCGACGCCGAGCTGATGACGCGTACGCCGTTGGACCTGGATCTTTCCCACCCATGGAATGTCAGCGCCGACCGTGCGATCGAAATTGCCAAAGCCTGCGAGGCCGCGGCACTCCAATTCGACGCGCGGATCAACAATTCCGAGGGCGCATCGCTCGGCACGCATCAGGGTCTGCATGTTTACGGGAATACCCATGGGTTCGTGGGCGGCTATCCGACCACATCGCATACCCTGAGTTGCGTGGTGCTTGCGGGCACCGGAGAAGACATGCAGCGCGACTACTGGTACAGCAGCTCGCGCGACTGGCGTGAGTTGGACTCGGCCGAGGCCATCGGCCGGGAGAGTGCGCGGCGCACGATTGCCCGTCTCGGCCCCCGCCGCTTGGCCACGCGCCGCGCACCAGTCCTATTCGTGCCGGAAATTGCGCGTGGCCTCATCGGGCATTTCGTGGCCGCGATTCGCGGCAGCAGCCAGTACCGGCAATCTTCGTTCCTCCTGAATTCCGTGGGTCAACAAGTGTTTCCCGCCGGATTCTCGATCGCCGAGCGCCCGCACATACCGAAGGCCGTGGGCAGCGCGCCCTTCGATGACGAAGGTGTTGCGACCCACGATCGTGAGCTCGTGGCCGACGGGATCCTCACCGGCTACATCCTTTCCAGCTACTCGGCGCGCAAGCTGGGGCTCAAGACCACCGGGAACGCCGGAGGCGCCCACAATCTTCTGGTCGCGCCAACCCTCACGGGCGGCGCGGATGCCCTCCTGTCCCGGCTCGGCACGGGGCTCTTGGTGACCGAGCTCATGGGACAGGGCGTCAACATGGTGACCGGCGATTACTCGCGCGGCGCGGCTGGATTCTGGGTCGAGAACGGCTCGATCCAGTATCCGGTGGCTGAGATCACCATTGCCGGAAACTTGCGCGACATGCTCAACGGCATAGCGGCGGTAGGCAATGATGTGGACGTGCGCGGCGGCACGCGCGTGGGATCGATCTTGCTGCAGGAGATGACCATCGCGGGCGAATAAGGTACCCGAGCCGCGCGACGCATGCGTCGCACCCTTTCGAGCAGTTCCTTACTTCGCCGACATCAAGTCCTTCAGCGATCGAGTACCCAATCGCTCGCGCATCGCCGCGTCCACTTCGCGCATCGCCTGGGCCGCGGGCGTGACCCCATGTATCTCGATCGTCGATCGGCCGATTTGCAGAGTACGCACGGCATTCACGATGTCGGCCAGCAGGATGCTCTCGGGATCTCGGCCGGGAACGAACAGCTCATTTTCGGTTGCCACGATCAAACCTGCGCGCTCCAGGCGCGCGAGCACGGGCGCGAGCGCGATGCCCGGGATGTCGAGTTCGGCCGCGAGCCGGCCCCCCGTCCAATATCTCTTGCCCGCTGCGTAGTCGCGCCCGATCAGATACATGATCGCGAGACCCGCCTGCTCGCGATCGCTGCCGGTGAGTTCTATGCTCTCCTGTCCGTGGCGAAGGTATTGCGGGAATTGCACGTAGAACGCGAGCTGCGCGCCGATGAGCAGGATGAGCCAGCTCAGGTATACCCAGATCAGCGTCGTCAGCACGATGGCGAAACCGGAGTAGATCGCCACCAGCTGAGAGGAATAGACGATGACGGCGGTGAATACCTTGCCGACCAGGGCCCAAATGACGCCCGCGGTCACGCCGCCGATGAGTGCGGCGCGAAGCTGGACCCGAATATTGGGGATGAACGCATACATGCACGTGAACACCACGGTGACGATGGCATACGGCAGGATGCGGCCGGCTACCCTCAAGATCGCCGCCAGCGGCGCAACGGCCTGCAGCCAGCGCGCGATGGGACTGTTCTCCGCGGACCCCAGGAGTCCTAGGGCAACGGCCAGAAGAATGGGCCCCAAGATCATGACGGTCAGGTATTCCGTGAACCGGCGTCCAAAACTCCGCGGGCGCTCGACCCGCCACACGAAATTGAAACTCGTTTCGACTTTTTGAATCGTGGTGATCACGGTGTATACGAGAAATGCCAGACCGATGGAGCCGAGCAATTCGCCGCGCATGTTCGCGACGAATTGCATGACGCTCTCGGTCAGCTGTGTCGCGGCGCTGCCGACGGGGCGGAAGAATTCATGCACGAGGAGCCGAAGGTCCGCGTGCGCGCCGAGACCCTTGAGTATCGCAAAGGTGAACACCATGAGCGGTACGAGAGACAGCAGAGTCGTATAGGCGAGGCTCATCGCGCGAATGCCGATGTCGCCGCTCAACCAGTCTCGGATCAGCGCCGCCGGATAGCGCAGCCAGCGCAGCGTAGCTCCCCAAGGCGGACCCATGCTGCGTGACTTTTGAAACAATCCGTCTTCTAGACGTTCCAACCAGTGGAGCATGCGGGAACTCTACGCGGTCAGCAGCCGGAGCGCCTCACGATAGTTATCGCTGGTGCGTGTCAGAACGTCCGCCGGTAGATGCGGTGCCGGCGGTTTCTTGTTCCAGTGCAGAGACTCGAGGTAATCGCGCACGAATTGCTTGTCGAAACTCGGCGGACTGATGCCCGGCTTGTATGACGCCATCGGCCAGAAACGCGAAGAATCCGGGGTCAGCGCCTCGTCGATGAGCATGAGGCGGCCCGTCTTGTCGACGCCGAATTCGAATTTGGTATCGGCGATGATGATCTGGCGCGCGCGGGCGTGCTCCGCAGCGAATCGATAGATGTCGAGCGCGATGCGCCGCACATCGTCGGCGTATTCACGTCCGACCACGCCCACCATCGCGTCGAAATCGATATTTTCGTCGTGCCGCCCCGCGGGTGCTTTGGAGGCCGGAGTAAACAGGGGTTCAGGCAACGGGTCCGCCATCCGCAATCCGCCGGGCAGGGCGATGCCGCATACCGAGCCATGAAGCTTGTAGTCCTTGTAGCCTGAGCCGATCAGATAGCCTCGCACCACCGCTTCGATGGGCAGGGCCCTGAGCTTTTTCACCACCATGGCTCGGCCGGCCAGTTGCGCGCGCTCCTGGCTGTCGGCGACCACATCCTCCACCTTCAGCGCGGAGAGATGGTTGGCTATCATGTGCCGGGTTTTTGCAAACCAGAACAAGGAGATTTGCGTCAGCACCTCGCCTTTGAACGGGATCGGGTCCGGCAGCACCACGTCGAAAGCCGACAGGCGATCGGTGGTGACGATCAGCAGATGCTCCGCATCCACATCGTAGATATCGCGTACCTTGCCTTGATGAATTTTCTTCAGGCCGCGCAGATGCGACTCGAAAAGCGGTGCCGATTGCGAAACCTGTTGCATGCGTGCGCGGCCTGCCGACTGCTACCATTGAGGGTTGGAAGGTCGGCGATTGTGGCGGGACACGGTGGATAGGTCAGCGCGAATGAGCTGGAGAGGCGCTTTTTTTGGGGGTGTGATCGGCCTGCTGGCCACCCGCACCGCGTGGGGAGCCGTGATGGGGGCCCTTATCGGCTATCTGATCGAGCACAGCCTGGGCTTTGGCACTGCGTCCGAGGCGTGGCGTTCGCCGCACGGGGGTGCTGCGGATGCGCGCGCGACCCATTCAATGTCGATATCCGACGAATTCTTCCGCACGACTTTCGAACTTCTGGGCCACGTCGCCAAATCCGACGGCCGAGTGACCGAGGCGGAGATCGACGCGGCCCGGGGCCTCATGCACGAGCTCAAGCTGGGCCCCCGCGAGATCAGCATTGCGATCGCCTGCTTCAGGGCCGGTAAATCGGCCACTTATGACGCCGAGCTTGGCGTCGAGCGGCTGCGCGAGGCGTGTGGGCAGCGCTATGACCTTTTGCGTGCCTTCATGGAATTGCAATTGCGAGCGGCGCTGGCGGGTAACGGAATGTCTCCGCCCGCGCGAGTGATTTTGGCGCGGGTGGCCGAGCGGCTGGGCATGTCCGGTCTCGAATTCGCGTACATGGAGGCGGCGTTGCGGGCGCGGCAGCGCACGCACGGCGCCTCTCCCGGCGCCGGACGCCACGCCGCCGACGCAGGGTCGCTGGCGGAGTGCTACGCGGAACTGGAAGTCGACGCCAACATCACCGACCAAGAGGTGACCAAGGCATATCGGCGCCAAATGAGCCGTCATCATCCTGATAAACTGGTCGCCAACGGTCTGCCCGAGTCGATGGCGCAAATGGCGAAAGAGAAAACTCAGCGCATACAGGAAGCCTATGAAGGGATACGCGCGGCTCGCGGCATGCGGTGAAGGAGCGACGATGACGATTATTATTTCGCCCTCGATTCTGTCCGCTGATTTCGCCCGCTTGGGGGAAGAAGTGAATGCGGTGCTCGCCGCCGGCGCCGACTGGATCCATTTCGACGTGATGGATAATCACTACGTCCCCAATCTGACCATCGGACCGCTGGTTTGCGAGGCCTTGCGCAAGTCGGGAATCGACGCCCCCATCGACGTGCATTTGATGATCTCGCCGGTGGATCAACTGGTGCCGGAATTCGCGAAAGCGGGTGCGAGCTACATCAGCTTTCACCCGGAGGCGACCCAGCATGTGGATCGCACGATTCAACTCATTCGAGACTCCGGATGCAAGCCCGGCCTGGTCTTCAATCCGGCGACGCCGTTGAACTGGTTGGATTACGTCATCGACAAGATCGATCTGGTCCTGCTGATGTCGGTCAATCCCGGCTTCGGCGGCCAGAAGTTCATCCCGCAGGCCCTGCCCAAACTCGCCGAGGCGCGGGCGCGCATCGACGCTGCCAAGCGCGACATACGTCTGGAAATCGACGGCGGGGTCAAAGTCGACAACGCCGCCGAGATCGCCAGAGCGGGCGCGGACACCTTCGTCGCGGGCTCCGCCATCTTCGGCAGCGCCGACTACGCAGGCACCATCAAAGCTATGCGCGCACAGATAGACGTCGGCAGGAGATCAGCCTAGTACCTCGGTGCTGTGACTGGCTTGAACGGCCCGGGGGATGGGATGCGTGCGGGCAACGGCGGATACAGTTGCCCGCACGCATCCCATCCCCCAGGCCATTCACCTGTACCGCCCAGCGAGTACTACCGCTGACAGGCGTCGACGCTATTCGTCGTCCTCGTCATCATCATCGTCGTCATCATCATGCGATTCGGGACGCGTGCTCTTGGCGGACGCCGCGCCGCCGCCCGCACCGGCTTTCACGGGCACGATCAGCGGCCGCGTCTTTACCTTCGGCCGGGCGTTGAACACCACGATCGTTTTCCCGGTCGCACGCAGCAGGCCTTGTTCTTCCAATACCTTGAGTACGCGTCCCGCCATCTCCCGCGAGCAGCCGACCAGCCGGGAGAGCTCCTGCCGGCTCACTTTGATTTGCATGCCCTCCGGATGCGTCATCGCATCCGGCTCGCCGCATAGATCCATGATGGCGTGTGCAACGCGGCCGGTGACGTCGACGAAGGCGAGATCGCCCAATTTGCGATTCGTGCGGTCGAGCCGCGTTGCCAACTGCGTGGCCAGTTCGAAGATCAAACCGGGACTTTCGGCGGCGATTTGCCGAAATCGCGGATAGGTCATTTCAGCGAGCTCGGACTGCTGGCGGGTGCGCACCCAGGCGCTGCGGGTGGGCTGCTCGTAGAATAAGCCCATTTCCCCGAAAAACTGGCCCTTATTGAGGTATGCCAGCACCATTTCGTTGCCATCTTCGTCTTCGATCATGACTTCGACCGAGCCCGAGATGATGTAGTACAAAATGTCCGGCAAATCGCCGGCGTGGATGATCACGGTCTTGGAAGGGACTGTCCGAATCCGGCAGTAGCTCAAGAAACGATTGATCGCTGGGATATCGCTTAAGGCTTTTGCCCCTTCTTCCATGGTCTCTCCCTGGTTATTGTCGTCTGTTAAACAGCCCGTGCTGGCGCACGTTTTATTACATAAGTCCCGGAATCGCAAGCATAACGGGTTAAGGCTACAGCCAATACGAACCCAAAGTCATGAGCCGGGCGGTCAAGCGCATCGCCATCCCGACCGGAAACGGCAGCTCTTGGCCTCCCAGCGAGGCCGCTTGGGCGCCATGTTGCATTTCATCGTGCGTCATTCGCTCGAGTATGGCACGGCTGCGCGGGTCGGCCGATCCCAAACGTTCCATATGGCCGCGCAAATGCGAT
>WNFK01035532.1_pt2 | contig 17105 bp, 16 predicted proteins | sample 5400281 | NCBI WGS metagenome assembly WNFK01 (sample SAMN13153350, study PRJNA577476) | soil metagenome | isolation source: 20 cm soil on Douglas fir-dominated hillslope | place: USA:California | collected 2013-09-17 | reverse complement strand
TGGTGGCTGCCTTTGAGGCGCTCGGCGAGACGATGCAGGTTGGCGTCGCGGAATCCCTGCGCCTCGAGCTCGCCGACCGTCGCCAGCACGTAATCGCGGTTGGCGCCGGAATGACCATGACCCTGCCGCACGAAATGGAGCTGCTGCTCGATGTCGAGCCGGCCGGCATATTGCGAATGACCGCGATCGACCACGTAGACCAGCGCCCGCGCGCGCCGCTCGGGCTCGCCGCCGAGCAGCACGTCGCGCCACACCTCGCGGTACACCATGGTGACCTGCTCGCGCGCGCGCAGATAGGCGACGGTGCCGGCCCGCGACGTCCCGTCGACCCGATAGGCGATCCCGCGGCAGGCGCCGCCGCGATCGAGCCCGAGGACGAGACCGGGCTTTTCCGGCGTGCCGCGATGGACGAAAGAGTAGACGCAGAGCGCCCGGTGCAGGCCGATGAGCCGCGCCGGCACCCTTTCGGCATAGTCGAATCCCGGCCGCCACATCAGCGATCCGTAGGCGAAGACCCACAGATCCCCGTCGGTGTGCTCGAAAGATTCCATCAGGGTGGACGCGAAAAGAGCTACTCTGGCTCCCGGCCGTGGGTTCCCGGTTTTATTTTGGTCGCATTCTCTCCGGAGAACCGCAACCCACTTTATCCGGAAATTGCTCCAGCCTATTGTTGGAGCATGATCTTTTCCGAAAACCGGTATCCACTTTTCGGGATCATGCTCTAACAGGCCGATCCACCGGGCGCAACCGCGAGGGCATGCAGTCGTGAGCGACCGAACATTCGATTCCGGTCTTGGTCGGCCGCGCCGCCGCTGGCGCCTGGCGCTGCTGCTCGCCGTCGTGGTGGCGGTCGCGGCCGGGTGGACGGGCCTGTGGTCCTATGCGGCGAAACGGGCGGACGCCGAGCTTGCCGCCTGGCGCAATCGGGAGGCCGCGGCCGGGCGCGCCGTCGGCTGCGGCACCCAGCGCATCGCAGGCTTTCCGTTCCGGATCGAGATCGCATGCACCGACCCCACGCTGAATCTGCAGGCGAACCAACTGACGTTCCGGCTCAAGGACCTGCTGGCGGCGGTGCAGATCTATCAGCCGACATTGCTGATCGGCGAGTTCACCGGACCGCTGACGGTGGCCAACGAGGGACGTCCGCCCGACATCGTGGCCGACTGGACGCGGGCGCAAACAAGCGTGCACGGCCTGTCGTCCGAGCCCGATCGCGTCTCCGTCGTGCTCGACAAGCCTTCCGTCGCGCGTCCCGCAAGCCCGGCCGCGCAGACGCTCGCGAGCGCGGAGCATCTCGAGCTGCATGCCCGCCAGGCTCCCCGCCTGCCGCAGGATCCCCCGGTGCTCGACCTGGCGCTCGACCTCAGGCAGGCGCTGTTGCCGGCCTTTGCGCAAGTCCCCGAGGGGCCGATCGACGCCGCGATCGCCGCCACCTTGCGCGGCTTGAAAGATCTGCGGCCAAAACCATTGCCCGCGCTGCTGCGCGACCTGCAGGCCGCGAATGGCCGGCTCGACATCACCCATGCGCGCGTCCAGCAAGGCGAGATCGTCGGCGTCGGACAAGGCACGCTGAGCCTCACGGCGCGCGGAACGCTCGATGGCCAGCTTCAGCTCACGGTCGCCGGCATCGAGCAGCTCATGACGGCGCTGGGGCTCGACAAGAAGGTCGGGCAGGCGTCGCAAAATGCGCTCGATCGCGTCGCGCCGGGTCTCAATCTCGATCGGCTGCTCGGCCCGCGCGGCAATGCCGCCCTTGCGGCCGCGGGCGTCGCGATGCTCGGGCAGCCGGCCGAGCTCGAAGGCCGGCGCGCCGTGACACTGCCGCTGCGGTTCGCGGACGGCGTGGTGTTCCTGGGACCGTTGCGGGCGGGCGAGCTTCCGCCGTTGTTTTAGAGCATGATCCCGAAAAGTGGGCACCGGTTTTCGGAAAAGATCATGCTCCAACAATAAAGCTAGTGTCCCGATTCCGAAGTTCGCAAGCATTCGCCGCGGCCTCTGAGCGAACTTCGGAATCGAAAGGACACTAGCAACGTTATGATTCTAGTGCCGCTTTTGAACCCGAAGTTCGCAACCGTGCCCGCCGCGAAATCGTGCGAACTTCGGGTTCGCGGCACTAGAGCGGGATGACGATTCGAAGAAAAGTCATCCCGCTCCAGCGATATCAGTTCTTGATCGGATAGATGCGATCATACTTGATCAACTCAGTCCGGCCGTCCGGCTTCTTGTATTCGCGGCCGACGATGAGCTTGAGGTCGGGCGAGTAGAATTCGGTATAGGCGAAGGTCGGCGGCGCCGCGCTGCGCGATTCGCTGCGCTCGATCCGCAGCACCGGGTATTTGCACGGACCGATATACATGTCCTCCCGCTGCTTCACCGCAAGCTCGACATAGAGCCGGCCGTAGCTGCCCTCCGCCTGCGAGATGAACTTCGCATTGGCCTGCTGGCCGGGCTTCAACGGGAACAGCGCCTTGAGATCGCTGCGCGGCTCATAGGTGGTGCGGCGCCCGCGGTCCAGGCGATCGAGCTGGAACAGGCCTTCGAACTGGGTCGTCTCCAGCACGGTCTTGCCGTCGTACCGCATCACCGTGCGCACCACACCCTGGTCGGCGTGGAAAACGTCGCTCTTCTGCTGCTCGTTGCGCTCGACCACGAAGCCGTGGGCGCCCGACTTCGCGGTCGGGCAATCCTGCGCCGCAGCCGGCCCAGGCGCTAGCGCCACCATCGCGACCGCCATCGGCACCCCGAGTCGGCGCGCCCAGCGACGGGACGGCATGTACGGAAAGACGGAACGGCAATCGATCAAAACCTCGCCTCCCCAAGGCCGAGGAAATCGCGCGATCAATAATCCTTCAACAGGCGCTCGATGTAATCCAGCTCGAGCTGCGGCCGCATGCTCTCGCCGTACCGGCGGCGCAACTCCTCCAGGATGCGCCGGGCGCGCTGCACGTCGGCCTCCATCGGCACCTTCACGGTCGAACCGTCGAGGTCGCGGCCGTTGCGGTTGCGGTCCCGGCCGAGCGGATCGGTGTTCGGCTGGGCCCGCGACATGCCGTTGCGGCCCGGCTGCCCGGGCCCCATGCCCTGGCCCTGCCCTTGCTGCTGCAATTGCTGGGCAAGCCCCTGGGAGCCCTTGCGCATGGCGTCGAGGGCGCGTCCCTGGCTGTCGACCGCGCTGTCGGCATTGCGGTCGCCGAGCTCGCCTTCGGCGTCGCCCATGGCGCCGCCGGCCTGGCCGAGCGGGTCGAGGTCGCCGCCCTGCTGGCCGGGCTCGCCGCCCTGATTCTGTCCGAAGCCCTTCTGCTTGAGCTCTTCCATCAGCTTCTTGAGGCGGTCGCGCAGCGCCTGCTGGTTCTGCTTGAGCTCGCCAAAGGCGTTCGGGTCGCCTTGCTGGCCTTGCTGGCCCTGTTGGCCTTGCTGACCCTGCTGCCCACGCTGGCCGCGCTGCTGGCGCCGCTGGTCCTGGCCCTGTTGGAAGGTGCGGTCGCGCAGCTGCTGCTGCTCGCGGATCATGTTGCCGAGCTCGTCGAGCGCCGACATCATGTCGTCGTCGCCGTCGTCCCCCTGGCCGGGCCGCGCCATCTGCAGATTTTCCATCATCTGCTGGAGCTGATCGAGCAGCTGCCGGGCCGCGTCCTTGGCGCCCGACCGCGCGAGCTGCTCGAGCCGGTCGATCATGCTCTTGAGGTCCTGCTGGCGCAGCTCGCGCATCGCGTTGGGATCGAGCGGACGCGCCATCTGCGGGTTCTTGCGCATTTCCTCCGCGAGCGCCTGCATGAACTTGTCGAGCGCGGCGCGCAGCTCTTCCATCAGCTTCTTGAGCTCTTCGTCGGTGGCGCCGCGTTCGAGCGCCTGGCGCAAGGCCTCCTGCGCCTGGCGCAGCCGCGCTTCGGCGTCCGACACATTTCCGTCCTCGAGCTGCGTCGCCATGGCCCACAAGCGCTGGACGACGTCGCGCAGCTGATCGTCGGACTTGGCCTGCGCCAGGCTCCAATACAACGAGCGCAACCCGAGATAGACGCCGGGCTCGGGAGTGAAGCGCTCGGGCTCGATCGCGAGCGCGTCGAGCGCGATCACCACGCGATCGCGCGCGTCGGCATCGAGCGCCAGATCGCGCCGCTGCTCGATCAGGGCGCGCGCCAGCGGCTTGGTGAAAACGCGCTCCGGCAGCCGCATCTCGAAGGGCTGGCTGCGGCCTTCGTTGCCGGCCTCGTCGCGCGCGACCAGCGTCAGGTTGACCTCGGCGCCCGCCCAGGGGTGCTCGGTCAGATCCTTGAGGGTCTGGCCGACGCCGCTCTTGGTGCGCGCCTGCGGCAGCACCAGCGGGAAGTCGGGCGAACCGTAAAGCGGGCGCGGCGCGCTTGCCGCCGGTCCCGCCGAAGCCTCCCCGCGGTCCTTGAGCCCGAAACTCGCGTGCGCTTCGCTGACGCCGTAATCATCCTCCACCTTGTAGGAGAGCGACAACGAGCCGCGCGCCTGCGGTTCGGGATCCTTGGCGAGCGCGATGGTCGGCGGCCGGTCGGGAATCGCGTTGAAGGCCCAGACGATGTCGTCGTTGGCGAGCCCGCGCAGCGTCGCGGTGCCGCGGTCCGTGATGGTGTAGCGGTGCTCCTCGGTCCCGGCCGGCGCCTGCGGTCGCTGATCGCCCGCCGCCTCCTCGAGCCCGCCGGCGACGACCACGTCGAACTGCGCCTTGCCGCTCGCCCGGATGATCAGCACGCTGCCGGCCGGCACCGAGACGGCCGACGCCTGCGCCTGCGTCTGCTCGCCCGGCCGCACCCCCGGCAGGATGACGGGCGCCTTGGCGGTATAGGCCGGCGGCAACACCCAGGCATCGAGCCGGAAATTGGGCGGCACCACGACACCTTGCCAGTCGAAGGCGGCGGCGATCCGCCGGCCGCGCTCGCCGCCGGCCGCGAAGAAGGTCGCGACCGCGAGGATGAGCACCAGGGCGCGCAGCGCGAACGGGTCGCGCACGGACAGTCGGGGCAGCGGCAAGCCGGCCCTGAGATTGCGCACGCGCGCGAGCGCCTGCTCCACATGGGCCCGCCACAAGGCCTTCGACCAGGCGTCGCTTTCGGGGGTCGCCATCTCGTCGGCGATGGCCGTGGCCGGCCGGTGCGCCATTCCGGAGACGCGGTCGAGCCGGCGCAGGCCGTCGTGCCGCGACGGAAAGCGCACGAACAGAAGCGCGCGCACCATCGTGGGCGCCAGCAGGGCGAAAAACACGAAAAGGCCCAGACCGCGGCCCATCGGCGGCAGCCACAGCCACAGCCCGAGCCAGGACACCGCCAGGAACAACCCGATCACGGTCAGGAGCGCGGCGAGCGGCGGCCACAATCGCTCCCACAGGATCGCCCAGCGGGCACGCTCGAGCGCGCGCTCGAGCGACACAGAGGCCGCCGTGGCGTCAGGCCGGCGGACGGGTTCCATCGGGTCGGGCATCGGATCCGTCAAGCGATTCTCCGGCGCCTGTTGCGCCGCAACAACATAGCATGTGGAGGCCAATCTACCATCCGGGAAAGGCCGAAATACGCCCTTTTCACGGGATATTGTGCGTGAGCCAGGGCGGCAATTTGTCGAGCCCGATCAGGGTCTCGACCTCGACGCGCGGCCGCACCAAGGCCCATTCGGCGCCCTTCACCAGCACTTCGGGGACGAGCGCCCGGGTGTTGTAGGTGCCGGCCTGCACCGCGCCGTAGGCGCCCGCCGACATGACGGCAACGAGGTCGCCGGGGGCCGGTTCCACGAGGTCGCGGTCGAGCGCAAGGAAATCGCCCGATTCGCACACCGGTCCCACCACGTCGGCGCGGATGCGCGGCGCGCCCGGCTTGCCGCGCCGGACCGGCCAGATCTCGTGATGGGCGTCGTAAAGCGTGGGGCGAACGAGATCGTTCATGGCGGCGTCGACCACGATGAAATTCTTGGCCTCGCCGCGCTTGAGATAGAGGACGCGACTGACCAGGATGCCCGCATTGCCGACCAGAACGCGGCCGGGCTCGAAGATCAGCCTGCAGTCGAGGTCGCGGGTCGCGCGCTTGACCACCTTGGCGTAGGCTTCCGGATCGGGCGGCGGCTCGTTGTCGTCGCGGTAGGGGATGCCCAGGCCGCCGCCGAGATCCACATGCTCGATGCGGTGGCCGTCCGCGCGCAGCGTGCGCACGAAATCCGACAGCAGCGCGAAGGCCTCGCCGAAGGGCGCGAGCGCGGTGATCTGGCTGCCGATATGCATGTCGACGCCGGAAACCCGCACGCCCGGGAGCTTTGCTGCCTGCGCATAGACCTCGCGCGCGCGGCTGATCGGAATGCCGAACTTGTCCTCGGATCGCCCGGTGGCGATCTTGGCGTGGGTCTTGGCGTCGATGTCGGGATTGACCCGGAGCGACACATGGGCGGTGCGGCCCTTGGCGCTTGCGATCTCGGACAGCAGCGCGAGCTCGGGCTCCGATTCGACGTTCACGCACAGGATGCCTTCGTCCACGGCCGCCGCGAGCTCGCGCGCGGTCTTGCCGACACCGGAGAACATGATCTTTTCGGGCGCAATCCCGGCCGCCCGGGCGCGCCGCAATTCGCCGAGCGAGACCACGTCGGCGCCGGCCCCGAGGCGGGCGAGCGTCGCCACCACGGCCTGGTTGGAATTCGCCTTCATGGCGTAGCAGACGAGCGCGCGCACATCCGCGAAGGCGCCGGCGAACACCGCGTAATGGCGCGCCAGCGTCGCGTCGGAGTAGCAATAGAAGGGGGTGCCGACCGCCTCGGCGAGACCGACGAGGTCGACCCCTTCGGCGTGAAGCACGCCGTCGCGGTAATCGAAATGATGCATCGCCTGTTCCGGTGCCGACGCTCGCGATAGCTCTCGATCTCCGCCATCGTCATGCCCCGCGCAAGCGGGGCATCCGGTATTCGGCAAGGGTACGAAAGTTCGTGCCCAAGCCGAAATGTCGGGGATTACTGGATTGCCCGCTTTCGCGGGCAATGACGGCCGACGGAGATTGCCTTTTTGCTTTTAAAGCCCCTGCGGCGACGCGCCAAGCTTTTCCGCCACCCAGTCGGTGATGTAGTCGGTGATCAGCGAGCCGTTGTCGGCGCCGCAATGCTCGGCGCCGCCGTCCGCCAGATGGAAGATCTTGAGCTCGCGGTCGGGGCTGTTGGTCGCCGCCGCATGGAGCTTTTCGGCGTGCCAGAGCGGAATCTGGCGGTCGTTCTCGCCATGCACGATCAGGAACGGGCAGGTGATGTTGGCGGCGACCTTCTCCAGCGTCATCTGCCGGGTCACCGCCTTCGCCTCGTCGAGGGTCTTGGTGCCGAAGACCCATTGGGCGTGATCGCCGAAGCCCGGCACGGAGGGCTCGCCGCTGCCCCCGATGCGGGCCTCGAAGGCCGCCCCGAAGTCGAAGATCGCGCCCCAGGCGACACAGCACTTGAACCGCTTCTCGAAGGCGGCCGCGCGTGGCGCGTAATAGCCGCCGAGCGAGAGCGCCACGATGCCGATGCGGTCCCGGTCGACGTCCGGGCGTGTCTCGAGGTAGTCGACGGCGGCCGCCGCCGGCTTCTCGGTGTCGGGGCCGGAATGGAGATGGCGCAAGCGGAGCGCCTCGCCGACGCCCGGATGGTCGACGATCAGGAGCGAGATGCCGCGCCGCCGGTATTCTTCCCCGACCGCCCCGTAGATCGTCTCCTTGGTGGCGTCGAAGCCGTCGAAATGCACCATGCAGGGCGCGCGGCCGGCGACCGGCGCCTTGACGAAGAAGGCCGGCAGCGAATGCTCCCCATAGGGCACCTCGACGCGCTCGACCGGCTCGCGCCGCAGCGTCAGGCCGCGGCCGTAAAGCTCGATGCCGCGCCGATAGGCGATCAGCCGGCGCGGATCCTTGTGGCTCGGCATGCGCTCCGCCATCAGGTAATACAGGCCGGCGCGCATGTATTTGCGCCCCGCCGACAGCGGATGGTTTTTCTGTGCGTCGCTGTCGGCCAACCGCTCGACCCGCTCGGCGAGCTTCATCCAGCTTTCGAACCACGCCGCCTGCGCGGCCGGGTCGTTCTTCCTGGCGGCGATCTCGCGCAGCGACCGGCAGGCGTCGTCGACCTCGGAAATCATGCCGCCGCGCGACAGCGCGCCCATGACGGCAAGGCTCCAGGGGTAGTTGTTGGGGAAATATTCGAACATGGGGCTCGCCGGATCTGGGAGATTCCGTTCCGATCAAGCCAATCGGAGCGGGCGAGCGCGACGCTCAGTTGACCAGGAAATCGAGGATGAAGCTGCGCTTTTCCGGCACCGCGGCCACGGGCGGCGGCGCGGACCGGGTGGCCGGCGGGGCGCGGACGAAGCCCGTCATGTTGGGATCGTTGACGTCGCCGAGCGAGGGCTGATCCTCCGGCCCCGGCGCGACGAGCGCAGCGGACGGCGGGGCATCGAGCGGGCCTTTTCGGCCGCAGCCCGCAAGCGCAAAGGCGGCGCCCAGCGCTGCGATCACGGCCAGACGGGCCAACCGGCGGTCACCGAAACGAGTCAAGGAAACACTCCCCCAAGGACGCTCCCTACATAGCAGATCGCCGCCGCAGGCGAAACCGAAATGCGCCCCGCTCTTCCGGCGAATCCAAAGATAAATTCGTAAACGATTCCAGTTTGCTGGATCGGTATGTGGATGCGCCACGCGAGCGCAGGTCTGGCGGCTCAGCGCTTGCGCGCTCCCTTGCCCAGCCGCTGCACCCACCGCTTCGCCTGCCCGGCGACGTTGCGGGGCGCGGTGCCCCCCAGGCTGACGCGGCTCGCCACCGAGCGCTCGACCGACAGCACCTTGAACACGTCTTTGGTGATCCGCGGCTCGACCTCCTGCATGGCCGCGAGCGGCAGGCGCTCCAAGGCCACGCCCCGCTCTTCGGCCGCCACGACGATCCGCCCGGTCACGTGGTGGGCCTCGCGGAACGGGATCTTCAGCGTCTGCACCAGCCAGTCGGCGAGGTCGGTCGCGGTCGAATAGCCCTGCCCGGCCGCCGCCCGCATGCGGGCCACGTCGGGCGCCATGTCGCGCACCATGCCGGTCATCGCCGCCAGGCAGAGCGCGAGGCTTCCCAGCGCGTCGATCGTGCCTTCCTTGTCCTCCTGCATGTCCTTCTGGTAGGCGAGCGGCAATCCCTTCATCACGATCAGCAGCGCGTCGAGCGCGCCGACGATCCGGCCGACCTTCGCGCGCACCAGCTCGGCCGCGTCCGGATTGCGCTTTTGCGGCATGATCGAGGAGCCGGTGGTGAACTGGTCGGACAGCTTCAGGAATCCCACCAGCGGCGAGGTCCAGATCACGATCTCCTCGGCGAAGCGCGACAGGTGCACCGCCGTGATGGCGGCGGCCGACAGCGTCTCGAGCGCGAAATCGCGGTCGGACACGGCGTCGAGCGAATTCGCCGCCGGCCGGTCGAAGCCGAGCGCTTTCGAGGTCATCTGGCGATCGAGCCGGAACGAGGTGCCGGCGAGCGCCGCGGCCCCGAGCGGCGACTCGTTCAGGCGCTTGCGCGCATCGGCGAACCGCCCGCGGTCGCGCGCCGCCATCTCGACATAGGCGAGCAGGTGGTGACCGAAGGTCACCGGCTGCGCGGTCTGCAGATGGGTGAAGCCCGGCATCACGGTCGCCGCATGGACGAGCGCCTTCTCGGCCAAGGCGCGCTGGTAGTCCGCCAGCATCGCGTCGAGCTCGTCGATCGAGTCGCGGACCCACAGCTTGAAGTCGGTCGCCACCTGATCGTTGCGCGAGCGCCCGGTATGCAGGCGGCCGGCAGCCTCGCCGATCATGTCGGCGAGCCGCGCCTCCACGTTCATGTGGATGTCTTCGAGCGCGCGCCGGAACCTGAATTTTCCGCTCTCGATCTCTGACAGGATCGTGTCTAGACCGTGAACGATCTTTTTCGCATCCTGCGCCGAAATGATGCCTTGTTTCGCCAGCATCCCGGCGTGGGCCTTGGAAGCGGCGATGTCCTGGCGATAAAGCTTGCGGTCGACGTCGATCGAGGCATTGATCTGCGCCATGACGGCACCGGGTTTCCCGGAGAACCGCCCGCCCCACATCTTGTTGCTCATGCTGGATCCACGCTTCGCACGTCCAGGGTTTGTTCGATCATGACGATCGGTACCGAGAAGACACCCGCGGCGCCCAGACGGCGCTACGCCAAATACCCATGGATTGCAGCGGCTTTGATCGCGGGGATCGGCCTTGCGGTATACGGGATTGCGGGCTTCCAGCGCAATGGCGGGGATGCGGGCTGCCGCCCGGCGCTGGAGACCGCGCGACGCATCGCCCCGCTTGCGCGCGGCGAGGTGGCGGCCATCAATGTGGCGGACGACGCCCGGCGCGTGCCGGCGCTCAGCTTCAAGGACGGCGCCGGCGCCGACAAGACGCTCGCCGACTGGCGCGGCCGCGTCGTTCTTCTCAATCTGTGGGCGACCTGGTGCGTTCCGTGCCGCAAGGAAATGCCGGCGCTCGCCGCCCTGCAGGAGAAGCTCGGCGGCCCCGGCTTCGAGGTCGTGGCCGTCAACATCGACACGCGCGACGCTGCCAAGCCGCAGGCATGGCTGAAGGAGGCCGGCATCACCCGCCTCGCCTATTACGCGGACACGAGCGCGAAAGTGTTTCAGGAGCTCAAGAGCGCCGGAAAGGCGATCGGCATGCCGACGACGCTGCTGGTCGACCGCAAGGGCTGCGAGATCGCGTCGCTCGCCGGCCCGGCCGAATGGGGCGGCGCGGACGCGCTCGCGCTGGTGCAGGCGGCGATCGGGAAATGACGGCGTATCCGGCCATCGCCGCCTGGAGCAAGATCGCTGCAGATCGAGGCCTCCGTGAAAAACGTCCTTTTCAACCGAATTGGCCCGCGTAAAACGAGCTGCGGCGGAAATTGATCTCGGCGAGGCGATCCTCCATGCCGAAGAAGGATGCGAAGCTCCTGACGCTTGTGATTTGCTCCGTGGGCGCCATCCTGGCGGTGACGTTGCTTTATTTTCCGCTCAGCCTGCCGTGGATGTTGCAGCACTCGGGAGGCGTGGCCTTCTTCGGCACGGCCTGGCGTCGCGACGTCGCGAAGATTTACGAGATCTTCGACGCACTTGGGGCTGTCGGACGGAGAGACATTTTCTGCTTCACCTGGACGATCGATCTCGCGCTTCCGCTTCTATTCGGATGGACTCTGTATGCGGCGATCGGCAACGGCGCCGAACGGGCGTTCGGGGGGGCGCGGACTGCCGGCGGATTCCGATGGATGGCGGTCGCCGCGGCGGGCTCGGATTACCTGGAAAACACGTCCATCACGGTGCTGTTGGCCGCCTATCCCGACAGGCTTCCGACGCTTGCATCCGTATCGGTTCGCTTGACCGAGATAAAGTTCGCTCTGTACGGCGGGTGCATTTTCGTCGCGATAGCGATGTTCTTGATTGCCTTCATGAGACGCGTCTAGTGCCCCGAACGTCGGCACCGGCTTCTCGCCGCGGTAATCGTAGAAGCCGCGCTGGCTCTTGCGGCCGAGCCACCCGGCCTCGACATATTTCACCAGCAGCGGGCAAGGCCGGTATTTCGAATCCGCCAGCCCCTCGTGCAGCACCTGCATGACCGAGAGGCAGGTGTCGAGGCCGATGAAATCGGCGAGCTCGAGCGGGCCCATCGGATGGTGGGCGCCGAGCTTCATCGCGGTATCGATCGCCTCGACCGAGCCGACGCCTTCATACAGCGTGTAGATCGCCTCGTTGATCATCGGCAGCAGGATGCGGTTGACGATGAAGGCGGGGAAGTCCTCGGAGACCGCGATCTTCTTGCCGAGCTTCTGGGTGAACTCCCGGACGGCCTCGAAAGTCTTGTCCTCGGTGGCGATGCCGCGGATCACCTCGACCAGCTCCATCACCGGCACCGGATTCATGAAATGGATGCCGATGAACTTTTCCGGCCGGTCGGTCGCGGCGGCGAGACGCGTGATCGAGATCGAGGACGTATTGGAGCCGATGATGGCCCCTGGCTTGAGCACCGGGCAAAGCGCGGCAAAGATCTTGCGCTTCAATTCCTCCTTCTCGGCCGCCGCCTCGATGACGAGGTCGCAGTCGGAAAATCCCTCCATGGTTTCGGCCGGCGAGATGCGCTTGAGCGCCGCCTGACGTTCGTCCTCGCTGATGCGCTTGCGGCTGACCTGGCGCGCCATGTTGCCGTTGATGGTGGCGATGCCGGAATTGATCCGGTCGGCATTGACGTCGTTGAGGCGCACCTCGAGACCCGCAAGCGCGCACACGTGGGCGATGCCGCTGCCCATCTGACCCGCCCCGATCACCCCTACCCTACGAATGCTGTGCGCCATGGTGTCCGCCCACTGGCCTTCCCGGTTGGACTGATCGCGCCTTCGGACGAGTGGGGAATCCGGTTCGCCCCGAAAACGCGTAAAAACAAGACCTTAGAGCAGCTTTCTTTCGCAACAGATGAAACCCGTCCAGGTGCGCGATCCGCGCCGATGACGCCACCCCTGTGGCGCGGCGCGACGTTGTAGCGCGAACCCCGCCGTCCCGCCACCGATCCCCGCCGAGACTTGGCCGGGTGGTTACTTCCCGATCTTGGCGAGCTCCTCCGCAAGCTCGGGCAGCGCCTTGTAGAGATCCGCGACCAAGCCGTAATCGGCGACCTGGAAGATCGGCGCCTCCTCGTCCTTGTTGATGGCGACGATGACCTTGGAATCCTTCATGCCGGCCAAATGCTGGATCGCGCCCGAGATTCCGACCGCGATATAGAGCTCGGGCGCCACCACCTTGCCGGTCTGCCCGACCTGCCAGTCGTTCGGCGCATAGCCGGCGTCGACCGCGGCGCGCGAGGCGCCCATCGCGGCCCCCAGCTTGTCGGCGACCGGCTCGATGTATTTGGTGAAATTCTCCCGGCTCTGCATGGCGCGGCCGCCCGAGATGATGATCTTGGCGGAGGTGAGCTCGGGGCGCTCGGATTTCGACAGCTCCTCGCCCACGAAGGACGAGATGCCGGGATCGGCCGCGGCGCCGACCGCCTCGACCGGCGCCGAGCCACCCGCCGCGGCGGCCTGGAAGGCGGTGGTGCGCACGGTGATCACCTTCTTGGCGTCCTTCGAGCGCACGGTCTGGACCGCGTTGCCGGCATAGATCAGCCGCTCGAAGGTGTCGGGCGCCAGCACCTTGGTGACGTCCGAGATCTGCATCACGTCGAGCAGGGCCGCCACGCGCGGCATGATGTTCTTGGCCGCCGTGGTCGACGGCCCCACGATCGCCTCATAGGAAGTCGCGAGCGAGACGATCAGCGCCGCGACCGGCTCCGCCAGCATGTGCTCGTAGGCGGGAGCGTCGGCGAGCAGCACCTTGGCGACGCCCGCGAGCTTCGCCGCCGCGTCCGCCACCGCGCGCGCGTCCTTGCCGGCGACCAGCACATGGGTGTCGCCGCCCAGCGCCTTGGCGGCGGTGAGCGCCTTGTGGGTCGCGTCCTTGAGAGTCTTGTTGTCATGCTCGGCGAGAAGCAGCGCGGTCATCCGAGCACCCCGGCGTCGTTCTTCAGTTTGGCGACGAGCTCGGCGACCGAGCCGACCTTGGCGCCGGCCTTGCGGCCGGGCGGCTCGCTCGTCTTGACGACCTCGAGCCGCGGCGCGACGTCGACCCCGTAGTCGGCCGGCGACTTCTCGTCGATCGGCTTCTTCTTCGCCTTCATGATGTTCGGCAGGCTGGCGTAGCGCGGCTCGTTGAGCCGCAGATCGGTCGTCACGATGGCGGGCGCCTTGAGCTTGACGGTCTGCAAGCCGCCATCGACCTCGCGCGTCACCAGAATGCTGTCGCCGTCGACGACGACCTTCGACGCAAAGGTGCCTTGCGGCCAACCGAGCAGGGCCGCCAGCATCTGGCCGGTCTGATTGCAGTCGTCGTCGATCGCCTGCTTGCCCAGAATGACCAGGCCGGGTTTCTCCGCCTCGACGATGGCCTTGAGGATTTTCGCCACCGCCAGCGGCTCGACCACCTGGTCGACCTTCACCAGGATGCCGCGATCGGCCCCCATGGCGAGCGCGGTGCGGATGGTTTCGGAAGCCTGCTGCGGGCCGATCGATACCGCGACGATTTCGGTCGCCTTGCCGGCTTCCTTCAGCCGGATCGCCTCCTCGACGGCGATCTCGTCGAACGGGTTCATCGACATCTTGACGTTGGCGAGCTCGACGCCCGTGCCGTCCGCTCTGACCCGAATTTTGACGTTGTAATCAACCACCCGTTTGACCGGGACCAGAACCTTCATGCGCCTAAGCTCCCGCAGGGTCGCGCAAACTATGGCCGGCGCGCCGGCCTGTCAACGCGCTGCATTGCAGCAATTTCACCGGCGGGAACTTTCCTTTTGCCCCGAAAGCAGCTTGCGCCGGAACATACTCAAGCGGCTCAGCGATTCTGTCCCGGCACCCATAATATGTCGTGCGCGCCCTTTTGGTTGAGGAATCGGCTCGCCACGAACAGGAAATCCGACAGCCGGTTGACGTATTTCAGCGCGACGGCGGACACATCTTCCTCCGGCTGCGCCGCAAGCTCGACCATCAGGCGCTCGCCGCGGCGGCAGACCGTCCGGGCGAGGTGGAGATAAGCGGCCGCCGGCGTTCCCCCCGGCAGCACGAAGGACCGCAGCGGCGCGAGTTCCGCATTGAGCGTATCGATCTCCTGCTCGAGCCGCGTCACCTGCGCGTCGCTCACCGCGAGCCGCGCGCCGCCCGGACCTTTGCCTTGCTTGCCCTGATCGGGCGAGCACAGATCGGCGCCGAGGTCGAACAGATCGTTCTGGATGCGCACCAGCATGGCGTCGACCGACGGCACTGAGGCCGTATGCAGGCGCGCGATCCCGAGACAGGCGTTGAGCTCGTCGACGGTGCCGTAGGCGGCGATGCGCAGGTCGTATTTCGGGCGGCGCTCGCCGGTGCCGAGCGCGGTCGTCCCGTCGTCGCCGGTGCGCGTATAGATGCGGTTGAGAACGACCATCGCGATGCTCCGGGCTGGCGGTCCGACTATTGCTTTTCAACCTATCGTCCCATGAACCAGATCGTCACCATGATGACGATGATCGCCACCAATTGCAGCACCACGCGCAGCCGCATCAGCTTTTGCGACGTATTGGGAGAGCCGCCCCGCAACATGTTGGCGAGGCCGAGGACGAGCACGAGCGCGACGGCGCCGACGGCGATCGGTACGGCATACAAGGCGAGAAAGCTGGACATGGACATCCTATTAGCATTCGGCGGCGCGAGCCGCTATCACGGTGGCACGATTTTACAAGCTGTGCCGCCCTGTGGTGATGCGTATGCCCGAGAAACCTTCACGGCTCCTGCGACCCCGGACTCTCGCCGCGCAGGCGCTGGGATCGATCGATCCCGCCACCAAGGCCGTGGTGCCGCCGGTCCATGTGGCGACCACCTATCTGCGCGACCCCGACAATCAATACCGCGCGGGCCTCGTCTATGGCCGGCCGGACAATGCCACCGTGCGGCAGGGCGAGCGCGTGATCGCGGCGCTCGAAGAGGCCGACGACGCGCTCCTGCTCGATCGTGGCGAGCGCGGTGATGTATTGGGGGTTCCGCAACTGGCTCGCGACCGAAGCGCCGCGCTTGGGCCATCGCGTCGATCTGGTCGACACCACGGACCTCGCGGCCGTGCGCAAGGCGGTGCGGCGCGGGAAGACCAGGCTGGTCTGGATCGAAACCCCGGGCAATCCGCTGTGGACGATCACCGACATCGCCGAAGTTGCCGCGATCGCGCATCGCGCCGGCGCCAAGCTCGCCGTCGACTCGACGGTGGCGACGCCGGTCTTCACCCGGCCGCTCGCGCTCGGCGCCGACCTGGTGATGCACTCGGCATCGAAATATCTCAACGGCCATTCCGATGTGATCGCGGGCGCGCTCGCGACCGCGCGCAGCGATGATTGGTGGGAGCGGATCAAGACGCTGCGCGCCCAGCACGGCCTGATCCTCGGACCGTTCGAGGCCTGGCTTCTGCTGCGCGGGATGCGCACCCTCGAGCCCCGGGTCAAGGCCGCGGCGGAGAGCGCGGTGCTGCTCGCGACCTGGCTGCGCCGCCATCCGGGCGTCGCGTCGGTGCTCTATCCGGGCCTGCCGGATCATCCGGGCCATGCGGTCGCGGCCCGGCAGATGACCGGTTACGGCGCCATGCTGTCGATCCGCCTGCGCGGCGGCGCGCGCGCCGCGATCGCGGCGGCGGCGCGGGTGCGAGTCTGGAAGCGCGCGACGTCGCTCGGCGGCGTCGAAAGCCTGATCGAGCACCGCGCCTCGGTCGAAGGGCCGTCGTCGCCCTGCCCGCCGGACCTCTTGCGCCTGTCGGTCGGCCTGGAGGATCCGGAGGATCTCTTCGCCGACCTCGAGCGCGCGTTACGGGCGCCAAGTGGCGCGGGACGGGCGCCAAGTGGCGCCAAGCGGGCGCGCAAATCGCCCGCGAGGCAACGGCCGTGAGCGGCCGCATCCTGGTTCTGGGCGCGGCCGGCCGGATCGGACGCGCGGCGGCGGAAGCTTTTCGCGATGCGGGCTGGTCGGTCGCCAGCCAAGTGCGCGGAACGTCCGCGCCGCGCACCGCTCCCGGCACGCAGATCATCGAGGTCGACGCGCGCGACGCCGAATCGCTCATCGAAGCCGCGCACGGCGCCGACGTGATCCTCAACGCGCTCAATCCGCCCTACACGGCCTGGCCGAAATTCGCGATACCCTATGCGGAGGCGGGGATCGCGGCGGCGCGCGCATCGGGCGCCACCCTGATGTTCCCAGGCAACGTCTACAATTATGGCTCGCCCATTCCGCCGGTGCTCGACGAGGCGACACCGATGCGTCCGCTCACCCGCAAGGGCCGGCTGCGCCTCGAGATCGAGCAGCGCATGCAGGACGCGGCGCGCGACGGCGTGCGTGTCATCGTGGTGCGGGCGGGCGACTTTTTCGGCGGCGCCGCGCTGGGCTCATGGTTCGACCGGGTGGTCGTCAAGGAAATCGCGGGCGCCACCGTCACCTATCCGGGGGCGCTCGACGTGCAGCATGAATGGGCCTACGTGCCCGACCTCGCGAGCGCGCTGGTGCGGCTCGCGGAAACGCGCGAGCGGCTGGCGCCCTTC
>WNFK01021762.1_pt2 | contig 17140 bp, 18 predicted proteins | sample 5400281 | NCBI WGS metagenome assembly WNFK01 (sample SAMN13153350, study PRJNA577476) | soil metagenome | isolation source: 20 cm soil on Douglas fir-dominated hillslope | place: USA:California | collected 2013-09-17 | reverse complement strand
ATCGTACGACTCCACGGCGCGATCATCGTGACGACGCCGCAGGAGATGGCGGTCGGCGACTCGCTGCGTGGCGCCAAGATGTTCGAGCGCGTAGGCATCAGCGTGGTGGGGATCGTCGAGAACATGAGCTACTTCGTCTGCCCGCATTGCCACGAGCACTCCGAGATCTTCCTCGCGGGCGGCGGGAGCCGGCTGGCTGCCGAGCTGGGTGTCCCGCTGCTGGGCCAGATTCCGCTGCAGGCGGGGATGGCGGAGCGTGCCGACAGGGGCGAGCCGATCGTCGTCGGTGAGCCCGATTCGCCGGCCGGCGTTGCGCTGCGCGAGCTGGCCAGGACCGTCATTACCCGCACCGCGGGACTCGTTCCGGCCCTTCCGATTACCGCACCCCGCTGACGTGCCGGTGCTCGCCGCGATCGTGTTGATGGCGCTCCAGAGCACGCCGCGCCTCGCTTTACGCACCGGCCTCGACACGCTGTACGCCGGTGGGTTCGAAAGCGCCGCCACCTATTTCGCAGCGCTCGCCGCGCGCGAGCCGGCCGATCCGGCCCCGCTCGTCTTCCAGGCGGGCGCCTACATCTGGTGGGCCTCCGCCCTCGACTCCACCGATTTTGCACTGCAGCGCATCGACTCGCTGCTCGGCGCGGCGATGGGCCGCGCGCGCGCGGCCGGCGCACCGGCGGATTTCTGGCTGGCTACGGCGCTCGGGTATCGGGCACGCCAGCGCGAGGAGCATGGGCACGGCTACAGCGCGGCGCGAGATGCGAAAGCGATGCGCGACATTTATCGCCGCCTGCTCGCCGCCGACTCGTCATGCGCGGACTGCTATCTGGGTCTGGGCGTCTACGATTACGGCCTGGCGCGCGCCGGCGCGCTCGCGCGTTTCTTCGCGCGTATCATCGGGCTGGGAAGCGGGAACGCCGAGCGCGGCATCCGGTACATGCGCCGCGCGGCGCATGACGGCGAGCTATCGCACGTCGAAGCCACCTGGGTCCTCGCGGCCGCGTTGATACGCGAAGCGGCGCGTGATCGGGACGGGCGCACGGTCCTGGAGCGCGAAGCGCGCGGCTACGTGGAAGGGCTCGCCGCGCGCTATCCGATGAATCCGGTCTTTCAGCGTTTTCTGCGCGAGGTTCCCGCGAACAGCTCAGCGGCGCAGGCGGCGGGAACGCCGCTCGGGCGGCTCCACAAACGCGAGCTTCCCGAGCATGTTATGCACGTGGCTCTTGACGGTGTTGGTCGCGATGTTCAACCGCCGCGCAATTTCCTTGTTGCCGAGTCCCATGGCGATCAGCTCTCTGATTTCCCGTTCACGCTTGGTCAGGTGGACGGCCGGCATGAGCATCAGCGGGCTGTCGCGGTCCGCCGATCGCCGCTGGAATCCCCCCCGGCGGTCGGACGAAACGCGACGCTCCACACGGCGAATGGTCCAGGACATAGGGCCCCCCCGTTTCTGGGGCTTAATATATTTTTCGGCATGTACAAGCGGGCTCCATCGTCGGGATGAGGGAGTACATGCCAGCGTCCACCTTTAGACGTAGCCGGACGAATGAATCGCTGGGCCGCGTGGCGGTGCTGGTCGGATTGGCAGTGGTTTACTATTCGGCCGCCAAGCTGGGTCTGCGGTTCGCGTACATCAACAGCAGCGTCACGACGGTCTGGCCGCCGGCCGGCATCGCCCTCGCCGCGTTCGTGCTGTTGGGCTACCGCGTGTGGCCCGCGATTCTCGGTGCCGCGTTCCTCGCGAATCTCACGACGACGGGCGCCATTCTGCCGTCGATCGGCATCGCGATCGGCAATGCCTGCGAAGGCCTGCTCGGCGCCTATCTCGTCAACCGGTTCGCACGCGGCGGGCGCGTGTTCGACCGTGTCCGCGACATCATTCGCTTCACCGTGCTCGCCGCCCTCGTCAGTACCACCGTGTCCGCCTCGATCGGCATCGCGTCGCTGGCGCTCGGCGGTCTCGTGTCGAGTCACGACGCGCCGCGCGTGTGGCTCACGTGGTGGCTCGGCGATGCGGTCGGTGACATGGTGATTGCCCCCGCGCTGATTCTGTGGATCGGCGTGAAACCGGGGCCGAGCTGGAGCCGTCCCCAGCTGACGGAAGCAATGGCACTGACGCTGGTGACGGTGCTCGCGGCGCTCGCGACGTTCGGCGGTGTCTTCCCCTCGCGCCACTACCCGCTCACCGTGGTTCTGTGGCCGATCATGATCTGGGTCGCGTTTCGCTTCGGCCCGCGGGAGGCCGCGACCACGCTGGTCATCGTCTCGTTCATCGCGATTTACCGCACGCTCCACGGGGGCGGCCCGTTCTCGATCTACACGACGAACGAGTCACTCGTGCTGCTGCAGGTGTGGACGGGCGTCACGGATCCGCTGACGGGACTCGCCAATCACCGCCAGTTGATTCAGGCGCTCGAGTCCGAGATCCTGCGCTCGCGCCGCAGCGCGCAGCCCCTGGCGGTCGTCTTGCTCGATCTCGACGGCCTGAAGCAGATCAACGACCGTCACGGCCACCTGGCCGGCAGCCTCGCCATCCGGCGCGTGGCGGAAGCCCTGCTGGGGTCGTGCCGCGCCACCGATACCGCCGCGCGGTTTGGCGGCGATGAGTTCGCTCTCGTGCTCCCAGAGACGGGGGAAGCGGCCGCCTGGCATGTGGCGCGGGGGGTGGGGGACAGGCTGGCCACGGATGCCGAAAAGCCGAATCTGTCGATCAGCATTGGGGTAGCAGTCTACCCCGGCCATGGCGAAACCGTAGAGGCACTGCTAAACGCAGCAGACGTCGCGCTGTACGAGACCAAGGAACGCCGCAAGAGCAGGGCCGCAGGTCTTGCTCCCTAAACGGCCTATACTAGGTTAGGAGCCATGGACACCAAAAAAGGTATGAGCGTTTCGACGCGCGCGTCGGAAGCCCCGGTGCTGAGCGAGTCGTCGGCGGGGCTCCTGCGCGAGCTCGTCGCCCACCTGCGACAGAACCGCACGCAGCTGCGCGAGGAATGGGCGCGGCGCATCACGCGCGCGGAGCTGCTCACGGCGATGACCGAAGAAGAAATCTTCGCCGAGGCGACCGCGGTCTACGACAACTACGTGGAAGCGCTCGAGACCGGTACGTTCGAGGCCCTGCAGGCCTACTCGCGGCGACTGTCGGAGCGCATCATTCCGCGAGGCGTCGAAACCGATGAAGTCGTCGGCATCGTGCTGCTGCTGCGTGACGTGCTCGCCCGCTCGCTGTTCACCAAATACCAGGACAATGTCGAAAAACTGAACCGGATTCTCGACAGCTACGAGCCCGCCGCGAACCGCATTGCGAACACGGTGGCCGTCGGATTCGTGGAAGAGCGCGAGCGCATCATCCGCCAGCAACAGGAAGCGATCCGGGAGCTGTCCACGCCGGTGTTGCAGGTGCGGGAGCGGCTGCTGATTCTCCCGATCATCGGCGTCATCGACCCCCAGCGCGCGCGGCAGCTGACCGAACAGCTGTTGCGTGCGATTCGCGCCAACCGCGCCAAAGTCGTCGTGATCGACGTGACCGGCGTGGCGGCCATGGACTCCGGCGTCGCCAACCACTTGGTGCAGACGGTCGAAGCGTCGCGCCTGCTGGGCGCCACCGTGATCGTGACCGGCCTGTCACCCGAGATCGCGCAGACGCTCGTGACGATCGGCGTCGACCTCTCCGAAATGGCCACGGTCGGCGACCTGCAGGGAGGCATCGAGGAGGCGGAACGGCTGCTCGCGGATCGCGCGCCGCCGACAACTCAGGTCCGCGAAATCGCCCCGGAATCTCAGCGCTAGCCGGAGGTCGCCGTGGAAGTACCGATTCTGCGGCAGGGGCAATTTCTCATTGCCTCGATTCAGTCCGCCCTAACTGACGCCGACTTATCCCATCTTCGTGAAGCGCTGATTGCCCAGGTCGGGCGGTCGCGCTGCCGCGGTGTGATCGTCGATGTCACGGCGCTCGACGTCATGGATTCGTTTGCCGTGCGGACGCTGCGCGACATCGCGCATATGGCCCGGCTCCGCGGCGCCGAAACCGTCATCGTGGGCATTCAGCCCGACGTTGCCTTCGCCATGGTGCAGCTCGGTCTGACGCTGAAAGGCGTCGCCACCGTGCTGGACCTCGAAGAGGGTCTCGCCTTCCTCAATCGCCGCACCGAAGAACGCACCGCGTTCGAAACCAAACCCAAGAAACCAAGCGGCCGTGGGTGAAGAACTGCGCCTACCGATCGCCGCGGACGTTGATGTCGTTGAAGCGAGGCAGCAAGGCCGCGCGTTAGCCGCCGTCGCCGGATTCTCCAGCGGCGAGCAGACGGTCATCGCCGCCGCCATCTCCGAAATCGCCCGCAACATCCTGATGTACGCCAAGAAGGGCGAGATCATCCTCAGCCTCGAACAGAACGGCGATCGCCAGGGCGTGTCCGTGATCGCGATCGATCAAGGCCCGGGCATTCCGGACATCGAGCACGCGATGCAGTACGGGTACTCGACCTCGCACGGCGTGGGCGCCGGCCTGCCGGGCGCCAAACGCCTGATGGACGAGTTCGAGGTCGTGTCCGTGGTCGGACAGGGCACGACGATCACGATGAAAAAGTGGCGGCGCATCATTTGAAGATCGAAACCGCGTTCGCGACGCTGCCGTTGCCGGGGGAGGCCGAGTCGGGCGACCTCTGTTTCAGCAAGCGTGTCGGCAAAGGGACGCTGGTGGCCGTTGTCGACGGCCTCGGCCACGGCCAGGAGGCCGCAGGCGCCGCGCACGCGGCGGTGGCCGCGGTCGACCGCTATTCGCGCGAGCCGCTCATCGATCTCGTGCGCCGCTGCCAGGACGCCATGGTGGGCCTGCGCGGGGTCGTGCTCGGTCTCGCGTATCTCGACCCGCAGGCCGCGACGATGACGTGGTTGGGCGTCGGCAACATCGGCGGCGTGTTGCTGCGCGCCGATCTCGGCAACCGCCCGTCGCGCGTCACCCTCGTGCCGAACGCCGGATTCATCGGCGCAGAGCCGACCCGTCCCACCACGCGCTCCGTCCCGCTTGCGCTCGGCGACACCGTGATTTTGTTCTCGGACGGGATCCGGGACGGGTTCGCCGAATCGCTGGTGCTCTCCAACACGCCGCAGGAGATCGCCGACTTCGTCATCACTAAGCACCTGAAGGGCAACGACGACGCGCTGGTGCTGGTAGCACGCTACGCCCGCTAATCCACTGACGACCGGGCCGCTGCGGCCGGTCGTCTTGCGACTCGCCGTCCCTGCCGTCGCGATGATGGCGTGTCACTTCTCCTTCAATCTGATCGACAGTATCTGGGTGGGCCGCCTCATCGGTCCGGCCGCGCTCGCGGCGGTGTCGACGTCGGGGTTCTACGTCTGGGTCGCCCTGAGCCTCGGCGAGATGGTCGAGATCGGGTTGATCGCCGTAGCAGCGCGGCGCCATGGGGAGGGCGACCCCGAGCGCGCGGCGCGCGCGGCCGCGGCGGCGGTGGTGTACGCGCTCTGTGCCGGGCTCGTGGTAAGCGTCGCCGGCGAGCTGCTGGCGGACACGATGTTCCGTCTCATGTCGGTTCCGCCCGAGGTGGCGAGACTCGGTCACGCCTATCTCTCCACGTGGCTGCTCGGCGGACCGCTGGTATTCGGGTTCTTCGCCCTCGAGGCCACGTTTCGTGCGGCCGGTGACACCCGGACGCCGTTCCTCATGCTGGCAGGCTCGGTGTGTGTTTCGATTCTGCTCGATCCGCTGCTGATCATTGGTCTCGGACCGTTTCCCCGCCTCGGCGTCGAAGGCGCGGCGCTCGCGTCCGTCATGGTCCGCGGGGGCGGCTTCCTGTTCGGCCTCGTGATCGCGCTGCGGCGCGGCCTGCTGCGCGTGCGCGCCCCCGACTGGCGCGCCTTGCCAACGATCGTGCGCATCGGTGCCCCGCTGTCGCTCGCGGGCGTGCTGCTGTCGGTCATTTACATGTGGCTCACACGCTTCACAGCGCGGTTCGGGACGCCGGCGCTCGCCGCCCTGGGCGTGGGCCATAAGATGGAAGGGCTCGGGTTCATCGCGATCAGCGGTTTTGCCCTCGCGGCGAGCGCGCTCGTGGGCCAAAACCTCGGCGCGCGCCAGGAAGACCGGGCGCGGGAAGCGGTGCGATTGACCGTCGGCTATTGCCTCATGGTCACGGTGACCACGGCGATCGCTTTTCTCGTCATTCCCGATCGCTTAGTGTCACTCTTTACGCGCGATCCGCAGGTGATCGCCGACGGGGTGCTGTATCTGCGGGTGATCGCCTTCGCCCAGATCGGCCAGAGCTTCGAGCTCATTCTCGAAGGCGCGCTCGCGGGCGCGGGCTACACGTTCTGGCCGCAGATTGCGAGCACCACGCTTACGGCGCTGCGCATTCCACTCGCCGCATGGTGGTCGCAGGCGCTCGGCCTGTTGGGGATCTGGCTCGCCTTGAGTGTCACGGCTATTTCGCGGGGGATCGCGATGGTGCTGTTCTGGCGAGGGGGCCGGTGGCGTACAGTCAGAGTCTGAGGCCATGACGATTATCGCGTTGCTCACCGACTTCGGAACGAGTGACAGCTACGTCGCTGAGATGAAGGGCGTGCTCTCGACATACGCCCCCAGCGCGACCCTGGTCGATATCGCCCACGACGTGTCGCCCGGCGATGTGCGTGCCGCCCAGTACCTCCTCAGCCGGACCTGGATGTTCTTTCCCGAAGGCACGATCTACGTGGCCGTCGTGGATGCCGGTGTCGGCACGGACCGACGCGTGCTCGGGGCAACACGATTTGGCCGGTACTTTCTCGCACCGGACAACGGCCTGCTGTCCTTCTTGTCGTTAAACGCGACGTTCATCTCCATCCCCGTGCTCCCGGAAGCGGCCCCCACGTTCCACGGCCGCGATGTGTTTGCACCTGCGGCGGGGAGATTGGCGACGGGAGGATCGCTCGAGTCGCTGGGCACGGGAATTACCGATCCGGTCTACGCGCCGTTGCCGATGCCGCTGACGGAAGGCGATTCGGTGGTAGGTGAAGTGCTCCACGTCGATCGTTTCGGAACGCTGATCTCGAACATTGCGGGCAATGCCATCCAACCCGGGGTGGCCATCAGCGTGGCGGGGATCGATGCGGGGCCGCTGCAGCGCACATTTGCTGACGTCCCGAGTGGCCACCTTGTCGCGTTCGTCGGCTCCGGTGGAACCGTGGAGATCGCCGTGCGCGACGGGAGTGCGACGAGGACGTTGGGGCTAGGTGTGGGGGCGGAGGTGAGGGCATGACCTCCGGTGTGAGAAGAACGAGCGTCGGCGAGGAGCGGCTCGTCCGGTACCTGCGCGTTTGCGACTATCTGTTCTATTGGGGTTTCGGCACGGGCGTCGTCGGCATAATCGCCTGGCGCAGCGTTCGAGTGTTGGGACTCGGTTTGGGTCGCGTACCTCATAATGTCGTCCCGGACGCCCAACGACGAAATTGCGCCGTGGATTAGACAGTGGACGCGAGTCACCAGTGTGATCACGCTCTTGGCCGCCACATGGGCACTCCTCGCAGGGCCCGATTCTGCGGTGCGGCTGCTCGCGCTCGCTGTCGCCGTCGTCTGCGTGCTGCTGTATCGACGTGTGGGCTCGCTTGCAATTGGGGACCTGGGCGAGCGATGGGGTCCTCCCACGGCTCAAGGAATGTTTCCGCTTGGCTCCTTTGGAGCGGAGATCGGCGCCTGGCTGACGGGTGGATGGCTCGTGTTAGCCATCGTCGTCCGAGTGTCGCTGCCGAGCCTGTTTCGACCCAGCGCGCAGAAGGTGAATGCCGACCAGCTCAAGATGCGCGTGCTCGCCGTCGTGAATGCGGAGAACCGCTATCATCGCGTCCACGGCAGCTACTCGAGCGACGTCGTCGAGCTGCGGCGCTTGGGAACTTTGCTCATCGATTCACTCGTCGTCGTGACGGCGGACGACAGGAGCTATCGGGCGGTCGCGCGCGATCCGGGTGGTCGCGTGAGTTGTGGCCTATGGAGCGCTGCGCGGTTCGGAGAGCAGACGCCCTTGCAAATCGAGGGCGCCGGGATGGACGTCCTGGTTTGCTGGACTGCGCCTGACAGCGCAAAAAAAGCGCGGTAGGTGACATCTCACCCACCGCGCCGTTTTGTGCATGTGCCCGCCTGCGCTATGCTGTCCAGTCTCCCGAGGGCGCATGAACCTTGACCTGCGCCATCACGCGATCGGCGAACCCGGCGTTCGGGGCAAACTTCGGAAGCTGGACCAGCTCCAGAATGATTTTGCGCTCGCGCTCGGCTTCCACGCGGCAGAGTGAACAGTCGGCAAGGTGAATGGCCCGGGCGGCGGGCAAGAGGCCCTGCGCCCAGAGCTCGATTTCGTCGGTGGTGAGATGCATTGTGTTGTCAGTCATTGGGTGTCCTACGGCCCGGTTTCGGCCCTGGTTTCAGTCCCGGCGATCTTCCAGATAAACACGCAATTCATTACGGGCCCTATGGATATAAGTTTTGACCGTCCCCAGGGGGAGGTCGAGAGTATCCGCGATCTCCTCGTAGGAATACCCCTCCACATGACGTAGCAGAATGCACGAGCGGTACTCGGGCCGCAGCCGGGCGATGGCCCGTTCGATCGCCGTGCCGAGCTCCCGGTTCTCGACTTCCGCGAGCGGGCTTTCGGCGCGGTCGCCCAGCTGCAGCGACGTCGCCCGCATCTGGTCCGGCGTCTCCGCGCTCGGTGCCCCGTCGAGCGACAGCGTGTCGATGTGCTTGCGGCGGAGATGATCGATGGCCGCGTTGTTCGCGATTTTGAAGATCCACGATGAGAACTTGAATTCCGGGCGGTACGATTTGATCCCGTTCAGGACCTTGACGAAGGTTTCCTGCGCGAGATCCTCGGCGAGCGCGCGATCGCGCACCATCCGGTACAGCAGCGAAAACACGGGCCGCTCGTAGCGTCGGACCAGCTCGCGGAACGCCGCGTCGTGACCCTGTTTTGCCCATGCGACGACCTGCTGATCGCTGGCGTCGCTCAGGTGGTCCGGCCTATCTTTCGCGCCTATGGGTCGTTCTCCAGCCTACGTCCGTGGTATGTTCACGGCGATTGCCCCGCGCTACGACTTCCTGAACCACCTGCTGAGTCTCAACGTGGATCGGTCCTGGCGTCGCACCGCTGTGGCGCGACTCGGCTGGGAAGCGAGACCCGACGGCACGTATCTCGATCTCTGCGCCGGCACGCTCGATCTCGCCGCCGAATTGGCGCGGCAGGCCGGCTTCCGCGGCCGCGTGATCGGCGCCGACTTCGCCGTGCCGATGCTGGCGCAGGGCAGACACAAGGCGCCCCGCACCGTTCCGATCGCCGCTGACGCGCTGGCACTGCCGTTCCCCGCGGCGCGGTTCGACGGCGCGCTGGTGGGATTTGGCGTACGCAATCTCGCCGACCTGGACAGGGGCTTGAGCGAAGCCGCACGAGTGCTCAAACCGGGCGCGCGTTTCGTCATCCTCGAGTTCGCCACGCCTCGCTTCGCGCCCCTGCGCGTGATTTACCTGTTCTACTTTCGCCGGGTTTTGCCCGCCATCGGCCGGCTCGTGTCGAAACATAGAGACGCCTATACCTACCTGCCAGAGTCGGTGCTCGCCTTTCCCGAGCCGGAAGCGCTGTCGCAGCGGCTCCGAGCCGCCGGATTCTCGCGCGTCGGGTTCGAGCGCCTGACCGGCGGCATCTGCGCCGTGCACTATGGCACTCGATAATCTGCGGGAGTTCGTCGCCGCGATCGACAAGGCGGGCGATCTCACGCGCGTCACGCGCCCCGTCTCGGTCGACAAGGAAATCACGGAGGTCGCGGACCGCTGCATGAAGTCGCCCGGCGGCGGACCCGCGCTGCTGTTCACGCAGCCGACCCTGCGCGGCGGCGGCAAGTCGGCCTATCCGGTGGCGGTCAATTTGTTCGGCTCAGAGCGGCGCATGGCGCTGGCGCTCGGCGTCGAGTGCCTCGATCACATCGGTGCGCGCATCGCCGAGCTGCTCGCGCTCAAGGTCCCGGAGGGCTTGCTCGGCAAGCTCGCGCTGCTGCCGCGGCTCGCCGAGGTCGCCAAGTTCCCGCCCAAGACCGTCGGCCGCCCCGCCTGCCAGAATACGGTGATCAAGGAATCGGATGTCGACCTCACGCAGTTCCCTGCGCCGATTTGCTGGCCCGAGGACGGTGGACCGTATATCACGCTCGGTGGAGTGATCACGAGGAGTCCGGAATCCGGAGTCAGGAATGTGGGGATGTACCGCGTGCAAGTGCTGAGCAAGAACACGTTGGCGATGCACTGGCAGCGGCATAAAGTGGGCGCGGCGCACTGGCGGACGATGGCCGAGCGCGGCGAGAAGATGCGGGTGGCGATCGCCTTGGGCGGCGATCCGGCCAGCATCTACGCAGCCTCCGCGCCGCTCCCTCCGACCATCGACGAGTTTCTGTTCGCCGGATTCTTGCGCGGGGAAGGCGTACGGCTCGCGAAGGCCGTGACGACCGACCTCGAGGTGCCGGCGGAAGCGGAGATCGTGATCGAAGGCTACATCGACCCCGCCGAAGAGCTGGTGCTCGAGGGTCCGTTCGGCGATCACACCGGGTTTTACTCGCTGGCCGACTACTACCCCAAGGTGCACGTCACCGCGATCACCTTCCGCGACGACCCCATCTGGCCGCACACGATCGTCGGCCGGCCGCCGATGGAGGATTATTACCTCGGGCATGCGACCGAGCGGATCTTTCTGCCCCTGCTGCGCCTCACGATTCCCGAGGTCGTCGATCTGCACATGCCGGCCGAGGGGATCTTTCACAACCTGGTGTTCGTGAGCATCGACAAACAGTACCCGGGCCAGGCGTACAAAGTGATGAACGGACTGTGGGGCCAGGGGTTGATGTCACTCGCGAAGGTCATCGTGGTGGTGGACAGGGATGTGAACGTGCGCGATCCCAAGGAGGCGTGGTGGGTCGCGCTCAATCACATCGACCCCGAGCGCGACGTGCGCTTCACGATGGGACCCATCGACGTGCTCGATCATTCGAGCCGCGGCTTCACGTACGGATCGAAGATGGGCATCGACGCCACGCGCAAATGGAAAGAAGAAGGGTTCACGCGCGAGTGGCCGAACAAGATCGTGATGGATGCCGAGACGAAACAGCGGGTGGATGCCATGTGGAAGGATTTGGGCATCGACCTGTGAACCCCACGCACGACGCACCACGCACGACGCACGAGGGCCAGACCTTCTCAGGCGAATCGCTCCTCATCCGTTATGTGAATTTCGTAAAGCTCCCCCACACAGTGTTCGCGCTCCCGTTCGCGCTACTGGGCGTCATCGTCGCATCCTACAAGCAGCCGGTCACATGGCGCGCCGGAATCCTCGTCGTGATCGCATTCACGGCGGCCCGGTTCGTGGCGATGGGGTTCAACCGCATCGCCGACCGCAGCATCGACGCGCGCAATCCTCGCACGCAGGGTCGCGAGCTGCCGAGCGGGCGACTGACGATCGGCCAGGCGTGGGCCGCCGTGCTCGCCGCGATGGTGATCTTTCTGTGGGCCGCGTGGGCGCTGAATCCGTTGTGCGCCGCGCTGGCGCCGGTCGCCCTGATCTGGATCGCGACCTACAGCTACACCAAACGCTTCACCGACTGGACGCATTTTTGGCTCGGCGGCTCGCTCGCGATCGCGCCCGTGGGCGGCTACATCGCGATCACGGGCGCCTGGAGCGAGCCGTGGTGGTTGTTGCTCGTCATCGCGGTGGCGGTGATGTGCTGGGTGGCGGGGTTCGACATCCTCTACGCGCTCCAGGACGAAGCCTTTGATCGGACCGAGCGCTTGCGGTCAGTGGTGGTCCGGATGGGACAGGGGTGGGCGATCATCGTGGCCAAGCTGCTGCACGGGGCCGCCATCGCCGCGCTGATCTTCTTTGGGATGGGTGCCCGGTTGGGGCTGCCCTACTTCGGCGGCGTGGCGCTCGCGGTGGCGTTGATCGGCTGGGAGCATCGCCAGGTGAAGCCCGGTGACCTGTCAAAACTGAATGCGGCCTTTTTCACCGCGAATGGGATTGTGAGCATCGTCGTGTTCCTGGGTGCCCTCGTCGATCGGATCATCTGAAAAAGGGAGAAGGGAGAAGGGAGAAGTTCGTCCCGGCGCAGCGCAAGCCGACGGCGCGCCGCAACGTACCTCTCCCTTCTCCCATCTCCCCTCCACGCCCGCCAGCTCACCCGAAACGCTCCCCAACGCCGAACCGCAGGGGGCGCTAAGGAGTCGGCTTATCTCCCAGTCCGGCCAGGTCCAGCAGGAACGCGTACTCAAACGCGACATCCCGCCAGCGTTTGTACCGTCCCGACGCGCCGCCGTGCCCCGCTTCCATGTTTGTCCGCAGGATCAACCGGTTGGTGCCGGTTTTCATCGCCCGCAGCTTGGCGGTCCACTTCGCCGGCTCGACATACAGCACCTGCGTATCGTACAGGCCGGCGGTGACGAGCAGATTCGGATACACCTTCTGCTCGACGTGGTCATACGGTGAATACGACAGCATGTAGCGGTAAAAGATCGAATCATGGGGGTTACCCCATTCATCGTACTCACCGGTCGTCAAAGGAATCGTCGAGTCCATCATCGTCGTGATGACGTCGACATAGGGCACGCCGGCGACGACGCCCTTGAACAGTTCCGGCCGCATGTTGACGACCGCGCCCATGAGCAGCCCGCCGGCGCTGGCGCCGCGCGCGAAGAGGCGATCGGCCGACGTGTAGCCACGGCGGATGAGATCGTCTGCGACGTCCACGAAATCGTTGAACGTGTTCTTCTTCTGCAGCTGCCGGCCGTTCTCATACCAGGCGCGGCCCATTTCCGACCCGCCGCGAATGTGGGCGATCGCGAAGGCAAAGCCGCGATCGAGCAGCGAGAGCCGGTCCGACGAAAACGTCGGATCGGAGCTCGAGCCGTAGGACCCGTATCCAGTCAGCAGCAGCGGCGCCGGGCGCGCAATCCCTTTGCGGTAGACGAGCGAGACGGGCACACGCGCGCCGTCGCGCGCGGTCGTGAAGAACCGCTCGCTCACGTAGTTCGCCGGATCGAAGCCGCCAAGGATCTGATCACGCTTGAGCAGCGTCTTCTGCCGCGTCCCCATGTCGTAGTCGTACGTCGATGACGGGGTCGTCAGTGACGTGTATCCGTAGCGCAGTACGGGTGTGTCGAACTCGAGGTTCGTGCTGACATACGCGAGATACGCCGGCTCGCCGAAGTCGAGGTAGTACTCGTTGGTGCCGCTCCAGGGGCGCACCCGCAGCTGTACGAGGCCGTCCTTCCGCTCGGTCAAGACGAGATAGTCGCGGAAGAATTCGAAGTCCTCGAGCAGGACGTCGGCGCGGTGCGGAATGACTTCCTGCCAGTTGTCGCGCCCCGGCCTAGCGACAGGCGTGCGCATCAGGCGGAAGTTCTTCGCGTGGTCGTTGGACAGGATGTAGAAGTATTCGCCGAATTGGTTGGCGGAGTACTCGTGCCCGCGCTCGCGGGGGATGAGGACCTTGAACGGCGCGTCGGGCTGGTCGGCCCGGATGTAGCTGTACTCGGTCGCCATCGTCTGTGACGATTGAATCATGATGTACGCGCGGGACTTGGTCTTGAACACGCCCACGTAATACGTCTCATCCTTGTCTTCGTAGACCATCTGGTCGGTCGCCGCGGACGTGCCGAGCCGGTGCCGGTAGACCTGATACGGCCGCACGCTGATGGAATCGGGTTTCGTGTAGAACAGCGTGCGGTTGTCCTCGGCCCAGGCGATGCCGCCGATGGCACGCGGCACGATGTCGGCAAGCATTTCGCCGGTGCGCAGATTCTTGAATCGGATCGAGCTGACCCGGCCACCCGTGGTGTCCGCCGCGAACGCGAGCAGATCCTCCGCCGAGCTGACCTCCCACGCCCGGATGAGGAACGTCGCCTTCCCCTCGGCGAGTACGTTGGCATCGATCATGATCTCTTCGGGGGCGCTCAGCGAGCCGCGCTTGCGGGCGTAGATCGGGTAATTCTTGCCCTCGACGAGGCGGGTATAGTAGAAGTAGTTGCCTTCGCGAAACGGGACCGACTGGTCGTTCTGCAGGACCCGTCCCTTCAGCTCCTCGTAGAGCCGTTCCTGAAGCGCCTGCGTGTGCGCCATGACGGCCTTGGTGTAGGCGTTCTCGTCCTCGAGGTACTTGATGACTTCCGGGTTATTCCGATCCTTGAGCCAGTAATAGGGATCGACCCGCACGTTGCCGTGCTCGTCGAAGCGGTGCGGCCGCACCGCCGCCACGGGCGGCGTGAGTGCCGTGGCGCTGGTAGCGGGCGCCTGGGCAAGAGCGACACTGGGGACGAGAGCAGCGACGGCGAAGGTCAATCGCATGCGTGACTGCATCAGATGCCTCGACGAGATGGAGTGATAGCTCCGAATTAACGCCGCGCGACGGCTCTAGCCAGAGGGTATTATTCGGGCCGTGTCAGACTCTTCCCCACCCGTCGTTTTCGCGATCACCGGCGCCTCCGGTGCGCCGTACGCCGTGCGGCTGCTCGAGGTGCTCGCCACGAATCATGTGCTGACCTGGTTACTGATCTCGGCGCACGGCTGGCGGCTACTTGCCGAGGAATGCGGGATCAAGGACGAAGCCGGCCTGAAGCAGGCGACGGGCGGCGATTGGGGCTGCGTGCGCTTGTTCAATGACACCGACCGCGGCGCCCAGCCGGCGTCAGGATCGGTCCAGACGCTCGGCATGGTCGTGTGCCCGTGCTCGATGGGCACGATGGCCGCGATCGCGCAGGGCACGAGCCGCTCGTTGATCGAGCGTGCGGCGGACGTGACACTCAAGGAGCGGCGCAGGCTCGTGCTCGTACCGCGGGAAACGCCGCTGTCGCTCGTCCACCTCCGCAACATGACGCTCGCGGCCGAGGCGGGCGCGACCATACTTCCGGCGGCTCCGGGGTTCTACCAGCGGCCGAAGGAAATCAGTCAGCTCGTGGACTTCGTCGTGCAGCGCGTCGTCGACCATATGGGGCTCCAGATCCAATTGATCAAACCGTGGCAGGGGTAGCGATGGACGTTCGCGAGCTCTTGTCACGCGACGTCACGCCCGAGCTGTACCGCGAGATCCGCGAGCTGTGGAAGTCGCATTCGATTGCCGAGGACAAGCGCGACATCGCCGGACTGATCGCGACGCTGACCCCAGACTGCGTCTACGAGGTTGTCGGCGAGGCTGGCGCCCGCTGGGAAGGGCACGCCGGTGCCACGCGGTTCTATATGGAGCTGCTCGGTGCGATTCCCGACATCCATTTCGATCTGCAGCAGATCGTGATCGGCCCGCAGGGTGTGTGTGAAGAGGCGACGGTCACCGGAACGCAGCAGGGCAAGTGGCTTTCGCGCGCCGCAACCGGCGGCGCAGTCGAGTTTCGTGTCGTGATCTTTTTTCCGTGGGATCCGCGTCCTAAGAAGTTCAAAGGAGAGCGAGTCTTTCTATGGTCTTGATGATGTTGATCTGCCTGCACGCCGTGGCCCAGGACACCACCCACTTCTCCCACGCCGATACGTTGCGCGGCTCGAACGGACCCGCGCGGGCCTGGTGGGACGTACAGTTCTACGACCTGCACACGCGCGTGAACCCGCAGGATTCCAGCATCACAGGTTGGAACGGCATCACGTATCGCGTGCTGCAGCCCGCCCGCGAAATGCAGATCGATCTGCAGCAGCCGCTCGTGGTGGACAGTATGGTCCAGGATCGCCGCAAGCTCACCTACCGCCGCGACGGCAACGCCTTCTTCGTCACGCTGCCAACGCAGCAGCGCTCGGGCGCGTCACGGACGGTCACCGTGTGGTATCACGGCAAGCCGCGGGTGGGCCGGCGGCTGCCCTGGGACGGCGGATTCACGTTCCCCACCGACAGCCTCGGCAATCGCTGGATCGCCACCGCCAACGAAGGCCTCGGCGCGAGCGTCTGGTGGCCGACCAAGGACTACCTGGCCGACGAGCCCGACAGCCAGCGCATCGCGATCACGGTGCCCGACCCGATGATCGACGTCTCGAACGGCCGGCTGCGCAGCACCACGAAAAACCGCGACGGCACCACCACGTACGAGTGGTTCGTCACGAGCCCGATCAACACCTACAACGCCGAGATCAATGCGGGGCAGTACACGCATTTCGGCGACACCCTCGACGGTGAGGCGGGAAAGCTCACCCTCGACTTCTGGCCACTCGCGTATCACGCCGACACCGCGCGCCGGCAGTTCCAGCAGGTGATCCCGATGCTGCGCTGCTTCGAGCACTGGTTCGGCCCGTACCCATGGTACGCGGACGGCTACAAGCTGATCGAGACGCCGCACCTCGGCATGGAGCACCAGAGCGGCGTCGCCTACGGCAACCATTTCCTCAACGGCTACCTGGGCCGCGACCTGTCGGGCACGGGCCTCGGCCTGCAATGGGACTTCATCATCGTCCACGAGAGCGCGCACGAGTGGTGGGGGAACAACATCTCCGCCCAGGATCACGCCGACATGTGGGTGCACGAGAGTTTCGCCAATTACGCCGAGGGGATCTACACCGAGTGCCGCCTCGGGAAGAGCGCTGGAGCGGCCTATATGATCGGCGCGCGCCGCGGAGTCCGGAACGACCGGCCCGTCGTGCCCGCGTTTGGCGTGAACGCGCAAGGCTCAGGCGACATGTATCCCAAAGGCGGGAACATGCTGCACACGATCCGCGCGATCATCGATGACGACGCGAAATGGCGTGACATCCTGCGCGGGCTGAACAAGACTTTCTATCATCAAACCGTGACGGGCCAGCAGGTCCAGGACTACATCAGCCGAGAAGCGGCAATCGATCTCCGCAACGTGTTCGCGCAGTATCTCAGCACGACGAAAATCCCCGTGTTCGAATACCGGGTGCAGGGCAGTACGCTGTCGTATCACTGGGCGAACGTCGTTCCCGGGTTCGATATGCCGATCCGAGTCAGCATTCCTGGAGTCGGGACGCGGCTGCTGCATCCCACGGAGGCGTGGCAAACGTTCGAAGCCTCACCGCGGGCGGGCGAGTTAATGGTCGATGAGAACTTCTATGTGACGGCGTCGCAAGCGCCGTGAGACTGGGCGTCATCTCGGACACACACGGCATGCTGCGGCCGCAGGTATTCGAGATCTTCAAGG
>WNFK01044301.1_pt1 | contig 17145 bp, 16 predicted proteins | sample 5400281 | NCBI WGS metagenome assembly WNFK01 (sample SAMN13153350, study PRJNA577476) | soil metagenome | isolation source: 20 cm soil on Douglas fir-dominated hillslope | place: USA:California | collected 2013-09-17 | reverse complement strand
AGCCGGCGTCGCCAGCGTGCGCGTCAGCTCATGCTCGGGCGCGAGCACGACGTAGGTCGCGCCCATGAGGGTATCGGGCCGCGTCGTGAAGACGGCGATCCGCGCGTCCGGGTGACCGTCGACACCGAAGACGATCTCGGCGCCCTCCGAACGACCGATCCAGCGGCGCTGCGCGGTGAGCGTCCCCTCGGGCCAGTCGACGAGCGCCAGGTCCTCGGCGAGCCGATCGGCATAGGCGGTGATCTTCAGCATCCACTGTCGGAGCGGGGTGCGATAGACGGGATGGCCGCCGCGCTCGCTCTGGCCGTCGACGACTTCCTCGTTGGCGAGCACGGTGCCGAGCGCGGGACACCAGTTGACGGGCACCGTCGCCTGGTAGGCGAGCCCGCGCCGGAAGAGCTGCAGGAAGATCCACTGCGTCCAGCGCACGTAGCCCGGATCGGTGGTGTCGATCTCCCGCGACCAGTCGTAGCTGAAGCCGAGCATCTTGAGCTGGCGCCGGAACGTCGCGATGTTATTCGCGGTCGTTTCCGCGGGATGCTGCCCGGTCTCGATCGCGTGCTGCTCGGCGGGCAGGCCGAACGCGTCCCAGCCCATCGGGTGCAGCACGTCGTAGCCGCGCATGCGCCAGGCGCGAGCCATGATGTCGGTGGCGGTGTACCCCTCGGGATGACCGACGTGCAGTCCGACGCCGGACGGGTAGGGGAACATGTCGAGGACGTAGCGCTTGGGCCGGCCGCTCTGGCGCGTGGCGCGGAACGTCCCGTGTTCGTCCCAGTAGCGCTGCCAGCGGGCCTCGATCTCGAGGTGGTCGTAGGCCATGTCCTGTTGTACCCCATTGCGGCGGTGCCGCCTAGCGTGCGCGGGCGCCAATCGCGCGAGCCGCTTTGGTTTACGCGGAGTTCACCCAGGAGTTGGTTCGCGGTCTCTGGACACGGCCTTGGCAGCGGCCAGCTGCCGCCAGCGCCGCCTTATTGATCCGATTGCTTTGGCGCGCGCGCGATCGGAAGTTGCCAGCCTCGTCGCATGGCCATGAACCGGAGTCCAAAGCAGATGACCGCGCCTGCTAAAGCGGCCGCAAAAGACGGGACATGCAGCATCCTTCCGATCACCACTGCGGCCGCGCCAATGAGGGCCGCGACCGCGTACAGCTCGGTGCGCAACACGGTGGGGATGTCCCTCACGAGGACGTCCCGCACGATGCCGCCGCCGATTCCCGTCAGCATCCCAAGTAACATCGCACCAACCGGTCCGACGCCAAACGCCAGCGCCTTACTCGCGCCAGAAACCGCAAAAAGTGCCAGTCCGGCGGCGTCGAAGACCAGCACAGGGCTGCTCAACCGGTTGATGATTCGGTACCAGTAGAACGTAATCAGTCCCGCAAGGATTGAGACAGCGGTGTATCGCCAATCGCTGATTGCCACTGGAGGAGCCGCCCCGATCAGCGCATCGCGGACGATCCCACCCGAGTTGCCGGCGGCGAAAGACAACACCAGAACCCCGAAGAGATCGAGCCTGTGCTTGACCCCCGCCGTCGCGCCGCTGAGCGCGAAAACGAAGGTTCCACCAAGGTCGAAAGCCATCAGCAGGGTATTCACGAGTATATGTTCGCTGAGAGCCAAGTTCCTTCTACGTCGATAGCGAGGACCGGATTCAAACGTTGTCTCGAGACAGTTCGAGTATGAGAATAGCGTGTTTCCGAACGTCCTGCCCATGAGATCAGAGGGTTACGGTCATGGCCGTCTCGTACTCATAACCCACGCAACCAGCAAACACAGGGGGCCTTGGAGGACGTTTTCGGCGAGTTTCACCGCGGCCACCGCCAACATCGGCCGCGAGACGTCTTCCCAACGACGTGTCCGCCGGCACCGACGCGAGAGGCGGCGAGAATTGCGGCTTCGCCGGTGCCTGTCGCTACGTCAAGAACCCGGTGACCAACACCGACGCCGGCTTGATCGAGCAATGTCGGGATGTACAGGCGGGACCATCGCCCGGTCAGCAGATCGTAGGAGGAGGCGCCGGCATCGTATGCGATCACGCGAGCATATCCGACCCCGTTAAGGCTGAGCTGCCGTGGTCCGGGGTCCTGTCTCGAGAATCACGGCCCCCTCAGCGGGCTTTACGAAACGCGCGCTCGAATCCGGGCAGCGCGCGGACCACCGTGTCTCGTTCGACCGTGAGCGAGATGCGGATGTGGCCGGGCATGCCGAACCCGGAGCCGGGCACCGTGAGCACGCCTTCCTCGGCCAGCAGGCGGACGAAGGCCACGTCGTCCGCGATGGGCGTGCGGGGGAATACGTAGAAGGCGCCCTGGGGCTTCACGCACTGGTAGCCGATGCGGGTGAGGCCCTCGTACATCAGGTCGCGCTTCTCGCGGTAGGGGGCGACGTCGATCGAGAGATCGCCGACCTCGGCCACCACCCACTGCCAGAGCGCCGGCGCGTTCACGAAGCCCAGCACCCGGCTGGTGAAGGTGCACGCGTCGAACAGCTCGGCCGCCTCGGGCATCCGCGGAGAGAAGGCCAGGTAGCCGATGCGCTCGCCCGGGATAGCCAGCGACTTGGACCACGAGGTGGCCACGACCGCGCGGGTCACCAGCGGTGGCACCTCGGGCACCGCCACGTCGTCGAAGACGAGCGTGCGGTAGGGCTCGTCGCTGATGACCACGATCGGCTGGCCGGCGCGGCCGAGCATCGCCTCGATCTCGACGTAGGTCGAGGCGGGATAGACGACGCCGCTGGGATTGTTCGGCGAGTTGAGGATGATGGCGCGCGTGCGCGACGTGATTGCCGCCTCCAGCCGGGCCACGTCCGGCGTGAGGTCGGCCTTCGGGGGCACCGCGATCAGCCGGCCGCCGTAGTTCTCCGCGTAGAAGGTGTACTCGACGAAGAACGGCGCAACCGTGAGCACCTCGTCGCCCGGGTTGAGCAGCGCCTTCAGCAGGGTGTTCAGCGCCGCGCCGGCGCCCACGGTCATGAGGACGTGGCCGGCCGTGTACGCGAGCCCCGTGGCCGCGCGCAGCCGCCCAGCCACCGCCTCCCGCACGCGCGGGTGGCCGGCGTTGGGCATGTAGGCGTGCAGGTGGAGCTCGCGGCTGTCCAGCACCCGGCGGGCCGCGGCCAGCACGGCCGGGGGCGGCTCGATCTCCGGGTTGCCCAGCGTGAAGTCGAAGACCTTGTCGGCGCCCCGCTCCTGTTTGAGGCGCGCGCCTTCCTCGAACATCCGGCGGATCCAGGAGGCCTTCGCGAGATTGGCGGCGACCGTGTCGGCGACGATCATGCCGGGAGTATAGGCCACTCAGCGATCGGCCTCCGGGAAATAGCCAAGGAATAAGGTCAATCCAGAAGGGTCGGGCTGCCCCCGCAACCGTGGACGACGAGGGGATTGGTTCCGCGGGCGATAGGTGGCATGCTGTTCCGGTTTGGCATCACCATCACGACCAATCCACGAGGAGATCGGCACATGGCCCAGAAGAAACCGACGGTGTACGAGTTCATTCCCAAGCTGGGGCAACTCCGCGACGACGTGCTGTTCGGCGACGTTTGGGAGCATCCCGACCTCAGCAAGCGCGACCGGAGCCTGATCACCGTGGCGATGCTGGCGGCGCTCTACCGGACCGACGAAATGCGGGGCCATATGCAGAGGGCCCTCGACAACGGGGTGACGGAGACCGAATTGAAGGGGCTGATCACCCACGTGGCGTTCTATGCCGGCTGGCCCTGCGCGGTAAACGCGGGCCGTATCGCCATCGAGGTGTTCGGACCGAAATAGGGCTGGTTCGAACGCCGCCATGCTCCCACGCCTGGCCTCGTCAAGCGGCGTGCAGCTCATTCGCGGCTGCGCCCTGCTCCTGGCGACCCTCGCGGCGTGGCCGGCGCTCGCCCGGGCGGACGCCTCGACGACCGAGTATGCCGACTCGCAGTACCGGTTCACGTTTCGGTTCCCCGCCGACTGGCAGAGGCAAGAGGTGCCCACCCCTGGGGAGGGAGGGGAGGTCCGGCTCGCGGCCAGGAGCCCGGCGAGGGCGATCTTCGTTCTCGCCATCGTGACCCCCATCGGGCCGGCGATCACGCGGGAGGAATTCGAGCGACGCCCGGATCGCGACGCGCTGGTCGATGAACTGATCCAGCGGACCCTCGGCCAGGTCTACGCAAAGATGTCGCGTGATCTCTCGGCCAGCCGCCTGGTGGTCGACGAGACGCAGCGGCGAGCCTCCGCCGCGGGGATCGGGTTCTCCATCCACACCACCCACACGACCCCCGAGGGCGCGACCACCGTCGCCGGGACCCACGTCTTCCCGTTCGGCGAGCCGTATGCCATCACCCTGATGGTGGTCGAGCGCGTCGCCGGCGCGACGCCCTTGGAGGTGGAAACGCGGCGGCGACTGCTCGACTCGCTTCGGGTGAACGCGCCATGACCGCCCGACATCGGCGCCATCTAACGCCGGTTGAATCGGGAGATGCCCGAGTGGTAGTTTGCGCGGCAGGTGATGGACCGATTGCGACCTGAAGAAGGCCGGCTACAAGACGGAGGGCGAGCCCGGCGATGACGAGGATGCACCTGATGTGGTTCTGCGCGTTCAGCCCGCACGCGGGGTTCGGCCTCGACGGCTGGGCGGGTCCCCGGACGACCGGTTACGAGTGGACACGGCCGGAGCTTTGGCAGGACATGGCGGTGGCCCTCGAGCGCGCCAAGTTCGATCTGATCATGCTCGGGGACAGCCTCGCGGTGCCGGGGACCTACCAGGGCCGGATGGACGCTTATCTGCGCTACGCCGAGCACGCGCCCTTTCACGATCCGGGCCCCCTCGTCGCCATCATGGCGGCGGCGACGCGCCGCATCGGCCTCGCGGCCACCCTGTCGACGACGTTCTACCCGCCATTCCTGCTGGCCCGCCTCATGACCACGCTCGACCACCTGAGCCGTGGGCGCATCGCGTGGAACGTGGTGACGTCGTACAAGATCGAGGAGGCCCTGAACTTCGGGTACGAGGAGCTGCTCGACCACGATCAGCGCTACGACCGGGCCGACGAGTACATGGAGCTGTGCTACCGGCTCTGGTCGAGCTGGGATCCGGACGCGGTCGTCATGGACCAGCGCACCGACACCTTCGCCGATCCCGCGAAGGTGCGGCCGATCGACTTCGAGGGCACGTACTATCGTTCGCGCGGGCCCCTCAACGCCACCCCGTCGCCGCAGGGGCGTCCCGTCATCATCCAGGCCGGTGCCTCGGACCGGGGGCAGGACTTCGCGGCCCGCCACGCCGAGGCCATCATCGTCTCCCGGGAGACGGTGGACGAGATGAAGCAGTACTACGATGCGTTCAAGGCCCGGGTGAAGAAGCAGGGACGCGACCCGGACGACTGCAAGGTCTTCTTCCTGACCAAGCCGATCATCGGCGATACCGACGAGGCGGCCCAGGGGCGCGCCGAGGAGCTGTACGCCAATGCGCCGGTGGAAGCGGGGCTGGCGTCGCTGTCGACCATGCTCCAGATGGACCTGTCGACCTACGACCTCGACGAGCCGCTGCCCGCCGCGATCCAGACGCGGGCCATCCAGGGCATCCGCAGCCAGCTCGATCGCTTCTACATGTCCGGGCGGACGCCGACGCTGCGGGACATCGCCACCCGCAAGGTCAGCATCGACTCCAAGCCCTACATCGGCACGCCGGAGCGCGTCGCCGATGAGCTGGCGCGTACCATCGACGCGGTGGGGGGCGACGGCTTCGCCATCCGCCAGGGCATCTGGCCGGGCTTCGTCGGACCTTTCGTGGAGAAGGTCATCCCGCTGCTCCAGCAGCGGGGCGCCGTGCGCACGGAGTACACGGGCACGACGCTGCGGGAGCACCTGCGGGAGTTCTAGACGGCCCCCGAGCGGTGACGAGCATCATGGCGCTAGTCTTCCTTCACCGGCGTGAGGACGGGCGCCCTCTTGGCCTTCTGCAGCACCACGACGAACCTGGCCGGCTCCCTACGCCCCACGACGTGAACGTCGGTAGGCCCCTCGTAGAACGCTGCCCCGCCTTGGCCCGCCCGTATTCCCAGGAGACGGGCGATGGGGGGGGAGGGCAGCTGAGACTGATCGAACGCCCGGATGCGGTCGATTCCGGGCAACGCCCAGAACCAGAGAGGCGGTACGTGCCCTCGAACGGCTTCGCCGACGATCACCCCGATGTCTCCAGGAGCACTCCTACCAGCGTCCGAACGTATTCACCAGCCCGAACCACAATGCCCCGAGCTCGGCCCCCATCGATTCATTGCCGATCGAGGCGGTTTTGGCCACGGCAGTATGAACAAGCACCAGCTGGAGCTCAGGATCGACGTACAGCGCCTGGCCATAAACCCCGCGCATCTGAAAGCGCCGTTTCTCACCCCGCATCGTCCAGAAGTGGTATCCGTATCCATTGGCCGGGGGCGATACCTTGGGGGCAAACGCCGCGGGATGCCGGTGCCAGTCCGTGGCTTCGAGGAGATAGTCTTTGGGAATGATCGGCCGGCCATCGAGCGCCCCATCGTTCGCCAGAAGCATCCCCAGCCGGCCCCAGTCGCGCAGCGTCGCACTGAAGAACGCGGCGCCCCGCTCGAGATCATCGGGCGCGGTGATCCACGTCGCGTCCGCCTCGGCACCCATGGGTTGCCACACCTTTGTCGCCAGGTACTCGGAAGGCGTCTTGCCGGTGGCCCTGCGCAGCACGACGGTCAGGACCTGCGTCTCGATCGACGCGTAGTGAAAGCGCTCGCCTTCGGGTGCTTCGCGTGTATTGAAGGCCAGGATTGCCGGAATGCTGCCCTTGGTGCCGTGCAGCGAGGCAAATCTTGCCGCGTCGTCTTTCCTGCTGCGGTTGTCTTCGGTGAAACGCGCCCCCGAGGCCATCCGAAGCAGGTTCCGTAACGTCGTGTCGCCGTAGATATTCCCCCTGAGCTCCGGCACGTACTCGACGGCCTTGTCGTCCAGCGAGCGGATGCGGGTGTCCGACAACGCCAACCCGATCCCAATGCTTACCAGGGACTTGGCCATCGAATTCGACACCAGTCGGTCCATGGGCGTCCGATCGTACTGATAGCGCTCCACGAGAATCTGCCCGTCCTTGATAACGAGCAGCCCGGTCACCCGCTGGTGCGCGAGGTAATCATCGAGGGTATTGGCGCGTCCGCCAAACTGATACTTCAGGGCCGGCTCGGTTGCCGCCTTCCTCAGCGGCGATGGATGCTCGGCCTTGCGTAAGACGTGGTGCTGATCTGGAAACAGCCTCTCTAGATTCGTGTACGAACCGACGCGGACCGAATCGTCCAGGTACCAGTTCGCACGCGTGCCCGTGGGGTAGCCTTTCGACTTGCCGAGGAGCTCCTCGTCGGGCGCGGCAAATGCGACGTGGAAACAGCACAGACTCGTGGCGACCAGTACGACGAGCATCGTGCGAACGTCACGACTTTTTCGGAGACCAGCCATACGCCTTGGCGCAGGCACCGCCCATCAGCATCGCACGTTCACTGCCGCTCAGGCGGTCCGTTTGGCGGAAGGGCTCGACCGCCTGTTCGTAGTTGACGACTGCGAAGGCGCGAGTCCAGTCGGTACCCCACAGGCAGCGTTCGAAACCCCAGGCGTCGAACACGCGGGCGAGGGGGTCCCAGATGTCCGGGAACGGGTAGGGTTCACGGGACAGGGTGCACGCACCGCTGACCTTGATGACCGCGTTGGGGCGCCTGGCGAGGTCCAGCACCTTCGGCAGATCGGCCCAGGGCTGCGGCGCGGCCGGCGGCGTTCGTGGCTGCATGATGGCCAGATGGTCGATGATGAACCGCGTGTCGGGGTGGCGGTCGATGAGCGCCGCGCCCGCGTCCAGGTTGCCCCAGCACAGCATGTTGACCGGAAGGTCGTGCTGAACGGCTGCGCGCAGGATCCGGGAGAGGCCCGGGTCGTTCGGATCGCGCCCCGCCTCTTTGGTCATCATGACATCGGCCACCGCCGGATCATCCGGATCGACCGGCTTGACGAGGGCGAACCGGCCGGGATGAGCCCGTTGCACTTCCACCGCATAGCTCGCGTCGTAGCGGTACATGGAAAAGGCGGAGATGAAGATCGCGCCGTCGACGCCGACCGCGTCCATGGCCGCCACCATCTCGTCACCGGTGACGTGATCGGGCCAGTTCGGGACACTGTGCCAGGGCCGTTTCGGGGTGTTCGCCTCATACACGTGAACCTGCGAATCGATGATCGCCATCGGGACGCTCCTCCTACAGCAGAATATTGTTCGTTGGCTCCACTGGCGACGGAAGATCGAGTTCGCCAAGCATGTCCCGCAGGTCTATTTCCGCGGTCCGACACATGTGTGAGATCGGGATGTCATTCGCACTCCCTTCAAACGGGCTTTCGGTGCTTTCTCCGACTCGCCCCAGGGAGGTGTACATCCAGGAAAGCAATACACTGAAGGGAATGGCCAGCCAGACCATGTGCCCCTTGATGGCCCCCTCGACGCTGTCATTGAGGCGGTCAAATTCCCTGAGCAAGCCGAGGGGAAGCAGAAGGCAGAACAGGTTGATGAAAAAGGAGTTGATGGACGCATACTGCCTTGGATACGGGAAGTCCTTGATCCGCTCACATCTGCCTTGCTGGAGGAGGAAGTCTTTGATCGACCGGTGCATGTCGACGAACTGGGTCATGGCAATCGCCTGGCTGGCCAGGAGTCCTTTTATCGCTCGGCTTTGAAGGCTCAGGATCTGGGTTGCTTTGCCGCGGGTGGCAAGGATCTTCGTCAGCTCTGCATCAGGGAGGAATCTCGCCAGTTCCGTTTCCAGCGGGGTCTGCATTTCCGGGATCGAGTAATATCTCAAATACTCTGCGTTGGGTGCCTTACTGGTGGCTTCCCACGCCCGGGTCTCCCGCAGCTGATAGCGCAATGCGGTCAACCAGGCGAGGTGGCGATAGACGAGCTCCTTTGATTTTTCGGCATCGTCAAGATAGTCCCGGCTCACCGTTCCCCAGGCCCGAGTGCCGCTAAGGATGTCGCCCCATATTTGTCGCGCCTCCCATGTGCGGTTGTAGCTCTGGAGGTTTTTGAAGCCGACGATGAACGCGGTGGCCGTTCCGAGGAGCGCGACCACCGTCCAGGGAATTCCCAGCCATTTCATGTTCCCGGTCTGGTATGCGACAGCAGGTACGACCCCCAGAACAATCAGGACGTAGATATCCCTTCGCGTCCAATCGAGAAACTCGAACAGTCTGTATGATCGTCCAGTGTGCATGGTGGCTTGTCCTTAGCAAATCCACGATCACCTTGCAAGGGAGCGTCACCAACGTCAAGCCGGATCCTCGAGGCCTTCGCCCCAGGCTCAGTACTCGTCGAAGATCCGCTGGACCTGGGCGGGATCGTCGGTGCCGGTGAGGGCGAGCATCGCGAGGATTCGGGCCTTCTGCGGCAACAGGTTATCCGCGACGACCCAGCCCCGCTCGCGCAGGACGGCGCGAGGCAGCACGCGCCCGCTGCCTGCCCGGCTGGATAGCACGACCACCACGCCCTGGTGCCGCGCCCGGGCGAGCGCGTCCTGCTCGGCCGCGGTCGTCATGCCCGGAGCCAGCGACGCCGAGACGATCGCCCGCGCGCCCGCGGCCACGAACGCGTCGATGGCGGCGCCGTCCGCCCCCGCATACGAGTAGGCGATGTCCACGCGCGGCAGGTCGCGCCGGCCGCTGAGGTCGAACTCGGTGTCCGGGGCATGACGGCGGGTGGGGCGGCGGTAGATGGCGACGCGCCCGTCGGGATCGGCGTAGCCCAGCATGCCGAGGTCGGCGCTCCGGAAGGTCTCGAGGCGGAGCGTCGACGTCTTGGTGACCTCACGCGCGGACTGGATCTCGTCGTTCAGCACCACGAGGACCCCGAGTCCGCGCGCCTCGGGGGCGGCGGCGACGCGGAGCGCGCCCACGAGGTTCATCCCGGCGTCGGAGCTGAGCCCGCTTGCCGGCCGCTGCGCCCCGACGACCACGACGGTGAGGTCGGCGCGAACGGCGAGGTTCAGGAAGTACGCCGTCTCCTCGAGCGTGGCGGTGCCGTGGGTGATCACCGCGCCGGCCAGGGGTGCCTCGCGGCGGGCCGCGTCGGCGATCGTTTCGGTCAAGCGCAGCCAGTCGGTGGGGCCGATGAACGAGCTGCCAACCGCCCTGTACGGGACCGGGACGACGGTGGCGACGCGGGCGGTCTCGGGATAGCGCGCGAGGAGGTCCCCGGGGCCGATCTTCTGGCCGCCGTCCATGTACTCCCAGACGTCGAGGCTGTCGCGCCCGAGGGACGAGATCGTCCCGCCCGTGCCGATCAGCGCCACGCGTGGTGCCGGCTCTTCGCTCATCGGATCCTCCCCCTTCCGTCGGATCGAGAGCGTTACAATAGCCGCCCCGAGGCCGCGCTGCCGCCCGGAATCCTGACGATCTCCGCTGATATTCCGAGACTCACCGCAAGTTCAAGCTTCGTGTCTTCCGCTCCGGTCTGGTCATCCCGCCATGGAATAAACCATCCGCATATCCCATGCGGCCGGGTCCAGCAGGCGTCGCCCTCCCAGCATCATGTCGGGCGTCGGGCTCGGTCTGCGAGCGTCACAGACCAAGATCGTGAGGGAAAGTCTCGTCCGGGACCCTGCGCCTACCGGCACGAACCCGGCGCCGGAGACTGCGGCTAGGGTGTCGATCGGGACCGTTGCGGCCCAGATGGTGAGCTGAGGGAAGTTCCCCCACTTCACGGCCGTGCGCAGCAGTTCCTCTCGAAGGACCGGCGTGGTCGCCTCCAGATCCACGACGCTGACACCGCGTGCCGGGTCCTTCGGGTCCGCCCGCAACACCAGGTAGCCTTCCAGCCGGTCGGCCGCCCGGTACAGGAACCGATATTCGTACAGGGGATTCCGGTACCGCCAGGCCAGGTACCGCTCGTCCCGGACATGGCGGATGCGCCCATCGTGCCCGAGGCGGCGAACGAGGTCCACCATTGCGTCCACCCGCGGCATCGGCTCGAGTTGCACGCGGGGGGCGAGTGAGCCGCCGGCCCGTCGGGCCTCGCGGTCCAGGTGGGCGAATGGCCGCTTCAGTCGATATTGAAGACGAGTGAGCGGATCGGCATAGCGCCACAGCAGCGGCAGCGTCCGCAGGCGGACGGAGGCACGTGCGAGCAGTCCCATTCCCGTCCGCTCCACGGCCCGCATCGGCCCGACGCCCCGCCAGCCGGCCGCGAGCGAGGCCATCATGGTGACCGGGCCGGCGCTCAGGCTGAAAGCGTAGCGGTAGCCCTCGGCGGCAGCGCGGTCGATGGTCGCGTTCATGATCTGTGCGACCAGCCCTCGATTCCGATGCTCAGGCGCGATCACGAAGTCGTCCGCGCAGGGCACCACGACGTGCTCGGCCGGCGTGCCGATCTCCCAGAGCGCGCCATACATGCCCCGCATCGCGACCACCCGGCCGGCGTGCACGGCCAGGTAGATGAGCGGATCGTCGAGGTACGGGTTCTGGTGGTACTTCCAGTCGAGGTACGCGGCATTGGTGGTGGCGTCGTTGCCCCAGAGGTGACGCTGGAGCTCGGCCACCTGGTCCCGGAACGCGGGCTCGTACCGGACGATCTCGTACGTCACGCTCAACTCGCGGGAAGCGCGTCGTCATGGCGACGGTGCTTCTCGACGAAGTCCAGGATCCGGGCGACGGTCTCCCATTCCGAGGCGAGGTCGAAGGAGGTGACGTCGACGGCGGCGTCGACGTGTTCCTCGACCCAGAGGGCCACGTTGAGCAGCGTGATCGATTCCAGCAGCGCCGAGCTGATCAGGGGGGTATCGTCGGCGATCTCCCCGTTCTCGTGCCGGCCAAACTCGGCAATCAGCGCCCTCAACTGCTCGCGCAGTTCGCCTCGCTCCGGCTGAGCGGACATCGCGATCCTAGGTGGCTCGGGGAGCCCGCCGGGCATCCGAGACCTTCACGGAGCTCGCGGTTGCCGGGGAGGTCTTCATGCCGCTCTCGAGTTGACGTTACACTAGCCAGAAGGGCGTCGCTACTAAGTGAGTATTACGCGCGCCCCCCTCGAGGCGGCGGTGAGCCTAGCCAGGCGCAGCTATTGCATTGCGCGGGAAGAGAATCTCCTCAAGTGGGAATCGAGATACCTATCACATGCAGCAGTGTGGGCTTGGGTAGGGCGTTTTTGAAAGTGTGTTGTTGATGAGTCATTGGTCGGCGGCTACGATCAACAGGGCGATGACATGGCCGGCGAGTGCCCATGTTCCACGGCTTCTTGAGGGCGACGTACACGTATGGCTTGCGGACCTGAATGATCGGGTCGAGCCCCTCGGGAAGCTCGCGAGCATCCTCAGCCAGGACGAACGTGAACGAGCGGCGCGGTTTTACTTCGAGCGCGATGCGATCCGGTGGATGGTGAGCCGGGTGGTGCTGCGCTCGATCCTCGGGAGGTATGTTGGGGTCGGGGCGTCCGACGTTCGATTCCAGCTCGGGCCGCGAGGGAAACCCGAGTTGTCGGCGCCCCTCGGGCCACGGCTCCAGTTCAATGCATCGCACTCTGACCGACTCGGGCTCTACGTGATGGCACGGAGCGGTCGGGTTGGCGTGGATATCGAGCGGGTCCGTCCGCTTCCGGATCTCGAGGCGATTGCGGGTCGGACGTTCTCACCATATGAGCGGCAGGCACTCGGAGCCGTTTCACCGGCGAAGCGGTGCGCGGCGTTCTTCAACTGCTGGACGCGAAAGGAGGCCTATATCAAGGCGCTTGGTGACGGGCTCACATATCCGCTCGAGCGATTCACCGTCTCGCTCATTCCGGGCGCGCCGCCCAAGCTGGAGGATGTACAGGACGATCCAGCTGAAGCGAGGCGCTGGTCCCTCACCGCGCTCGCTCCAGCAGCTGGTTATGCGGCAGCCCTCGCGACTGAAGGGCGGCCGCCGCGGCTGCGCTGTGCTCAGTGGCAGGGGCGCGAGCTGTGACGATCGCGGCCACGCACATGCCGGCCAGGTAGTAGGAACCCTTTCTCGGGATTGCGGCTAGGCGGTTGCGGGTGCGACCTCCACGCCGTTCACCGTGTCGATCGTCTTGTAGTGGCCGGGCGCGGTGAGCTCGAGGATCTCGACGTCCTCCGACCAGCCGGTCACGGTGTGCGGCAGCCCCGGCGGAATGATGTGGCAATCGCCGGCCTTCAGCCGGTGCTCGCCGTGGCCATGGTACTGAAAGCTCATCCAGCCCTTGAGGACATAGACGAAGAGGAAGTCGAGCTCGGTATGCTTGTGCTCGGCGATCGGGGGCTTCGAGCCCGGGACACCCTTGATCACGTGGGCGTCGTACGCGCCGCCGGTGGCCTCCTCGACGCCGAGTCGCCGGTAGAGGAACTGCGGCCGCGGCGCGCCGTTGTTCGCCTCCAACGCCTCGAACGTCGTGTCCTCGAAGTGCTTGACGAGCAGCGACTGCCCCTTGGACTTCTGCATGGCGGGCCTCCGGATGGGATGGGTCACGTATTCGGCGCGAACTTCGGGTTCTGGGTTGTTCCCGTTCAGCGCTTCCCGTACTCCGTGAACACGTAGTCTCTGGTCCTCACGATCGTGTGGCACGCGAGCCCGCACTTGGCGTCGGCCCCCTGCGGCGGCTGGTCGGCCAAGGTGCCGGGCGTGAACGTATCGGACGCGGCGTTGTACTTGAACATGGCCCATCCCCATCCGCCGCTGTCCGCGAATCTCTTGCTATCCTTCACCATGAAGTCGACGTCATGCAGGCTTCCCGGCACCATCGTATCGGGGAACGCCGCGTTCTTTTTCGGGTTCCAGTGGATCTTCGCCATCTTGGCGCCGTCGGGGAAAGGCTTGCCGCTGGCGGGAATGCCGGACTGGTAGGCGCTGATCATCACGGAATTGGCGAGGATCACCGCGGAAAGCTTTTCGTTATAGCTGATGGCGACCGTCTGCCAGGCTTCGTATCCCCTGAACTCGGAGAACGCGAGCCCATTCGGCACTTGCACGGTGTACTTGGCCTGGCCCGTGTCTTGCGCGGAGATGACCCTGCCGTCCATGGCGGCGAGCACGGTGACCGCGAGCGAGACCACAACGATGGCGACCGCCGGGATCCTCTTGCGCTTCATCTTCACCCTCTCTCTTGTTGCGGGTCACCAGTCGAGCGATGCGGAGCTTGTGTCGGTGGAAACGCAGTTGGCCGGCTGATTCTAGTCCCGCGATGCAGGGAAGACAAGTCCGGTTCAGTTCGGTAGGCCGCGCCGATCGCGAGAGTGCGTCAGCTCCTGGACCGGCCGGACCTCGATCACCGCGACGCGCGCCGGTGGGAACCTCGCGGCGACCGCGCAGGCCTCGTCCATGTCCTTGGCTTCGATGAGGAAGAATCCACCCAGCTGCTCCTTCGTCTCGGCAAAGGGACCGGTGGTGGTAGAGACCTTGCCGGCGCGCACGCGGACGGTCCGGGCGGTCGCGGTCTGCTGCAGAGCGTCCGAGGCGATGTAGTGGCCGCTCCGTCGGATCTCCTCCGCGTACTCGATGGCGGAGTCGACGAGCGCCTGCATCTCCTTCTCGGGCATCGCGTCCATCACCTTCTGGTCGTGGTGGATCATGAACATGAACTTCATCGCGTTCTCCTCATTGGTGAAGCTCCTTGATCGGGCGCGCCTGGATGCTGGGTTGCATTCTACAGGGTTATGGGGCGAGGCGTGCGCGCTCGAGCGCAGCGATGCGTCGGAAAGGATCGGAGTTCAGCTCGGCGGTGAGGGCGTCCAGGGACTGGAGCGCGCTTTCGACCGCGGTGCGGTCGGAGGAGGGTTCCGAAGCCAGGAGGCGAGCCCAGGCCAGGGCGACATCGAAGGCGCAGAGCCGCCAGCCGCGTTTCCGGTCGACGAGCTCACGCGCCTCGGAGAGGAGCGCGCGGGCTCCCGAGCGGTCACCGGCGGCCAGCTTCGCGTCCGCGAGCGCCGCGAGGAGGCGCGGCTCGTACCACAGGCCGGTGCGCCGATTGCGAGCGAGCGCAAGCGCCCGCTCCAGCACGGCCGTGGCCGCGGGAAGGTCGCCGGCGGCGAGCTGCGCAGCCCCGAGAAACGCCGCGGCCTCCACCCGAGAGAACGCGCTGCCACGCTCTTCCGCGAGCTCGGCGGCACGGCGGCCCTGGGCGAGCGCGCCGGCCAGATCGCCCCGCAGGCGCAGCACCTCGCACAGGAATGCGTGGGTTCCGTAGAGGACCTGGAGTGCGGGCTCGCGGTCCTCGGCGAGGAGTGCTTGCAGGGCGGCCTCCGCCTCGGCCATCCGTCCGAGGTGTGCGCTCGCCACCGCCCACCACACGCGACACAAGCCCGGCGCGGTGGAAGCCCCGATCACCTCCAGGAGGCCGGCGACCTCCGAGATCTCGGTCAGGGCGCGCTCGGCGGTCGTACGGGCGGGGGCGAGAAGGCCGACCCCGAGCTGGGCGTGCGCCAGCACTGAGCGCATCTCGAACTCGAACGCGGCGTCGGATGTGTCGGCGAGCTCGGCGGCGCGCTCCGCGCATGCGAGGTACTGCCCCACGTCGCCCGCGAGCCCCCGTAGACGACCGTAAGAGGTGAGCAGGAACGCGTGGCCGGCCCGGTCGTGGAGCCGCTCGGCGACCGCGCGCGCCTCGTCGAAGAGGTCCTGCGCGTCCCGCGCCTCGATTCCGGCGAGGCGGCCGATCTCGAGCAGCGCGATGCGCGAGGTGAGCTCGAGCATCAGGGTCTCTCGGGATTCCGGGACGGCGGCGAGGAGCGTGGTGACCCGACGGCAGTGTCTCACCCCATCCGCGGGGTCACTGCGTGCGATGCGTCGGCCCGCCTGCTCGTGCCAGCGGGCCGCCTCGAGGCGCTCGCCGGCCTCATCGAAGTGATGGGCGAGGAGCGCGGCGTGAGTGGCGGCCGCAGGTCCGTGGATGGCGAGCAAGGCTCGCGCGATGGCCGCGTGGGTGCTGCGCCGGCGCTCCAGAAGCTGGGTGCGGTAGGCGACCTCCTGCGCGAGGGGATGCCGGAAGGCGTGCGCATTCGGAGACTCGGTGGGACCGAGGAGCTCGGCGGTCGAAAGGCGCGCGAGCGACGCGGCCAGCGCGGGCGCGGGAAGATCGACCACGGCGCGCAGCAGCTCGACCGGCACGTCCCGCCCGACCACGGCCGCGGCCTGGAGCACCTCCTTGTCGCGGTCCGGGAGCCGATCGATACGCGACGCGAGAACGGCCTGAACGGTCTCGGGCAGCGTGATCTCCTCGATCGGGCCGGCCAGACGGTAGGCGCGGCGCTCACCGAGCACCACGCCACGCTCGACGAGCGAGCGAATCATCTCCTCGACGAAGAGTGGATTGCCGCGCGCCCGGGCGTCGATCTTGGCGCGCAGGGGCGCGAGCATGGGGTCGGATCCGAGGCAGTCGTCGAGCAACGTCCGGGAGTCCTGGGGAGTGAGGGGCGCCAGCGCGAGACCCTCGACCCGTGGGGACCACACGGGCCGGTACTCTGGCCGCGTGGTCGCGAGCAGCAGGATCCTGCTGCCGGCCGACTCCGGGGCCAGGAGCTGCTCGGCGAGCATCTCCAGCGCCGCTTCGCTTGCCGGGTCGAGCCAGTGCAGGTCCTCGACCCAGAGCACCGTGAGCTCGCGCCGAGCTCGAGCCCGGATCAGATCGAGAAATGACCGGAACAGACGTTCGCGGCGCGCTTCCGGATCGAGTCCGGAAGGGGCAGGGGCGCGATCGGACACCCCGAGAAGGTCGAACCAGAAATCCAGGACGATCGGGTCGGAGTGGTCGCTCCCGAGGCCACGCCTCAGCGCGTCCCGGACGGCCGGAGGTGACGCGCCTTCGGCGACATCGAGGAGGCCGCGAGCAAGCGCGACCATCACGTGAAAGGGCAGCATGCGCCCATGGGAGAGCGCGCGGGCATAGTGGAGTGCCGCGCCGCCGGTGCGCTCGACGAACTCGTGACAGAGGCGGCTCTTTCCCGCGCCCGGGTCCGCGGTGACCAGGACGATAGCCGGTCGACCCGACTGGGCCTCGCGCAGCGCCCTCTCGAGCAGGCCGAGCTCGTGCTCGCGGCCGACGAAGCGCGAGAAGCCGCGCGCCCGGGAGCTCTCGAGGCGGCTCCGGATCTGGCCCGGACCCCGCAGCTCGAACACGCGCACGGGAGCGCTTGCGCCCTT
>WNFK01069951.1_pt2 | contig 17156 bp, 20 predicted proteins | sample 5400281 | NCBI WGS metagenome assembly WNFK01 (sample SAMN13153350, study PRJNA577476) | soil metagenome | isolation source: 20 cm soil on Douglas fir-dominated hillslope | place: USA:California | collected 2013-09-17 | reverse complement strand
CCCCTGGCTGAGCCGGTGGAGCTTCGGCGCCAGCTACAGCAGCGGCTTTCTTCGGGTCGGCACCCGCTGGCGCTCTGGTTCCCAAGTCGCCCCGAGCAGCGCGCGATCGAAGTGGTTTGGCCCCGGGGGCTACCGCCGCCCGCTGGTGGCCCAAGACATGACGTTCCTCCGGACCCGCCCGGGACGCACGCGGCCGCGCATATCCGACGGCCTGCCGGCGAACCTATACAGCCGTACGGAAAATGTCGCGCGTGTGGACCGGAGCGCAGATCGAATTCGCATACGGTCGATTGCACCCCGGATCACCCGGCCGGCCCGGGTGCCCGACGACGTTTTCGCGGGCAAGGACGGGAAGGTGTACCGGCGTGAGCCCAAGGGAACATGGCAGGTGAGGTCGGGGGCGAAGTGGAAGCCGACGAACCTTCCAACTCCACCGCGCACCACTCCGTTTCCTGCGACTCCACCCCCGGGAGTTCAGGAAGAGGTGAGCCATCCTTCGGCGAGGCACTCGCGGCCCGAGGTGAGTCCGCGGCGCGACGGTCCGGCGGTCGAGCACCGGGCGCCGCAGCGCGACAACCCGCCGGAGCGTCCCGCGCCTCCTGCGGAACGCCCCGCGCCTCCTTCGGAACGCCCCACGCCTCCTGCGGAACGCCCCACGCCTCCCTCCGAGCAGCCCACGCCGGGCGACTTGGAGAAGGAGTACCGCGCCCGCGAGCGATCCGACCATGGAGACAACTCAGACGCCCCGCAAACCGAGCGTCCGGCACCGCGGCAGCTGGAGCCACAGAGCCCGAAAGAGCATGAATCCGAGAGGGAGCGGTCGCGGCAGGACTCGAGGGAGAATTCGAGGCCAAGCCGGAATCGCTAGTGCTGTGGAGCGCGTGCGGGGCGGCGCGGCTCGCTGTTTGCCTTACGCCCCCACGCCCGCGGGGGAGTGAACGACGTCCAGCTCGATATGGCAGTCGCAGGTACCACCGAGGCGCGCTAGCGCGTGCAAGGATCCCTCGACGTTGACGTGGGTCATGCCGGCGAGCGCAGAGCGTGCCTGTTCCGTAGTCCCGAAGCAGAACCGTGCTCGGTTCAGTCTGGATGCGAATTCCAACCACCGTGGATGTCCCGGGACGATGATCTCATCGCTGCTGCGCATTGGAGCCCTCCGCTGTAGTGAACGTGTTCATGCGAGGAGTGATTCTCAACGGTTGAGAAGTTTGAGTCACAAAAGGTAGCAGGTGGTCACGGCGGAAGCATGTTACAAATGCACCCGGTCGAGCCGCGCTGACGGTCAGCGTGCGTCTTTCGCAATGCATCCGTTCCCGCAAAAAGCACTACGCCCCAGAGGGGTGAACCCTCTGGGGCGCAGCGTGCCTCCCGCCGGCGCTCGGGCGCCTGCCGTCAATCCTTGAGATACAGCTGCATGGTGATATTCCCGCTGAACCTTCGCCCGTCTTGCAGGTTGCCTTCGACAGTTAGCGTAACCGTCTTCGGCGCCCTGCCGTGCAGGTTGTCGAAGAGCGGGTGCATTGCGGTTTTCAGGAAGCAGAACTCAATATCCTGGATACCGTTGCCGTCGCTATCCCCCACCGCCACCGGTTTTGTGCAATTGAGTGAGATCTGAGAGACGGACCCGGTCCCTTGCGAGATAAGCACGACCGTGCACAGCGAGATATCGAGGACATTGAAGTTACCGCCGATGGGCTCCACGTGCACGCACCACTGACCAGATCCGGAAGCAAACCGAATGTCGTTGTGGGGAGCCCTCGTGAACAGCCGGGTAGAGAGCGTTTGGCTCTCGGCCCGGGTCGACCATCCGAGTAAACCGCACGTGGAAACGAGAAGGACCAGGAAAATCGTCTTCAAAGCCGCACGATTGCTCATTGCTCGCTCCTCCTGAACGCGTGGAAAAACCAGGAATCTAGCCCGTAGCTCGGTACCCACGAGAACCGGCTGAGCTCACGGCCGGGGCTCCCCGATCAAATCTCGGAGAACGACCACCCTCAACGATACAATGAACCCTCGAAAGCGTGGAAGGGGGGAATCCGGCGGGTCTCGTGCGACCCTAGGCAGCGCCGCCCGAGAGCACGACGGAGTGGATGTTCCGATACGGAACGGCCCGCGTTTTCTTGGAGGAGTCGCGCCAGCGAAGCCTTGTCCCCGAGATCACACCTGAGATCCGATCCCCGTTATGAAGCCATAGCTCGTCGGCTTTGGCGCCCGGTGTTCCGTTGAAATGAATCCACGCAATCGCTGAAGCCTTGACCCGCACCCTGCCTAGTGTTGAAGCAATGGTAATGGACTTATCGAGAAGGTCCCCGCTGAGCGATGACCCGTCTCGTCCAATGAGAATATTCCGCATGCGCATCTTGGCGGTCCTCCCTACTTTCGCGCGAAGGGCTCGAGCCGCGGTGGGCGTTTGCCGCGGCGCGTGGCGCCGGCGATGGGAACGTACTCGAGCTCCCTTCCCTCCAGGACACGACGAAGCATGAGCCCGCCGCGGCTCATGTCGCCGCGTCCCACGAACTCGACCGGAAAGCGGAGTCGCCCGTCGAGGTAGGTCTCGATGATGTCGACGTACTTCCCCGTCGCGATGCTTCCGAGCAGGATGATGACGTCATCGCCGGAGAGGAGCGACGCCAGCGCCGCGGAATCCCGCTCGAGCGGCTCGCGGAATCGTGAATCGTCGGGTGCGACGCCGACCTCGGCCATGGCACGCAGGTCGCCGAGGGTGACCATCACGTCCGGAGAGACTAGCCCGCGACCGGGGGTGATGACGAGCACCCCGTCAGGAACCGTCCTATTTCTAGCGAAGGTTCGCCCGTAGGTCAGCTTGCCGCGGAAGTAGAGCCCGCTCAGAAAGCTGAATACCTCCCCGATCGGGGCACCGGACCCACGGAGTTGGACGGCCAGCGGTGAGGTCGCGCTTTCTTGGAGCAGGATTTGCGCGCGCCTTCCCCCACAGTGAGCCGGAGAGAGCAGAAAGACGGTCTGGGGGGCTGTCACCGCCCGATACGCCTAGGCTTCGACCAGGACCTTGAATCCGCCGTAGACCATGCGCTTGGAGTCAAAGGGCATCGACTTCGGATCCATCTTCGCGAGCCGCGGGTCCTTCATAACCTTGGCGTTGACGCGATCGCGGTGCGCGCGCGACTTGAATACGATCCAGGAGAAAACGACCGTCTCGCCAGGCTTGGGCTTGACCATGCGCGGAAACGGCACGCCCCACTTCACGTTGAGGTCATCCCCCGCGCATTCTCGGAATTCCAAGGCGCCGTGGTCCTTCCAGATCTTTGCTCCGATCCGCGCTATGCGGCGGTAGGCTTGCAGCTTCTTCTTCGGGACGGGCAGGACATATCCATCTACATATCGCATGTGAGCTCTCCTTGGTTGCGCCGACCTCTCACGAGGTCCCGAATCTTTCCGCGGCCCTGGCACGAGCGCGCTCCGCCTCCACCGCGCGGTCGCGCGGCTCGGCATGGGTCACCAGCGAATCCAGCAGATTCCGTGCGACCGCCGCCACGTCCTCGGCGGCCCGATGGAAGGTCGCTTCGTTGATCTTCGACGGCTTGCTGAAGCCCGAGATCTTTCTCACGAATTGGAGTGAGGCCGCGAGGATCTCCTCGTCGGTAGCGGGAGGATCGAAGTTATACAGGGTCTTGATGTTCCGGCACATGGCTTGTCTCCCAGTCCTGCGTTTCTCAAAGACAGCCGCCCCACGGCTTGCGCGAACAAATCTAACACCGCCGGGCATGCCCTACAACCCGGGCGCCTCAGCTTTTCATTGCGGGGCTTGAACGTTCTGGCTAACGTCTACGCGTGGCTACCTTCCTCTTCAAGACCGAGCCGACGACGTATTCGTTCGCGGACCTGACCCGGGACAAGAGCACCGTATGGGACGGGGTTTCCAACGCTCTGGCCCTGAAACATCTGCGCACGATCCGCAAGGGGGATACGGTCGCCATCTACCACACGGGCGACGAGAAACAGGTCGTCGGGCTCGCGATCGCGGACTCGGATCCCTTTGCGGACCCCAAGCTCGGCGATCCGAAACGCGCGGTCGTGCGCCTCAAGGCTGGCCGCGAATTCCCATTCCCGGTTCCCCTCGGCACGTTCAGGACCGACGCGGTACTCAAGACCGCGGATCTCGTGAGACTCCCCCGTCTATCTGTGGTGCCGCTCACCGCCGCTCAACATGACCGGTTGCTCGAGCGCGCGGGCCTTTCCGCCAAGCGGTGACGCGCCCATAGGCGAGACGTCACCTCGCCGCGGTCGGAACTGTGGCCAATCCAATCACGGGGCAGTCACCGCCCCGGCGACCGCCTCCAGCTCCGCCGCCTCACGTGCCACCGCCCGCTCGCGCGCGTGCGCCACGAGCATGTAGACCGACGGCACGACAAAGAGAGTGAAGGCCGTGCCGATGATCATGCCGCTGACGAGGGTGATGCCGATGCTGTTACGCGCCCCGGCTCCAGGGCCGCTCGCGAATACCAGCGGGAGATGCCCGAATACCGTGGCCGCGGTGGTCATCAAGATGGGCCGCAACCGGGTCCCTGCGGCATCGATGATCGCCTGGAGCTTGTCCATCCCGGTCTCCCGCAGATGGTTCGCGAACTGAACGATGAGGATCCCGTTCTTCGCCACCAGCCCGACCAACGTGATGAGCCCCACCTGGCTATAGATGTTCATCGTCGTGAAGCCCAGGAACGAGAAGAGCAGGGCACCGCTGATGGCCAGCGGAGCCGAGCCTGCGAGGATGACAAAGGGATCGCGGAAGCTCTCGAACTGAGCCGCGAGCACCAGGAAGATCAGGATCCCCGAAAGCAGGAATATCCCGAGGAACCGGCTGCCCTCGGTCCGAAGCTGGCGCGACTCGCCCGCGTAATCGACCGTGAATCCCTGGGGAAGCATCCCCTTCGCCTCTTTTTCCAGGAATTGAAGCGCCTGATCCAGCGACACCCCCGGCGGAATGACACCCTGGATTCGCACAGCGTTGAGCTGTTGGAACCGCTTCAGCGCTCTGGGTTCCGTCGTGGTTTTCAAAGTCGCAAAGGTCGAGAGCGGCACAAGCTTCCCGCCGGTCCCAGTCACGTAGATGTCCTTCAATTGGTCGGGAGTAAGGCGCTCGCTCCGCTTCACCTGCGGGATCACCTTGTAGCTCCGCCCCTGGATGCTGAAGCGATTGACGTAGTTTCCACCGAGAAGCGTCGAGAGGTCCTTTCCCGCCTCGCTCATCTCGACACCTTGGGAGCGCACCTTATCGCGGTTGAACACGACCTTCGCTTGAGGCTGGTCGTACTTGAGATCCGCGTCGGCGAACATGAACAGACCGCTCGCGAACGCCTTCCCGACGAGCTTGTTGGCGAACTCGACGAGCTGTTCCGGCTCTGCCGTGGACGCGATGACGAAATCCACCGGGAAATCCCCGCCCCCAGGAAGCGCGGGCGGAATGATGGAGATGACGCGAATCCCGGGAATCTTCGAGAGGCTGCCGGAAGCTTCGTACTGGAGCTGCTGGGCCGTCTTCTTTCGCTCGCTCCAGGGCTTGGTCACCATGCCCCCGAAACCACCGGTCGGGAACACGAGCTGGAACGTGTTCTTGTACTCCGGGAACGAGCGGTAGACGCCCTCGACCTGGGTCGAGTAGAGCTTGGTCTGGTCGAGGGTGGAGTTCGGCGCCGCCTGGATAATTCCAAAAACGACGCTCTGATCCTCGTTGGGCGCCAGCTCGTGCTGGGAAAACATGTAGAAAGCAGGGATCAACGCCACGACGACCGCCCACACGACGTAGACGGCGGGCCGGTATTGGAGCGTCCCGGCCAGAGCCCGCTTGTAGCCCTCGCGAATTCCGTCGAAGCGTCGATTGATCCACCCCGCGAAGCCGCGTTCAGTGTCCCCCGCGCGGAGCAACTTCGATCCCATCATCGGTGACAGCGTGAGCGCCAAGACCCCGGAAACGATCACCGCCCCCGCCAGCGTGAACGCGAACTCGCGGAACAAGGACCCCGTCAACCCGCCCTGGATCGCGACCGGCGTATAGACCGCCGCCAGCGTGAGCGTCATGGCGATGATCGGGCCGATCAGCTCGCGGGCCGCATCGATCGCCGCGCGGAAGGGACTCGCGCCGAGACTCAAATGCCGCTCGACGTTCTCAACCATCACGATCGCGTCGTCGACAACGAGCCCCACCGAGAGCACGATGGCGAGCAGCGTGAGCAGGTTGATGGTGAAGCCGGCCGCCATCATCAGGAAGACCGCGCCGATCAAGGAGATCGGAATCGCCACGACTGGGATGATGACCGCGCGCACGGAACCGAGGAACAGGAAGATGACGAGGATGACGATGAGGAGCGTCTCCGTGAGGGTCTTCAAGACCTCGCGGATGGCGCTCTCGATGTACTCCGTCGAATCGTAAGGAATGCCGGCCTTCATCCCGACGGGGAGCTGCGCTCGGATGCCCGGCATCGCGTCGCGGACCCGCCGGATCACCTCCAGCGTATTGGCGGTCGGAAGCACCCAGACGCCCATGAAGACGGCGCCCTGCCCGTCGAAGCGAACGTCCTGTTCGTAGTTTTCGGCGCCCAGCGAGACGTCCGCGATGTCGCCGAGGCGAACGACGACCCCCTTGTTCTCCTTGACGACCAGGCGGCGGAACTCCTCGGGGGTCTTGAGATCGGTGTTGGCGACGAGGTTCACCGAAACCATCGAGCCCTTCGTCTGGCCCAGCGTGGAAAGGTAGTTGTTATCGGCGAGCGCGTCGCGCACCTGGGACGCGGAAATGCCCATGGCCGCCATCTTCTCCGGCTTGAGCCAAACCCGCATCGCGAAGGTACGGCCGCCGAGGATTTCGGCTCGCTGCACGCCGTCGATCGAGCTCAACTTGGGCTGCACGACGCGCGTCAGGTAATCGGTGATCTGGTTCTGATCGAGGTCGCTGGAGGAGAAGCCCAGGTACATCGCCGCGAACCGATTGTCCGCGGTCTCCAGCTCGATGACCGGCGCCTGCGCCTCCGGGGGCAGGTCGTTCCGCACCTGCGCCACCTTCGCCTGGACCTGCGTGAGGGCGGCGTTCGTGTCGTAGTTGAGCTTCAAGTGAACGGTGATCGTGCTCAGGCCCTGGGCGCTGGACGACTCGATGTAGTCAATTCCGTCAGCGCTCGCGATCACGCGCTCCAAGGGGGTCGTGATAAACCCCCGAACGAGATCGGCGTTGGCTCCGACGTACGCCGTCGTCACCGTGAGGACCGCGATGTCGCTGCGGGGGTACTGCCGCACGCTGAGCGAGCGGATCGATTGCAACCCGGCGATCAGGATGACCAGGCTGACGACCATCGCCAGGACCGGCCGGCGGATGAAGAGATCGGTGAATTTCATCAGCTGTCCTCCGGCTTCGGCGCGGGATCGTTGCCCGGCCGGATCGAATTGTTGACGAAAACGGACGCGCCGTTCCGCAGCTTGAAGACACCCGAGCTCACAACCTCTTCGCCCGTCTTGAGGCCGGAGACGACGGCGACCTGGTCGCCGCGGCTGCCGCCCAGCTTTACGAAGCGCTGCTCGACTCCGCGGTAGGTCTTGCCGTTCGGTCCCTTGAGGTCCCGCACGACGAAGATCGAGTTGCCATAGGGTGCGTAGCTGACGGCCGTCGCCGGGAGCGCGATGACGGCGGCGCCCTTCCCGAGCCGCGCCTCCACTTCAACGAACATGCCGGGGCGCAGCCTGCCGGCGGGATTCCGGAATACAGCCTGGATCTGGACGTTGCGCGTCGCCTCGTCGACGACGGAGTTGATGGCCGTGACCTTGCCGGCGGCGATGACCGCGACGCTCTCAGCCGCCACGTTCACAGCCGCACCCACCCTCAAATCGCCCAGCTCCTGTTGTGGCACCGAGAAGTTGACGTAGACCGGATCCAGCGATTGGAGTGGGACGACCGGATCGCCCGCGGTGAGGTACTGGCCGAGATTGATCTGGCGGATGCCAAGCATCCCCGAGAACGGCGCCCGGATCTCCTTGCGCTCGATGGTGGCTTTGATCTCACCCACCCGCGCCTCCGCCTGCTTCGCCTCGGCCGCGATCCGATCGTACTCGGCCTGGGCGACGACCCCTTTTTGCAAGAGCTGCTCCGCCCGCTCGAAGTCGAGACGCGTGAGGTCGCGTTGTGCCTCGGCTGCCGCCAGCTGGGCCCGCTCCTGGCTCACGTCGAGCCTCACCAGTACCTCGCCCGCACGGACCATCCTGCCGGATTCGAAGGTGATCCCGCCGACGATACCGGGCAGGTCCGCGCTGACGGTGACGCCCTGAACCGCCGCCACCGTCCCGATGACGCTCGAGACCGCCGGCCACTGCTCCTGGCGGGCGGCGATCGTGGTGACAGCCTCGGGAGGCGGCTGCCAGCCCCCCTGCGCCATCGCCATGCGGATCTGCTGGAATTTCACAAAGCCCAGGCCGGCGACAAGCACGGCCATCGCGATGACCACGAAAATCATTCGCTTTCTCATGAGTGGTTCCTCCTTATCGTCCTGTTCCATCGAAGTTGATACCGCGTTCCTCAATCAGCGATCCGGTTGCGCGCGCCATCTCGGTGCGTGCCGTCCGGTAGTCGGTAAGAGCCGAAATCTCGTCGAGCCGCGCGCGGGACAGGTCGTTCTGGCGCGTCAGCACCAGGAAGTTCGTCGAAAGCCCCGTGTCGTATCGATCGCGCTCGGCCGAAAGCTGGATCTCCGCCGCTTCGCGGCCCGACCGGGCCGCTTCGATCCTCTGGCCCGCCGTTTCCACGGCCGCGGCGGCATCGAGAACCTCGGCGCGGATGGTCTTGCGTACGCGGGCCAGGTCCGTTTCGGACTGGCGCTCGACGTGCCGCGCCACCGCGGCGTTTCCCCGGGCCGCGCGGTTGCCGATAGGGAGACCCAGCACCAGCGCCACACGCGCAGCGTCGAAGTCCCCCCTGCCCAGCGACTCGAAGGACTTCCCGAAGCTTCCGTCCAGCTCGGATGGGAGGGTCCCAGGCGAGCCTCCTGGATTGAGGGAGCCCGCGATGCCGAATCGGTCATAGGAAACCACCGCATCCAGGCTCGGCCAGATTCCGTCGCGGGCGAACGCGGTCTCGGCGCGACGCCGCTTCACCACCGCGTCCGCGATCGCAAGCTCGGGCCGGGACGAAAGCGCCCGCTCCAATGAGGCGGGGAGGTCGACCGGTTGAACCTCGACCGCCGCGTCCTCGACCGGAGCGAGCTGTTCACTCCAAAGGGCGTCCCCCGCGCCGTCCAGGATCAGGAACTTCAGGGTGTTCTCCGCGCGGGCCAGCGCCTCCCTCGAGGCGAGAAGCTCCCCGCGCCGCCGCTCCAGCTCCGCACGAGGTTGGGCAAGCTCGGTACGGGGTGCCGAGCCGGTCTCGACGCGGGTCTGCGTCTCCCCCAGCTGCTCCTCCGCAAGATGCACCGCTTGCTGGCGCACCTCGATTCCCAGCCGGACCGCCACGAGCGTCCAGTACGACCGCTCGACCGAGGCAACCGTCTCGGTGAGGGCGCGCCTGAGCGAGGCGGTGGCGCCTTCGCGGCCCGCCTTCGCGACGCGCACCGACAGCCGAGCCGCATCCGTGCCGCGGTTGCGCAACAGGGGCTGCCGCAGCTCCACGCCCACGCGCGTTCTGTACGCCGGCGACAGGAGGGTTAGGCCCTCATCGGTCTCGCGAGCGCCCCTCGCCCTGAGCGATAGCGCGCCGCCCGTGGGAAGGAGCTGTCGAACCGCAGCGCCGGCTTCGGACGATTTGAATTCAGGACCGATCTCGGCCGGCGACGTGCCTGTGAAGGAGGAGTTCAGGGGCTCCGTTGATTTCGACCATGCGCCGTCCAGCTCGACCAAGGGGTCGTAGGCACCGCTCGCCGCGGTAACGGACGCTCTCGACGCCGCCACCGACTCACGCTCGATCACCAACCCCTCGTTCCTCTGGAGGGCGAGACCGATCGCCTCGTTCAGGGTTAGACGGTGCTCGGCGCCGAGCGCGATCCCCGCGGGCAAGGCCACGGTCAGGGGAAGCGCCAGCGCGACGATTCGTTTCAGCGTCGCGATATTCATGTGCCACCTCGTTGGAGATCGGTCTTCTGAAGACGCGCGTCGATCGCCTCGGCGAAGCGCGCGAGCTCTTGCGGATCGAGCGAGACCAAGGACCCCAGCTCACAAGGAGTCAGCTCCATCCCCCGCTCGGCCAGTTCCGACAACGCTGCTTTCGGATTCGCGATGAACCGGCGACGCAGCGCCTCGTCCGTCGCCAGGACACCGATGATGCGTTCGACATAGAGTTGACTCATTTTGTTCTCCTCTCGCGGTGGACCTATCTCAAGAGATGTGCCAAGTCGACGCACGAGCGCGAGGGAGGCGCGACTGCATTGCGCTCACGGGACTTGGCGTGCGAGAGGGACGCGGGAGCGGGAACGACGGGCTTCGAACTACCTGTAGGGAAATCGACAGAACGTCGATTCATGCGCGGGCGCGATCAGCCTGCGTTACAGCTCTTGTCGGACGGGGGCTGCGCTGCTCGCCGGGGTCGACGCCGGGCCCACGGGGCCCGGCGTCTGGAGGGGGCGAATGGAGGGATTCGATGAAGCGGATTGTTGGAGGGAACTAGAACCTGTACGAAAGGCCGACCGTGCCGCGCTCCATCCAGATCTGATCCGCGCCACTGGCATCGGCTAGACCCGTTGCGTTATTCGAGGGGAACGCCACGAGCTCGCGAAGGTCCGCGCGCAGCGCCCACCGCTCGGTGATCCCGTAGGTCGTACCTGCTCCGAAGTTGATCGCGAACGCGGTTTGCGACTTATCCAGCTGTGGCACGCGATCCGCGTCGGTGTTGGACAGAAACGTTACCGCTCCGGCCCCGGCCACCAGATAGGGCGACCAGTTGCGGACCGGAAAATCCGCTCTCAGGTTCGCCTGGTAGGCGAGGACGTCGGGTGTTTTCCGATCCTGGCTCGCAGCAGGCCCCACATCGACGCTCTGCTTGACAGGAATCATCCAGGTGAACTCTCCCTCGGCCGCCAGCCTCGGGGTCACCCGATACGTCACGGTCGCGACAGCGGGGATGTTGATGAAGCGATCCGGCAGCGCCGTGTCGTTCTTGTTCAGGGCCTGAATGCCGCCCATGAGCGAGACCTGCGTCCGTGACCCGAACGACTCTTGCGCCGCGGCGGTCGACGTCGCTCCCAGGATGAAGAGCGAGACGACTGCTGCTCCGATGGCGGCGCTCGTGCTCCTTCTACTGACCTTCATGGCACTTCCTCCTCGTGATCGATCCGCGACGGCGCGGTGCTAGGCGCCGGGTGCGTCATGCATGCCGCCCATCGCTTCCTCTGGTCCCGTGTATCTCAAGCGGCGTGCCAACCGATCGAACGGGACGCGCAGCTGCCGATACTCTTTGCGCTCGCGGGAGTTGTGCAGCCGTGAGGAGATGGTGAGGGTCCGGCGGGACGTCGCGCCGGTTGTGGCGGGATCGACAGGCTGTCGGTTTCTCCGCAGACGACCCGCGGAGCGTCGCTGCCGAGCCGGCTAGCTGACTCCGTACTTTTCGAGGCGGGAGTAAAGCTGGGCGCGCGTGAGGCCCAGGAGGCGGGCGGCCCTGGACTTGTTGCCCTTGGCCTGGCTCAGAGCCTTCTCGACCATGCCACGCTCCACGTTTTCGAGATTCATACCCTCGGAGGGAAAAGGCGCCGCCGCTTTCGCCGAGCCGTTCGTCGCTTCGGAATGCGCCGGCCCGACGCTCGCGGCCATGGTGGGAAGGTGATCGCGGGTAATCAAACCCCCGTCGCAAAGGAGAATCGCGCGCTCGATCGCGTTCCGCAGCTCGCGCACGTTCCCCGGCCAGCGATAGGCGAGCAGCCATTCGCGTGCGTCCTTCGAGATCCCGGCGGCGGGCCGGCCCATGGTCCTGCCCAGGTCCTCGAGAAACGCCTCGGCGAGAGGCAGAATATCCTCCGGTCGCTCGCGCAAGGGCGCGATGTGGATCTGGAACACGTTGAGGCGATAGTACAAGTCCTCGCGAAACGTCTGCCGCGCGATGCTCGCAGCCAGGTCGCGGTTCGTGGCCGCGATGACGCGGACATCGGCCTTGAGCGTGCGCGTCCCGCCCAAGCGTTGGAACTCGCGCTGCTCGAGGACCCGGAGAAACTTCGCCTGGACCAGCGGGCTCATCTCCGCAATCTCGTCGAGGAACAGGGTCCCGCCCGCCGCCTGCTCCAGGCGGCCGATCTTGGTCGCGATCGCCCCCGTGAAGGCTCCCTTTTCGTGCCCGAACAGCTCCGACTCGAGGAGCTGCTCCGGCAGCGCCGCGCAGTTGATCGCGACGAAAGGACGACCCGACCGCGGCGAGCCTTGGTGGATGAGGCTGGAGATCACTTCCTTGCCGGTCCCCGATTCTCCTGTGATGAGCACCGTGGTTTCCGAAGCTGTCACTCGCTTGACCGAGAGCAGGCTCTGCTTCCAGGAGGGTGAGACCCCGATGATCCTGCCCCGGCCCCGGGACTCCAGCTCACGGGCGAGCGTCTCCACGGTCGCCTCGAGCCTCTCTGCCCGCTCGCGCGCTTCCGCGGCGACGCGGGCCTCCTCGGCCAGCCGTTGGTGGGAAAGCATCAGGCCGACGCGGTCGGCGAGGCGGATGGCGACCTCCGTATCCTCCCAGCTGTAACGTGACGGCTCCCGGTGAAAAAAGCCGAGACCTCCCCTGACTTCCCCCGATAGCCAAACCGGGACCCGAAGCCAGGACCGCATCCCCGAGGAGATGATGAGGCGCTGGCGCTCCGTGTCGGGGGGGACTTCGGTGGGGATGTCATGGATGATCTCGAAGTCGACCCGGCGGTCCAGTTCACTCGCGGTGAGCACAACCGCTTCGGTCGGCGCCGGATTGTCGCTCTCGCCGGCGAGGGCCGAGATGCGGATCGTTCGGGCGCGCAAGTCCAGCTCGGTCAAGCACGCCAAGTCATGCGGCAAGACATGCTGCATCCCGTCCGAGAGCCGCTGGAAAACCTCGCGCACGTCGAGCGACTCGGCAAGCCGCCAGTGCTCGACGGCCGAGCCCAGCAAAGCTGCGATCGGCCGGAGAACGTCCTGATGCTCGTCCGTGAACGCGTGCGGGCTATACGCGGCCAGCCAGACGCCGCCTCGAAGGGTGTCCGTCGAGCGAAAAGGCTCCCACATCGCCGACCGCACTCCTCCCTCGAGCGCTTTCGCGTCGAAGAAGAAGCTCCGGTCGAACTCTATCAGCGCGTCTTCGATGCGAGGGTTCGGCCCCGACCGTGGACGCATGCGTGGGGACCACGACGTCAATGGGATCGGCTCGGTACACACAGGGCCCTGGCACGGGACGGTGCTCGCGTGCAGGACCGCCCGGGCGTCGTCGACCAAACGAACGACTCCCATGTTGTCGAACGGGATGACCCGGCGGACGGAGGTCGCGACCCGGTCGAAGACGTCCTGGAGCTCCAAGGTCTCCGAGGCGGTCTCGGCGATCTCCGAAAGGACGTCGGCCAAGAGCTGAGCATCAATGGACGGCGCGGCTACGTTCATGGATTCTCGTTTGGATGCGCGTCACAGCCTCTGGATCGAATCATTTCAAGTGTACGTGTTAGTACATTCTCCCATCCAGCCTGGGCGCTCTACCCACGCATCGAACGGGGCTCTACGAAATCGACAAACAGAACGAGGTTTCTCAGTACCGATCGTGGTGGCGAACCCAAGCCATCGAATGGGTCAAGCCGTCCTCATCGCGGCCCTTCGGCGCTAAGTCGAGGTAATTGTACGCCCCGACCAATATGTCGAGCCCGCGCGCGTAGGCCGAGTACGTATGGAAGATGTCGCCCGCCGCGTCCCGGTAGAACACGCTGACGCCGGGCGCCTCCTCGCTGCCGAATTTCTGCATTTCGTAGTTGTAGTACACGTCCCCCTTCGCCATTTCGTCCTTCGTGAACGAGACGTGGTAATCGAAGTTGAAGTCGTTCCCGTTCGACGACACCCACTTGAAGCGCCAGCCCATGCGTTTCCGGAACGCTTCGATCTGGGACAGAGGTGCCCGCGACACGGCCATGAGGGTCACGTCGCGGTGAGCAAGGTGTACGACGCTCCCGTCGATATGATCGGACACGAACGAGCAGCTCGGGCACCCCTGCTCCCACCCCGGACCGAACATGAAATGGTAGACGATCAGTTGACCGCGGCCGTCGAAGAGGTCGGCGAGCGTCTTCTTGCCATCCGGCCCGTCGAAGACGTACTCCTTCCCTACCCGCACCCAGGGCAGCTCGCGGCGCTGCCGGCTCAGCTCATCGCGGAGCCGGGTGAATTCCTTTTCCTTTTCCAAATGCCCCTTCCGCGCTGCGAGCCACTCATCTCGGGTCACGACCTTCGGGCGCTCCATGGTCTTGGTCACGATGAGCTCCTCTTTTGATTTGGGTCTTGGACGATCTCCTTGGCGGTTCCCTTTGTACGAACCTTCTTTGCTACGAAGACGGTCAGCCCGCCGGCCGATGTAACGCCGGCGACCGTCATCGCCATGGTTGCGAGACACGCAGGGCACATGGTCTTCTCCTCTCTTTGCGTTCGCTGGACTTCTTCATGACCTCTTCGGATCTGCCTTCTCCGCCGCCCTTCGGACGCAGTCGAGCATGTGCGCCCAGCCGGTTTGGACACCGGTCCGATGCTCCTCCGGGATCAGCCCCATCGCGCTGTGCTTGAAGGTGATGAGAGTTCCGCCGTCCACCGGAGCCAGGCGGTACTGAACATTTGAAACCGCGGCGTTGGACATGAAGAGCGGCCCGGTGATCTCGAGCAGCGTGGGCCGCTTGATTGCCTGCACGTGTCCCCACAGGTGCCCATTATCGTTTCCGAGGTCGCGGTACCAGCGTCCGCCGGGCCGGGCTTCGATCTTCATGGGCATTGGCTTCCCCTCTTCGAACTCATTGTGCGGTCCGATCTGCTCGAGCAGCGCGGCAAACGTCGCGTCGAGCGAGGCGTTGACTCGGATCTCTTGGGTGATGCTCATTGTCAGGTCGTTGGCGGTGGATGCGGACAGGACCATGGCTTCCTCCTTTGACTTCATGTGCGTTTCGGTTCGGTGCGTTTCGATTCGGCGCGTTTCGCTTCGGCGCGTTCCTTGATCCGACGAAGCTGTCGAGCCCAGAAGCGCTCGAACGAGCCGGACCATTCGTGCACGCGTCTTATCGCCCCCGCGTTCGTGCGATACAGCTTCTGGCGGCCGTCCCGACGGACCCGTACGAGATCGACTTCCCGCAGCACCCGGAGATGCTTCGAGACCGACGGCTGGGCCAAACCGAGCGCCTCTACGACCTCGCCGACCGGACGCTCCTCCGTCGCCAGGAATTCGAGGATAGCCCGTCGGTGCGGCTCGGCGACCGCGTTGAAGACGTCGGAACTGCTGGGGGCCCGTGACATGACCTAATCATATTCCAATATGGGAATATGTCAACCGCGATTTTTCAGCAGCCGCTTGGCTGCTTCCCGCGCGTGGCGATTCTCGACGAGACCGCATTCATCCATTACCTTGGCGGAATGATGCAGGTTCCCGGAGTCAACGTCCTCGAGACGTCACGGCTGATCCTTCGCCGCTTCTCTCTCGACGATGCCGCCTTTGTTTTCGGGTTGGTGAACGACCCGGCATGGCTGGAGCACATCGGCGACCGCAAGGTGAGAACCCTCGAGGACGCGCGCGCCTATCTACGTAGAGGAGCGCTCGCGATGTACGAGACGATGGGCTTCGGCATGTACGTCGTGGCACTCAAGCAGTCGGGGGAGCCTATCGGGACGTGCGGCTTAGTCAAGCGAGAGGGGCTTGACGATGTTGATATCGGGTTCGCCTTCCTTCCGCAGTATCGCGGCCAGGGGTTCGCGTTCGAGTCGGCCGCGGCCGTGCTCGGGCATGCGAGAGCGCTGGGTCTGAAGCGGGTCGTCGCGATCGTTTCGGCCGCAAACCATCGCTCGATCCGGCTCCTCGAGAAGATCGGCCTCACGTTCGAGCGCATGGTGAAGCTCCCGGGCGAAGACGAGGAGATCCCGTTGTACGCCTACCAGCGCGACGATGCTCAGCGGTAGATCTGCTTGATCCTGCCCCAGGTCGTGGTCTCGACAGCCGTGGGCGAACCCTCGGCGCTGGATACCGACGTCGTGTACGTGAAGTCACCCGCGGCGCTGTTGTCGTTGTCGCAGGCGGCCCCTGCAGCGTAGAACGTCACCGGCCCGGTTCCGACGGGGGGAGCGGTCCAGCTGAAAGTCCAAAACACTCCCCCGAGCGAATCGGTTTGCGTACCGTCAAATCCCTTCTGCGTCGTTTGGGACACGTAGGTGATCCCGCCCGAACTTTGCTTGCCCACGGCCACATTATTGTCGTCCAGCGTCCCGGCCATCTGATTTCCGCTCGTCTTGGCCGTGATCTCGAAGCCCCAGCGGCTGCCGCTAGCAGGTCGAACGAGGGCCACGGCTATGCCGTAGGTCTGGCCAGGTGCGTACGACGGGGGCGGGTATATGAAGATGCCGCCGTCGACGTCGTTCAATCCGGCGTTGTGGCAGCTATAGCACGTACCCTCGCTGGGAGGGGCGCCGGTCAAGGCTGGATCCGGCATGGCGGCCTTTGCGATGAGAGGGGCGGGTCTAGTGATTTCGAGGGAGAAACCGCCTAGGGCAACTGCCAGGAGCACTGCAGCGATCGTAGCCGTTCGATTCATCCGGCACCTCCTCGGCAAGGGCGGCTGGCAGCATGCCGCCCCCCCGGGCCGCGCCGCCCCACCGCGGACTCCACACACCACCCGCCATTCTGCATGAGGTCGGCCGGACTCTCAACCGTGTAAGTCACGGATGCGTAGGGAAAATCTGCGTGGTGGAGCCCCGTCGGGGAAGGCAGGAGGCCCGGCGCGAGGCGGTTCGCCCCACGCCGGGCCCTAGGAAAGACACCGGTCGGAACTACCTAGTGCAAGCGATTACCAGCCCGCCTTTCCTCCGGACTCGACGCGGTAGGTCGAAAAGTGCGAAAGCGGCGCCGTAACCGTGAGGCCGAGGAGGCTCACCGAGCAGCCCGACACCGTCTCCCACTTCCCGGTTGTGGGGTTCAGGTAGCTGATGCAGGCCACGGCGAGCAGCGAGCGGTCCATGCGGCTCGCATTCGCGACCAGGAGAAC
>WNFK01165771.1_pt4 | contig 17170 bp, 19 predicted proteins | sample 5400281 | NCBI WGS metagenome assembly WNFK01 (sample SAMN13153350, study PRJNA577476) | soil metagenome | isolation source: 20 cm soil on Douglas fir-dominated hillslope | place: USA:California | collected 2013-09-17 | reverse complement strand
TCCGCGCCAGGTACTGGCCGGTGAAGGACCGGTCCTGGCCGGCCACATCCTCGGGCGTACCGGAGGCGATCACCTTGCCGCCCTCGTTGCCGCCCTCGGGCCCCAGGTCGATGACCCAGTCCGCGGTCTTGATGACGTCCATGTTGTGCTCGATGATCACCACCGTGTTGCCCTGATCCACCAGCTGATTCAGCACTTCGAGCAGGCGCCGGATGTCCGCGAAGTGCAGCCCGGTGGTGGGCTCGTCGAGGATGTAGAGGGTCCGGCCGGTGGCGCGCCGGCTCAGCTCGGTGGCGAGCTTCACCCGCTGCGCCTCGCCGCCCGACAGCGTCGTCGCGGCCTGCCCCAGCCGGATGTAGTCGAGCCCCACGTCGTGCAGCGTCTGGAGCTTCTGCCGGATCGAGGGCACCGGCTCGAAGAAGCCGAGCGCTTCGGCCACCGTCATCTCCAGGATGCACGTAGACGTCGGGCAGGAAGTGCATCTCGATCTTCACGAGCCCGTCGCCCTGGCAGGCCTCGCAGCGCCCGCCCTTGACGTTGAACGAGAAGCGGCCGGGCTGGTAGCCACGCACCCGCGCGTCCGGGGTGCGCGCGAGCAGCGTGCGGATCAGGGTGAACACCCCGGTGTAGGTCGCGGGATTGGAGCGCGGGGTGCGCCCGATCGGCGACTGGTCGATGTCGATGACCTTGTCGAGATGCTGCGCGCCCTCGATGCGGTCGTGGGCGCCCGGCCGGTCCTGCGCGCGGTGGAGCATCGAGGCGAGCGCGCGGTACAGGATGTCGTTGACCAGGGTCGACTTGCCCGAGCCCGACACCCCGGTGATCGCGGTGAAGGTGCCGAGCGGGATCTTCACGCTCATCCCCTTCAGGTTGTGCTCGCGGGGGTTGTGGATGATCACGAACTTCCCGTTGGCCTTGCGGCGGATCTCGGGCACCGCGATGCGCTCCACCCCGGCCAGGAAGCGGCCGGTGAGCGACTCGGGGTTCGCCATCACCTCGTCGGGCGTGCCCACCGCGACCACGTGGCCGCCCAGCTCGCCCGCCCCCGGCCCGAGATCCACCACGTAGTCGGCGGCCCGCATGGTCTCCTCGTCGTGTTCCACCACCAGCACCGTGTTGCCGAGGTCGCGCAGGCGCTTCAGCGTGTCGAGGAGCCGGCCGTTGTCCCGCTGGTGCAGGCCGATGGAGGGCTCGTCCAGGATGTAGAGGACGCCGACCAGGCTCGACCCGATCTGGGTGGCGAGGCGGATGCGCTGGCCTTCCCCGCCCGAGAGCGTGGCCGCGGGCCGGTCGAGCGTCAGGTAGTCGAGGCCGACCTGGGAGAGAAAGCCGAGGCGCTCGCGGATCTCCTTGAGGACCCGGCGCGCGATGGCCATGTCGCGCTCGGACAGGGTGAGCGTGTCGAAGAACTGGCGCGCCGCCTTGATGGGAAACCGCACCACGTCGGCGATGGACCGCCCCGCGATCTTGACCGAGAGCGTCTCCGATCGCAGCCGGGAGCCGCCACAGGTCGGGCAGGCCCGCTCGGTCATGAAGTGCTCGACCTCGCTGCGGGTGTCCTCGGAGACCGTCTCCTTGTAGCGGCGGTCGAGCAGCTTCACCACGCCCTCGAACCCGTCGTCCGGCTCTCCGTGCAGGATGACGTCGCGCACCTTCTTGGGCAGCTTGCCCCACGGCGTCTCCAGGCCGAACCCGTGCCGCTTCGCGAGCACGCGCAGGGTCTGCTTGAAGATCGACGAGGCCGACGGCCCCGCCCACGGCACGAGGGCGCCGCCGGCGAGGGTCTTCGCGGGATCCGGCACCACCCGCTCGGGATCGATCTCGTAGCGGGTGCCGATGCCGCCGCAGTCGGGGCAGGCCCCGTACGGGTTGTTGAAGGAGAACATGCGCGGCGACACCTCCGGGAAGGAGATGCCGCAGGCCGCGCAGGCCAGCCGCTCCGAGAAGAGGAAGGAGGGCCCGTCGGGCACCTCCACCTGCACCACTCCGTCGGCCAGCCGCAGCGCGGTCTCGAGCGAGTCGGCGAGGCGCCCGCCCAGGTTGTCCTTCACCACCAGCCGGTCCACCACCACCTCGATGGTGTGCTTCTTGGTCTTCGCCAGCTCGATGTCCTCGGTCAGCTCGCGAAGCTGTCCGTTGACCCGGACCCGGACGTAGCCCTGCCGGCGCAGGTCGTAGAAGAGCTTGCGATACTCGCCCTTGCGGCCGCGCACGACCGGCGAGAGCACCGCGATGCGGCTGCCCACCGGCAGGGTCATGACCCGGTCCACCATCTGCTGGACGGTCTGGGCCGAGATCACGTTGCCGCACTGGGGGCAGTGCGGGATTCCGACCCGCGCGAAGAGCACCCGCAGGTAGTCGTAGATCTCGGTGACGGTGCCCACCGTGGAGCGCGGGTTCTTGGAGGTGGTCTTCTGCTCGATCGAGATGGCGGGCGAGAGCCCTTCGATCGAGTCCACGTCCGGCTTCTCCATCTGCTCGAGGAACTGCCGCGCGTAGGCCGAGAGCGACTCGACATACCGGCGCTGCCCTTCCGCATAGATGGTGTCGAAAGCGAGCGAGGACTTCCCCGATCCGGAGAGCCCGGTGATCACCACGAGCTGATCCCGCGGGAGCTCGAGGTCGATCGCCTTCAGATTGTGCTCGCGGGCGCCGCGGACGACGATCCGGTCGTTGGCCATGGACGCTACATCATACCCCCGCCGTCGAGCCGGGTAAAAGGGCCCGCCGGGCCACGCGCCGCTCCGTCACCAGGAACAGCGTGAGACCGGCCAGCGCGCCGACGGCCGCGACGTGGAACCCGGCCGCGAAGGACACGCGCTCCACCGTGAAGCCGACCAGGAGCGAGCCGAGCACGCTCCCGAGGTCGAAGGAGCCGGAGAGCGTGCCCATGGCCGAGCCGCGCTCCGCCTCCGGCGTACGGTCCACCAGGAGCGCCAGGAGGGTCGGATAGAACATGGCCACGCCCGCCCCGAGCATGATCGCGGCCGCGGCCAGCGCGGGCACCTGGGGCGGCCGGGCGAGGACCAGATAGCTCAGGGTGGTGAGCGACACCGCCGGCACGATCACCCGGGCCCGGCCGACCCGATCGGACAGGCCGCGCAGGGTGAGGCGCCCGGCGATGATGCAGATCGCGAAGAGCACGTAGAACCAGCCGAGGCTCCCCTCGAGGCCCGAGGCCAGCGCGTACAGCGGGAGGAACGCGTAGATCGAGCTGTAGCCGATGTTCACGCAGACGACCGTGGCCGCCGCGGGTAGCGCGCGCCGGCTGAACCAGCGAAATCCCTGCGGCGGCGCGGCCCCGAGGGCTGGTGCCTTGAGAATCAGGATGAGCAGCGCGATCACCGCCCCGAGGCCCACCGCGGCGGCGAAGCAAGACTGGATGCCGGCGCGCGCGTAGAGCGCCAGCCCGAGCGGAGGGCCCGCGGCGAAGGTGAGCGCGGTGGCCAGGAAATAGACGCTGAGCGCCTCGCCCCGGCGGGCCGCCGGGCTGGCCTGGGCCACGAGCACCCCCGCGGCGGTGGCGAGCACCCCGTTCCCGCAGCCGAGGCCCGCCATCAGGACCACGTACGCGGCCGGCGCGGCGGCCAGCGGGAGCAGGAGCAACGTAGCGAGCAGGACTCCGACCCCGAGGAGCATCACGCGCCGGGCGCCGAAGCGATCCACCCACCCGCCGACCAGCGGGCGCAGGATCATCGATACCGTCGTGGATGTCGCGAAGAGCAGGCCCACCTGCGTCTTGCTGCCCCCGAGCTCGACCACGTGGAGCGGCAGGGTGGCGTTGAGCAGGTAGATCACCACGTGCACGCCCCCGGAGATCGCGAGGCAGGCGGCGATCGTCGGGGTGATCAGCGAGGGGGCGGTCACCGCCGGATGCGCCGGCCGAGCCACAGCACGAGGGCACCCGCCGGAGCGGCCACCAGCGCCGGATAGGCTACGGCGGCGCCGAGCAGCCCGCCGCCCGCGCCGCGAAGCTGGACCGCGGCGAGCCCGGCGAACACGATGAGCCCGATCACGCCGGCGGTGACGGCGGTCCGGCCATGGCGGGGCGGCCAGAGCGCGGCCGGCCCGAGCGCGCAGCCCGCGCCACCCAGGGCGAGCAGGCTCAGCGCCCACGGATCGACGGGCCACAGGCTCGCGAGCGCGGCGCCTCCGAAGAGGCCGGCCCAGAGTCCCGGATCGTGGCCGATCTCGCCGCCGCCGGTGGAGTCGAGCGCGCCGAGCCGCTCGCGCAGCGCGAGGCTCGAGGCGAGGAAGGCGGCGAGGCCCGCCGCGAGCAGCAGCGTCTGGAGCGTGCGGCGCCACGGCTCGGCGAAGAGCGCGTGCGCGGGCAACTCGAACAGCCGCTCGAGCGTGACGCCGCCCAGGAAGAGATCGGGCGCCTGGATCAGCGCGTAGACCGCCCAGCCCTGGGCCCACGCGAAGGCGAGCAGCAGCCCGCCCGCCGCGACGCCCAGCCGGTCGCGCGCGGGACGCGCCGCGAGGCCCGCGCGCAGCAGCGCGGCCGCGCCGGCCAGCAGGGTGACCGCCAGGCCCACGCGCTCGACCAAGCGGCGCGGCCGCGCGTCGGCCCAGAGCATCCCGGACGCGGGCGACCCGGGGACCCGCTTGTCCGCCTCGAATCGCAGCCGCAGGGTCGAGCCGCGCAGGATCTCGTCGCCCGCGCGCAGCGTCACGGTCTGCCCGGGCGCCAGCGTCCACTCGCGAGCGGCGCGCCGCTGCGCACCACGCCCAGATCGCGCCCGCCGATGACCCAGGGACTCGAGGGCGGGAACCGGAACGCGGGCTGGGTGGCCACGCGGTCCCACGCCGCGAGGGGCCCGAGCGCGAGCGCCCAGGCGAGCTGCAGGAGCACCATCACCGCGGCCAGGAACGCGATCGCGAGCAGCATCGGCGCGGTCCGGCGCAGCGGCCGCCAGGCGGTCAGCAGCCAGCCCGCCCCCGCGGTGATCACGATGCCCTGCCAGCGGCGCGCGCCGAGCCACGCGGCCACGTCGCCGGCCAGGGCGATGTTCGCCCAGAGGAGCACACCGACCGTGACGAGCAGCGTGACGACGGGGAAGAGCGTCCCGGCGGCGCTCACGCCCTCGGCGGCCGCCGGGCGGACGCCGCCCGCGCCCAGCGCGATGAGCGGCGCCAGGGTCACCACGAGGCCGAGCCACAGCCCCTCTGGCCCGCGCGCGGCGAGGGCCGCCGGCACCGCCAGGGCGACCACCGGCGTGAGCCAGACCGCGAGGATGCGCGCGACCGACGTCATTCGCGCAGCGGGGAGGCGGGCCGCGGCGACGCGAGCCAGCGGATCGCGACGAGCACCGCCATCATCGGCGCGAGCACCCCGCCGTACCACCAGAGCAGCGAGAGCCCGGCGACCCGGACGCTCGCCACCTGGTTCGGGAGCGCGCCGAGAAGGAGGAAGCCCGCGAGCAGCAGCGCGAGCAGGACGACACCGATGGTCCGCGTGGTCACCGGCCGCATTATAGCGGGATGGTAAGATAGCGAACACGAAAGGAGCCTTCTCCATGCCCGATGCGTCGCAGAAACCCCCGATCCAGCGCGTGCTGGTGATCACCGCCCACCCCGACGATTCCGAGTTCGGCGCCGGGGGCACCATCGCCAGGCTCGTGCGCGAGGGCATGCACGTCTCCTACTGCATCGTCACCAATGGCAACAAGGGCTCGGGCGACCGCAGCATGACGCCCGAGCGCCTCGCCCGGATCCGCGAGGAGGAGCAGCGCAACGCAGCGCGCGTGCTCGGGGTGGAGACGGTGGACTTCCTGGGCTTCCCGGATTGCGGCACCGCACCAAGAACCTGGGCGCCTCGCACCGGGATCACCGCACGGTGGCGGGCATCGCGCTCGACTGCGTCTACCCGCTCGCCCGCGACCACATGGCCTTCCCGGAGCTGCTCGCGCAGGGACTCGAGCCGCACAAGGTCCGCGAGATCTATCTCATGTGGTGGGAGAGCCCGGAGGTGGTCGTGGACATCTCCGACACGATCGATCTCAAGATCAAGGCGCTGGCCTGCCACGCGAGCCAGTTCAAGGACTTCGCCGGGGTGGAGAAGCGCGTCCGCGAGCGCGGGGCCGAGCTCGGCAAGCCCAGGGGCTACGCCTACGCCGAGACCTTCGACCTGATCGCCCTCGACCGCTAGCGTCGGTCCCAGGGCGGCCCGAGGATCAGGCGGCCGCCGGCCCCCGGACACGTCTCGGGGGCGAGGGCGCCCCACGGCAGGCTCTCGGCCACCGCCTGCGGGCTCATGTCGTCGGGAACCTGCCCCGTCATGAGCGCCCGCTTCTCGCACGCGGTCGGCGCCAGGCCCGGCGGACCGGTCGGAGGCGGACCGGGCGCGACGGGCGCGGACGTGCACGCCGCGATCAGCCACACCACCGGCAGCCCCCCGATCACGCGCTTCACGGCTACCCCGCCAGAGTACGGGCAACCCTCCCGGGCCGGCTGAGAATCCTTCCCCGCCCCGGCACGCTTTCGCTAGAATGCGCCCGTGAAGCCAGGAGCACCCATCCCGGCCACCCTGACCGAGCTGATGGGGGACAGGGCCGCCCAGGATCCTGACACCCCGTACTTCCACCTCTTCGACGAAGCGGTCCCGTACGGCCGTCTGTGGCGGGAGAGCGCGCGCTACGCGGCCGGCCTCAAGCGCGCCGGCATCGACCGCGGCGACAAGGTGTGCCTCATCTACCCCACCTGCGCCGAGTTCTTCTACACCTTCTTCGGCGCCCTCCGGCTCGGCGCGGTGCCGGTCCCGCTCTATCCCACCCTCGGGGTGGAGGCGACCGCCAGCATCTTCCGCGACTCGGAAGCGAAGGCGGTCGCCACCATCGGCTGGTTCCGGTCCGGCGTGGAGGAATCGCAGGCCGCCGCGTCGAACATCCGCCACGTGCTGGAGCCGAGCGACCTCGAGGTCGACGGCCCCACCCCGGCATTTCCGACCGCGGACGCCGACGAGGTGGCCTTCATCCAGTACACCTCGGGGAGCACCGGGCAGCCGCGCGGCGTCGTGCTCAGCCACACCAACGTGGTGCGCACCGTCGAGTTCATGGCCGAGGCGGCCCAGCTCACCCGCGAGGACGTGGTCGTCTCGTGGCTGCCGCTCTACCACGACATGGGCCTGATCGGCTGCGCGTTCACCCCGCCCTGGAACGGGGCCCCGCTCCATCTGCTGCCGCCCGATCTCAAGAACCCGCGCGTCTGGCTCGAGCTGGTCACCCGGGTCGGCGCGACGTTCACGGTCTCGCCCGACTTCGGCTACCGCAACTGCGTGCGCAACATACACGACACCAGCGGGCTCGATCTCTCCTCGCTCAAGCAGGCGCTCTCCGGCGCCGAGCCGGTGCGCCTCAGCACCATCGAGGCCTTCGAGCGGAAGTTCGACACCCACAACCTGATCACGCCGTGCTACGGCCTGGCCGAGGCCACCCTGGCGGTGGCCATCTGGCCGCGCCGGACCCCCCTGCGCCTGGACAGCTCCGGCAAGTTCCTCTCGGTGGGCCGGCCCTGCCGCGGCGTGCGCGTGCGCATCATGGACGGGGACGAAGAGGTCAAGGCGGGGGTGGAGGCGGAGATCTGCGTCTCGAGCCCCGGCGTGATGCAGGGCTATTACAAGAACCCCGAGGACACCCGGAAGGTCCTCTCTCCCGACGGGTGGCTGCGCACCGGGGACCTGGGCTTCCTGGACGCGGAAGGCTTCCTCTACGTCACCGGGCGGCTGAAGGACGTGATCATCCTGGGCGGCGAGAACGTCACCCCCGCCGACATCGAGGAGATCGTGGACCACGTGCCCGGCGTGCGCTACTCGGCCGCGGTCGGCGTGGAGAGCGATCGGACCGGCACCCAGCGACTGCACGTGGTGGCCGAGATCCGCGAGCAGGCGGCCGACGCGGAGGCGCACTCACGCCTGGTCCGCGAGATCGTCCAGCGCGTTCGCGAGGGACGGGGCCACCGCCCCGCGCGCGTGCTCCTCGTGCTGCCCAGCACCATCCCCAAGACCTCGTCGGGCAAGATCCAGCGCTCGCGCCTCGGGGAGATGATCGCGCGTGACGAGCTGCGCGACCGCATCGTCTACTCCTCCGGCGCCCACCGCGCCTAGCTCGCTCCCGGAGAGGTTCCCGATGAAGATCGGCTGCCACCTGCCCATGTACGGCCCCATCGGCACCCGCCACGGCGTGCTGACCTTCGCGCGGCGCATGGAGGCCCTCGGCTACGACTCGCTCTGGGCGAGCGATCACGTCGTGATCCCGCACCGGATCGCCTCGCGCTATCCGTACAGCCCGATCGGCAAGTTCCCGCTCGGTCCCGAGGCGCCCTTCCTCGAGCCGCTCACGACGCTGGCGATGGTGGCGGGCGTCACCGAGCGCGTGCGGCTCGGCACCAGCATCCTGGTGCTCCCGCACCGGAACCCGGTCCTGGCCGCGAAGATGGCCGCCACCATCGACCATCTCTCCGAGGGGCGTCTGGTGCTCGGGGTGGGCGTGGGCTGGATGCGAGAGGAGATCGAGCTGCTGGGCGGCAACTACGATCGGCGGGGCGCCTGGAGCGACGAGGCGCTCGCGGTGATGCGCGCCTGCTGGCGCGACGTCGGCACCGCGCACCACGGCGAGTTCTTCTCTTTCGACGAGATCGGGGTCTTCCCCAAGCCCACGCGCGGCGACATCCCGATCCTGATCGGGGGACACACCCCGCGGGCGCTCCGCCGCGTGGTCGCCCACGGCGATGGCTGGCACGCCGCCTTCATCACGCCGGAGGCGCTCAAGGCGGACATCGCCCGGCTGCGGGACGAGTGCGCGCGCCAGAAGCGGCCGTTCGACCAGCTGACGATCAGCGTGCGCGCCGGGCTGTCGCTGCGCAGCGCGCCGCTCGGATCGGACCGCAGGCCGCTCCAGGGCTCGCGCGAGCAGGTGATTGCGGATCTGCTCGCCTTTCGCGATCTCGGCGTGGCGTCGATGCTGCTCGAGACGCGGTACCGCGATCTCGACGACATGATCGGCATCTACGAGGCCTTCGCGGGCGACATTCGCCCGCTGATCTAAGCGCCCCCTCACCCTGCCTTCTCCCCTTCGGGGGCGAGGGTTCCCGATCCCCACCCTCTCCCCTGAGGGGAGAGGGCAGGGTGAGGGGTCATGAGAGGCTATTTGGCGTCGTGGAAGATCACGCCGAGGGTGTGGCGCTCGCCTGATGTGACGCGGCTGACGCCGTGGCGCAGGGTGACTCGATAGGCGCCGCGAGTGCCGTGGGCGGGACGGTGGCGGGTGGTGAAGATCACGATCTGGCCGCGCTCGAGGGGGACGACCGAGCCGGTTGATTGGGCACGGGGACGTTGTTCCACCAGGAGGAACTCGCCGCCGGCGAAGTCCTGGCCCGATCGGCTCAGGAGGCAGGTCATCTGGAGGGGGAAGGCGACCTCGCCGTAGAGGTCCTGGTGGAGGCAGTTGTAGCCGCCGGCCTCGTAGCGCAGCAGCAGCGGCGTCGGTTTGGTCTGGCCGTGCTCGGCGCAGATTGCGAGGAACTCGTCGAGCTCCGGTGGGTAGCTGCGATCGGTGCCGAGCGTCTTCTCCCAGGCCGTCGCGATCGGGGCGAGGTGCGGGTAAGCGTGGCGGCGCAGCTCGCGCACGACGGGCGGCAGTGGGTTGGCGAAGTACTTGTACTCCCCTTCCCCGAAGCGGAAGCGGGCCATGTCCACCCGGCTGCGGAACCGGCGCTCGTCGGGATACAGCCCGATCAGCTCGGCGCACTCCGCGGCGGTGAGCAGCGGGGGCGTGGTGGCCCAGCCCCGCTCGTCGAGAGCGTGGGCCACCTCCGCCCAGTCGACCCGCTCGAGCCGGGCCGCAACGGAGACCGCCGGCTTCAGGCCGCGGGGCGGCATACTTTGCAGGGCCGGTAGCCCACCGAGCGCGCGTCGTCCACCGAGGCGAACACCACGCGGCTGTCCGGGCGCATGTGGCGGCCGTGGATGCAGCCTACGCGGCACACGATGCGCGTGCTCGTGCAACCCTCCAGCACGGGCGTGGTGCGCTCGAGCGCGGCCAGCCCGTCCTTCACCGCCGCGCCGAAGATGTAGCCGCCGAGGCCCCCGTCGCTCCGCCACACCCGGTGGCAGGGCAGGATGAGCGGCACCGGGTTGCGGCCGAGCGCGGTCCCCACCGCGCGCACCGCGCGGGGGTTCCCGATACGCTCGGCGATCCACGCGTACGGGCGCGCCTCGCCGAACGGGATGAGGCGGGAGGCCTCGAGAACTTGCCGCTGAAAATCCCCCACTTCGCCGAGGTCGACCGGCACCCTGAAGAAGGCGCGCTGGCCCCGCAGGTACTCGTGGATCTCCTCCCGCGCCTGCTCCACCAGCTTTCGCGCGGCCGCGGTGGCCGGCTTCCCGGCCTGGCCGGTGCGGACGAGCGAGATCCCTCGCGAGGTCGCCTCGATGCCCAGCTTGCCCTCGAGCCCCGTCAGCGCGGTCTCAGACTCCCGGGCCGCCGCCGCGAGCCGGCGCCCCATGTCGGCGGGCGACGTCTCCGGGCGGAAGTAATCCGCCAGCATCCGATCGAGCTGGTCCTGCGCTCGCATCTTACCGTCATTCATGGCCTGCTCCTCGCTTGCCGAGCTCGTCCCGCAGCAGGGCCTTGCCCCGCGTGAGCTGGCTCTTCACGGTATTGATCGTGATCCCCCGGATCCGCGCCAGCTCCCCGTACGACAGGCCGTCCACGTAGCGCAGGGCCAGGAGCACCCGCGCCTCGCGCGGGACGCGCTCGAGCGCCCGGTGCAGGTCGAGATAGGCGTCGGGCGGCCGGTGGTTGGTCGACGAGAGCGGCCCGCCGGCCGAGCGCTCGTCGTGGGCGGTGCGGGTGGCGCGACGCCGGAGCTCGTCCACGCACACGTTGGTGAGGATGCGGTACAGCCAGGTGGAGACCGCCCAGCGCGGGTTGTAGCCGCGCGCCCCCGCGTAGCATTGCAGGAACGCGCGCTGGACCGCGTCCTCGGCGTCGGCCCGGGAGCCGAGCAGGCGCCCCGCCACCGCCAGGAGCTTGCCGCTGTAGCGCTGGGCCAGGTCGCTGAACGCGCCCTGGTCCCCCTTGGCCACCCGCTCCATCAGCCCCCGCTCGGCGTCCATCTCATGTCCTCATGGAGATATACGCACCGGATGGCGGAAAGGGTGGAACGGCACCACCTTCGACCTATCCTTGGGAGAAACCGAACGCGCTGGGCCCAAGACTGCCCACAGATCCGGGCGACCCCGTCTGCTGCTGCCTCGCTGTTGCAGGCGTTCTGTTTCTGCTCGAGTGGAGCCCACTCAAAGCGGGTTCGACTATCGCCTTCTTCCCCGGCGGGGCGGAGCCGGCTTGGTGCGACGCGCAACTCGCCTTGTCCGCTCGCGCCGGATCTCTCTCAGCGCGCACTCCATGCGTTTTCTTGGATATGCGTCCTGCTCTACCTTCACCGCGCGAAGAGCGGCCCATGGATCGTTGAGACTCTCAATCAACAGTGGGATTGCCTGCCTGCGTCCAACCGCGCCCAACGCTGCCGCGAGCATGGACCGGACCTCGGAACTCAATTCGAACCGAAAATGCTCCTCAAGGGCTCTACCCGTCTTTGGATCACCGATCTTCGCGATGGCATCCGCGGCCGATGCTCGCACACTAGGATCGAGATCATCCAGCATCTCCATCAGCACGGGGACAGCGGCAGCGTCGTGGCGAAATCCAAGTAGGTCACAAAGGACACCTCGGATGGTCGAGACGTTGGCGGCCCTGAGAGCTTCAACAAGCACGTGTGCTTTCACGCGGGCAATGATCTTCGGCACTTGACCACGCTGAGACTCCGAATCGATCAGCATTCGGATGACGTCATTGGCGGTCACGCTCTTCAGTCGAACGCTCATCGCGGCTCCGCCAGGAAAGGTGCCTCGCTCGCCGATCGAACGAACGTCATCGGGCCCCGCGTCGCCAGCGGATGCAGCAGGCCGATCGCCCAGCCCACGTCCAGCCGCTCCCCCAGCCACCCCGGGCACGCCGTCCGCGGATGCAGCCGGAGTCCCTGCGCCGCGTGCCTCGCCCGCAGCGCCCCCTCCGGATCGGCTGGTACCGCCGCCGGCGCCGGCACGTCCGGCAACAGGCGGCCGTCCGGCCTCCGGAACTGGAGCGCACCGTCGGGCAATCGCTCGATCTGGTAGCTCTCCTCGTGCACCGCCCGATGATGGCGGCGACACAGTACCGCTAGGTTCGACAAGGTCGTCGGGCCGCCCTGCGCCCAGTGGCGCACGTGATGCCCCTCGCCGACTCGGACGTTACAGCCCGGGAAGCGGCAGCCCCGGTCCCGATGCTGCAGCGCCCGCCGCAGCGCGGGCGGAATCGTACGCGTCCGGGCCCCGACCTCCACCACCCGCCCGTCCTCGTCGTGCCGCATCACCACCAGGCTTGCGTCGCACGCCAGCCGCTGCGACGTTCCCGCGGGAACGCGCGGCCCGTCTTCCAGCACCGACTGCCCGGGCTGATCCGAGTCTGCCAGCACCGCGGCGTCCACGCGGACCACCACCTGATACCGTTCCCCTGGGGCCCCAGGATCGAGCTCGTGATGCAGGGCCGCCTCGGCCAGCAGCGCCAGCGCGTCGGCCTGCTGCTGCGGGCGGGGCGGAACCTCTTGCGCAGGCTCGGTGGCGCGGCGTCGCTGGTAGAGCGTCTCGCGGGCCGCCTCGAGCGCCCGCAGGCGCAGCGTGCCAACCTCCGGCGTCAGCCTCCCGCGTAGTACGACCGTGCCGTCCTCATCCTGGTAGACGTGCAGCGCGCGGCCCGCGTGCTGGCGGGCCGCCTCGCGGGCTTCCGCCTGCCGGTCCACCCGGCGCCAGCCCCGCACGATCCGCTCGACATGGTGCGCCGTGCCCGCCCGCCCCACCGCGAGGAGCCGGGCTTCCGTTTCGGGCGTGGCCACGCGCGTCAGGGCGCGGACCTTGGCGTAGGAGAGCTCGCCGCGCCCCAGCGCCTCGGCCAGGGCCGGCAGCGTCCCGAGGGCACGCGCCACCCGGACGTGCTCGCGGGCGGCGCCCGGGGCAAGTCCCACCCGCCAGGACAGCCACGCCGCGCAGGAGCGAAAGCCGGTGTTCCAGCCCCCGCGCGCATCGAACTCCCGGATGCGATCGAGTAGACGGGCGGTCGCCGCCTCGAGGTGAGCGGAGAGCTCGGCGATCTCGTCGCCCAGGCGATCCAGCTCCACAATGCGCAGCGGCGTGGGCAGCAACGTGGCGGGCAAGTCCGACGGGCGTGTCTCCATGGCGAGTCCCCTTTCTGCTCGGACGACTCTAACCCCCAGTTTCGGCGACGTCTGGGGCCGCCCACGTCGCGCGAACGCGGGACGCGCCATGATCGTTCGACCCGGGCGGCACGATCGCGGATCAGCTGGCGGATGCGAGGCGCTGGACCGGCATTCTTTCTGCGGACGCGACACCCGGCGAGGCCGCCTGCGCAATCCTGTCAAGTGGAAAGTCGGCGAAGCCGGCCAAAAGAACCAGAGCGCGACGGCGGCGAACGCCTCTAGATCTTCTCGCCGAGCTTGTTCCAGTCGTCCAGGAACTTCTTGAGGCCGATGTCGGTGAGCGGGTGCTTCATGAGCATCTCGAGCACGTTGAAGGGCATGGTGGCCACGTGGGCCCCCGCCTTGGCCGCGTCGATGACGTGGATCGGGTTGCGGATCGAGGCCGCCAGCACCTGGGTCTTGTAGCCGTAGTTCCGGTAGATCTCGCAGATGTCCCGGACCAGGTCCATGCCCACGTGGCCGATGTCGTCGAGGCGGCCCAGGAACGGGCTGATGTAGACCGCGCCCGCCTTGGCCGAAAGCAATGCCTGCGTGGCCGAGAAGCAGAGCGTCTGGTTGACGCGGATGCCCTCGCCGGTCAGGTACTTCACCGCCTTGAGCCCGTCCTTGGTGAGCGGGCACTTGACCACCACGTTGGGCGCCACCTGGACCAGCTCCTTGCCCTCCTTCACCATGCCGTCGAAGTCGGTGGCGACCACTTCCAGGCTCACGTCGCCCGGGACCACCCGGCAGATCTCCTCGACCAGCGGGCGGAACGGGCGCTTCTCCTTGGCGATCAGCGAGGGATTGGTGGTACAGCCGTCCACCAGGCCCATCGCCACGCCCTCCTTCAGCTCGGCCACGTTCGCGCTATCCAGAAAGATCTTCATGCAGTCCTCCCCGTCAGGCGCGCTCGACGCGGACCTTCGTCCCGGAGCGCACCGACTTGAACACGGTGGGATCACCCAGCACACGACCGAACACGTTGACCGCGCTCGCCGGCCGGATCTCGTCGCCCCGGCTGGACGGTGTCGGTCCGAAGAAGATGCAGAACGCGGAGCCCGGGGGCCAGTAGGCCAGATCGCCCAGATCCACCACCTCGCGGGGGTCTTCCGCCTTGGCCTTCACCGGGATGCTGAAGTAGATCTCGTCACCCCAGGTCTCGCCGGGGATGTCCAGCGGAAGCGCGTCCCACACCGCCGAGGCCGTCTTCGAGCCGTTCAGCGTCGCGTCGGCCGTGACGCGGCCCGCGGTGATCCGGATCGTTCGCTCTGCCATGGTTGGATTCGTCCGCCCGCTCCGAAGTGTAGCCCCGGGTCCCGGTCGGCGGCAAGGCGGAGGCCGCTCAGGCCTTGATGGCGGCCGCGACGATCGCCTTGGCCCATTCGGGCGTGCCGCTCAGGTCGCGCGGGCCGACGATCGCCCCCCGCCGGAGATGCAGCACCAGCCTCGGCTCGGGCGCCACGCCGGCGTGGGGATCGGCTTCCCGGCTGTTGTCGTAGACCCAAAGCTCGATCAGCCTCGGGAGCAGCCGGATCAGGTTGAGGCGGCTCGCGTCGTACCGTTCACGGATTCTCGGCTCGGGGATGTCGTGCCCGCCCTTCGCGACCCGGGCCCGCACGCGCGCGACGTGCAGCGCCGGGCTGGTCAGCCCGACATACCAGACGCGAACCTCGATGCCCTCCGCGGCGGCCCGCTCGAGCAGGCCCGTGATCGTGCGTCCGCCCAGGGTGGTCTCGAACGCGAAGTCGAGCCGCTCGGCGATCGCCCGCTCGAGCAGGCGCCGGCCCTCGTGCCAAGCCGCGCCGTTGGCCTGCGTCTGGCTGATACCGGGATTGGCGCCGAGGATGCGGCGCGCGGCCTCGTCCGGGTTGAAGTACTCGACCCGTCGCCGCCGGAGCATGGCCCCGGCGATGCTGCTCTTGCCGGCGCCGTTGGTCCCCGCGAGCACGTAGACGCGGGGCGCGCGCCCATCAGGCACGCCGGCGCGCGCCCTCCACCGCCGCCTGCCCGAGCTGCGTCGGCGTCGCCTCGAAGGCGGTCTTCATCCCGGCGCGGCTCTTCGGCGTCTGCATGCGGGCGAGCAGCCGGTCGAACTCGCGGCTGAGCGTGTCCAGCGCGGGCTCACGCGCGGCCATGAGCGCGGCGAACTCCTCCGCGGACACGAGCACCGCCTTGACCGCGTCGTGCTTGGTGATCACCACGACCCCGTCCGAGAGGGCCGTCTCGAGGACCCGTCCGAACTGGTTCTTCGCGTCGCTGGCCGAGAACGCCCGGGGCTCGACCTGCTCGCCCCGCCGGTTGCGAAAAGCGGGCACGCGCTCCCCCGCCGCCTCCCGGTGTGTCGCGCGCGGCTCCTCGACCTGCTTGAGACGGGCTCCCTTGCTGACCGCGGTCCGGCGTCTGGCCATGGGCTCCTCCCTCGTTACCGCCATTTTAGCCAAAATGGCCGAACTGGGCAATCCCTGGGGTCAGATGCCGAGCCGCCGGCGGTAGGCGGCCAGCCGCGACTCGAGCCCCGCGCGGTCGGGAACGCCGGCGACGCCCTCCGCCTCCACCGAGGCCGCCGCGCAGCACGCGGCGACCGCGGCGGCGTCCCAGGCGTTGCCGTCCCGGTTGTAGGCGACGAGCAGCGCGGCCGCGAAGACGTCGCCCGCGCCGGTGGCGTCCTTCTCCACCGCCACGTCCGGCTCGACGCCGTAGCGCTCGCCGTTGACGAAGAGGACGGCCCCGTCGGCTCCGCGGGTGACCGCGCCGACCGGGACCTGCTGGAACCACTCGAGCGCGTCCTTCTCGAACGGCTCCACGTCCTCGTGGCTGACCACCAGGGCCTGCACGCGCGGCAGGACCAGGTCCGCGTCCTCCCACGGCTGGGGCGCGAGCACGCCACCCTTGCCCCGCTGGCGCATCCAGCCCTGCGGCAGGGCCACCAGCGAGGTCTCGGGGAACGCGACCGCCAAGCTCGGATCCACCTCCCCGGTGACCGGCGCGAGCGCGCCGAGCGTCGCGTCCCGCCAGGCCTCGGGCAGCGCCTCCGCCTCCAGGTCGGCGGCGCGCGCGAGGACGGCGAGCTCGCGCGACCGCCCGCCCAGGCCCACCCGGGGCTGGCCGATGCGGAACGTGGTCGTCTGCTTCGCGGGAACGCTCACCACCTCGATGTCGTCGGGGATCGCCTCGCGCGGAAAGTCCGGCCCGTACGAGGTGAGCAGGCCCACGCGGAGACCCAGCCGGCGGGCGGTCATCGCGGTGTAGTAGGCGGCCCCGCCGGGCCGGGTCCCCCGCGGCGTCTGGTCCAGCGTGACATGCCCGATCGCGACGAAGTCCACCGCGGTCAGATCGCCATCTGCTTGGCGATGATCTCCTTCATGATCTCGGAGGTCCCGCCGCCGATGGTCATGAGGCGGATGTCCCGGAAGAAGCGCTCGATGGGGTACTCGCGCATGTAGCCGTAGCCGCCGTGAAGCTGCACGCAGTCGTAGGCGACCTTCTGGGCCATCTCGGCGGTGAAGAGCTTCACCATCGAGATCTCCTTCACCGCCTCCTCCCGGTCCCGGTACTTCAGGCACGCCGCGTAGGTGAGCCAGCGGCCGGCCTCGATCAGGGTGGCGAGATCGGCGAGCTTGTGCCGCACCACCTGCTTCCTCGAGAGCGGCTCGTCGAAGGCGTGACGCTGCTGGACGTAGGCGATCGTGTCCTCGAGCGCCCGCTCGCAGCCGGCCACCGCGTGGAGCCCGGCCACCAGGCGCTCCCGCTGGAACACGCGCATGACCTCGTAGAAGCCCTGGCCCTCGGCGCCCAGGAGGTTCTCCACCGGCACCCGCATGCCCTCGAAGGCGAGCTCGGCGGTGTCGGAGGCGCGGTTGCCCATCTTGTCGAGCTT
>WNFK01193094.1_pt1 | contig 17185 bp, 15 predicted proteins | sample 5400281 | NCBI WGS metagenome assembly WNFK01 (sample SAMN13153350, study PRJNA577476) | soil metagenome | isolation source: 20 cm soil on Douglas fir-dominated hillslope | place: USA:California | collected 2013-09-17 | reverse complement strand
GTTCTCAGCTTCAAGCCGCAACTTCGACTTGAATGGCGAGGCCAGGATGGCCAGAACGAAACAGAGCAGCCCGATCATTCCGCCAGCTTAGGCGATTCCATCACGTCATCAATTCAGATAAGGTTTTCGGTACACACAGCGGCTGCCGGTACTTCGCCAGCCCGCGACCGCATGGGGCGCTCGCGCTTAATGCGCCGCTGCCGGGATTGTGACAAACAGAAAACGGCGCCGTTACCAGCGCCGTTTCTGGTGCACCTACGCGTGGAACCGGCCCACTTCGACTGGCGCTGGCGGGAGCGACCCGCACTGGCTCTGCTGGCGTGGGAAGCCGTGGCTCGCGATCCGCTGGCGAGGCTACGCCGCATCTAAGTGGAGTCAATTAGAAACGACAATTAATTTTAGGCTGGCGGCATCGCAGCATCCGCCTTGCTGATCGCATCAGGCTTCGCGCTGACGGCGGGGGGCCCTAGATGCGTTAGCGGTCGGTTCATTTCCCCTTCGCCTTCAGCCTCAACCCTTTTCTGCGCGACTTGGCCACCACAATCTTCAACCGGTAAGCACGGCTGCGGACCGCTTCCTCACTGCGCTTCATCCGCTTTGCCATCTCCGCGACACTTGCTCCCGACAACGCTAGTGTTCGAAGCCGCTCATCCTCATCTGGCGACCATGGAATGGATTTCATTTCTTCGCCTTCAGCCCGCGCGGCGAACGTTGGCGGCCCTGGTCTTTCCTTCACGCGTGCTTTCGACGTCAAAGGTCAGCCGCTCGCCTTTCCTGATGTTGTCAGGATCGATGCCTGCGGATTCCAGCGCGCTGATGTGCAAAAACACGTCCGGGCCGCCGGCATCGTCTCCGATGAAGCCATAGCCGCGCTCGGCGTTCCACATTTTCAATTTTCCGGTAGCCATCCCGCTCTATTTCCCCCTTGCCTTCAGCCCCAGCTCGACCAGGCGGCGGATGGCTTCGGAGCGGGAGACGCCCTGCGACGCTCCCCAAGAATCGACGTTCGCAGTGATATCCTCAGGCAATCTGACTGCGGAAACAGGATCGACGCCGCCCGGACGTTTCGGCCTGCCACGAGACTTTTTGTTTACTGGAATTGACTTCTTCATATTATCAGTTTACAGAAAAAGCAAGCCGAAGGGAAGCTGAGCAATCATTGAACTCGCCCGGCTAAGGGACTTTCTTTAGGTGCTCTCCGCCGAATCGCAGCGGGCGAGCCGCGCGTCGGGCGGGATAGAGCGGCACCTGACCGCCCGCGAACCGGAGCCGCACCAGCGACTCTCCCAGCCCCGTAGGAAGGCGAGAGGGGTGGATCACTGTTGTCCGGGGGTTGCGTCAGTTTTGCCGGTTCGGCCGGCTCGCCTATCGGAGCCTGCTGGGCACTTGCGAAGGATTTTTGGAGGGCTTCGAGTCTACGGGCTAGGCCCGTGATCTCTTCAGACAGTCGTTTCATTTCGACCTGATCGGACGAGACGGTTTGCTGAAGGTCCTTCAGTTGATCGATGGCCTGTTGGTGGGAGGCCTGCAGGTTACGGATCGCCTGAGCAGTTGGATTCGGAGCAGCCGCATCTGGAGCCGTCGCATGGTGTTGCTTCACAGGAATGGATTCGTAAACGCCCAAGATGGCTAGCAACGCAACGGCTATCAGACCTAATGCGATCTTGCCGAGGCGGCTGTTCCTGTAATTCGATTGCTCGGTCATTATGGTCTGCCCCAGGGAGCCAATTCGAAGCTTACACGCCGCCTTGTTTCGCCGTAACAGTAAGTGCGGTTATGCCCGATTCTCAATCTTTCCAACAGCCATAACAACGTCAAAGCTCGCGGCCTTGGACTATATCGCCAACCCTTAGAGCGCGTAATTTCAACCACATGCAAATCGCATGTTGTTTGGGATTATGATGGACGCTCCCAAATTTCAAAAGCTTGTACAGTTCCGAGCACCGGAATCTCTGTCCGACGCGATCGATGCCGCCGCTAGGCAAAACTGCCAATCTAAATCTGAATACGTTCGCCGCAGCGTTATCGACAGAATGCGCGCTGACGGCATTGACCTTGACCATCTCACGGGACCTGCATGATGAACACCACAGCGACAAAGACGTTCAAAGACTCAAAAGCGGCACTTGCCAATGCAAAGAAGCTGCTCGATATATCGATGATCCCGCGATGGACACGGATTGGCTCGGACATGGTTGATAGGTAGCGGTTCATGACTTTGACGAGCCCCTTCGGCGTCACGCGGACTGCTCGCCCAGGCGAACAAGCTGTCCGACATGCCGGACTTCAACGACCCCAACAAGCTCGGCAGCGGCAAGGAGATGGTGGAGCGCCTCACCAACCTCATCGCGATCTTCGAGAATCCGGCCCTCGACTTTCAGATGACCCTAGGCCAGCAAGTTCTTCCAACGCTCGGCAGCTTTGAGAGCGGCATTCCACATGTCGGGCGGGGCATACAGCTCCTCCCTGAGGGTTGCCGACAACGCGGAAATTTCTGTCCAGGCGGCCTTACGCGCTTCTTCAATTTCCGGCGCCCACGAGCCCGTGTAGGCCATTTCATAGACCAGCTCTGCAATCATTGTTGCGGCGGTTTCATTTCGCGACAGGCGCGCCCGCCTCAGAACCGACAGCACATGCTCCGCCTTCGGCAGGTCGACGTCGGGCATGGCGACCCTCCGTGCTCCCCTCCGAACAAAACTCATTTCATTCGTTGTTGGTTTCAAAAAATGCTGGCTGAAGACACACGAAAAGCAAACCGCGAGGCCCGACAACTGATGCCAGCGCGTTTCTAGAAAATCAGGACGCTGTTCTGTGGCGCGAGGAGCTGCCCGCAGCGGCGGCCCGTGCTGCTTGACCGGCGCCCCGTGGTGCGCTCCAATTTGGGCCGGCGCAATGTCCCTAAGTTGCAGCGCGCCGTCGCACCGGCGATGCCTCGCGGCCGGCGGGAATCGGGGCCACCCGGGGCCAAGCTGCCGACACACATCGATAAAGATCAACCAACTATCTTTATGGATTATTGTGGATGCCCCACTTTGGAATTGACGAATTCTGGTCCGGCGGCACATTAGGATCATGGGCTCGCCAACGCGATCCGGCGCCACCAGCCAACATCCTCACACCGGATGCGCTGACGCTGCGCCACGCACCGATCGCCGATTGTGCCCGTTACGACAACCTCAGGAGAACCATCTGATGGAACGCACTCAACTCGCTTTCCTCTCGTCTGCGCTCAAGCCGCGGCGTGGCCGCCGAGCAACGCTTCACGAAACCGCGACTTCTGCAAGGGACCATCCCAACTCGGCAGCACCAGGGGATCTTTGGCCGTCGAGACCTTAAGCACGGCCAACACCGGACCTTCGGCTTTGTGCAGCATCGCAGTCGCGAGCGCGAGTTCAGCCATTTTCCGCACGGTGACTGTCTGCGCGAAGCCGGCCGCCCGCGCAATGCCCGCCAGGTCGACGCCGGCGCTGGTATGGGTACGCTGCCCTCCGGTTTCGCCGTAGCGCTCGTTATCGATCACGGCAATCGCCAGATTAGCCGGCTTTTTGGCGCCGACGGTCGCCAGTGCGCCCAGGCCCATCAGCAATTCGCCATCGCCGGTGATTACCAGGACACGGCGCTGTGGCTGCGCCAAAGCCAGCCCGAGCCCGACCGTGGTGGCGCTGCCCATGGCGCCCCAGAGATAGAAGTTGAGCGGATGGTCGCCGGCGGCTGCGCAGTCATAGGTCGGCGAGCCGAGGCCGGTCACGACCAGCGTATCGCCGCGCTGGCTGAGGATTTTCGCGACCATGTCGCGGCGCATCAATTTGGCTTGTTCTGACATCATCTCAATCCTTGAACAGTTTGGTGCCGAGCATGCGTTGCGACAGCAGCACGGCAACGGTGGTGCCGCCGTTGAAGGCGATGCGCCCTGCCGCCTCGACGGCTGGCCCCGCCATGTCCGGCTCGTTGATTTCGTAGACGATGGCGCCGGCGAGACGCAGGCTGTCGGCAGTGATCTGCCCCATCGGCACCTGCCAGGGATTGGTCTCGCCCCACTGCCCCCGCATGGTGACAATCAGCACCAGCGGAAAGCCGCAGACCTTGGCCAGCGACAGCGTGTTGATGCAATTGCCGACGCCGCTGCTCTGCATCAGCAGCACGCCGCGTTCGCCACCGAGCCAGGCGCCGGCGAGGACGCCGATGCCTTCTTCCTCGGTGGTCAGCACGGTGGTCTTGATGTCATTGGCATGGTGACATAATTCGATCAGCTTGGCGTGGCCGGCATCCGGCACGTAGACCATCTGGCTGATGTTTGCCTCGCGCAGCTTCTGGAAGATCTGCTCCGGCCATTTCGGCGCCTCAGCCTGCGCTGCCTTCTTGCCGGCGCCCTCGCGCGCCTGCTCCGCCGTCTGCGTTGTCATATCGTATCCTTTCACACTGATAGTTTTTGCCGGATTGCATCGTCGGCCAGCACATCGACCGGCACGCCATGCTTGATGACCCGGCCTTTTTCGATGACGCAGCAAGAGCTGCTGATCGCGGAGGCGCGGCGAACGTTCTGCTCGACGAGCAGGAGAGCGATGCCGGCATCCCGCATTCGCGATAGCGATTCGAAAATCTCGGTGACGACCATCGGCGCCAGGCCCTCGGAGGGCTCGTCGACCAGCAGCAGCTTCGGCGAGCCGACCAGGGCGCGGCCGATCGCCAACATCTGTTGCTCGCCCCCGGACAAAGTCTTGCCGAGTTGCATGCGCCGTTCGCGTAAGCGCGGAAACAATTCGAACACCCGGTCGAGCTCGCGCGCCTGCTGCGCGGCGCTCTGCCAGCGGGTGAACAGCCCGAGCGTGAGATTCTCTTCGACGCTCAGCGTCGCAAAGATCCGGCGATCTTCCGGAATGAAGGCGATGCCCTTGCGGAAGATGCGATCGGGCGACAGGCCGCCGATGTCCTCGCCGTTGAACACGACGCGGCCCTGCGACGGCTTGATCCACCCCATGATGGTGCGCAGCGCCGTGGTTTTGCCGGCGCCGTTACGGCCGAACATGCTGACGATCTCGCCGGCGTCGGCGCTGAACGAAACGCCTTGCAGGATCGGCGCGTATTCGTAGCGCGCATGGAGGCCGTCGACCTCAAGCAGCGGCATGATCGACCCCCAGATAGGCTTCGCGCACCCGGGAACTCGAGCGCACCTGATCGGGACTGCCTTCGAACAGCTTCTCGCCTTGGTGCATGACCACGACGTGGTCCGACAGGCTCATGACCAGTTCGATGTCGTGTTCGATGAGAAGAATGGTGACGCGGCCGGCCAGCGACTTGATCAGCCCATCGAACTCCGCCGTTTCGGCAGGCGACATGCCCTGCGTCGGCTCGTCGAGCATCAGCAGTTTCGGATCGAGCGCCATGCAGACCGCGATTTCGACCCGGCGCTGGTCGCCGTGCGAGAGATTCCGCACCAGTTCGCCGGCGCTGTCGGCTAGGCCGTATTCCTCAAGGATCGCTTCGGCACGCTGCAACGGCCTCGACAGGCGGTCCAACCGCACCAGAAAACGGCTGCGTTGCTCGCGCGACTGACAAGCCAGTCGAACATTTTCCAGCGCGCTTAAGCCGAAGAACAGATTGGTGATCTGGAACGATCGGGCAAGCCCCAGCCGGGACAGGATGTAGGGCGCGTGGCCCGTGATGTCATGGCCGTCCATCTCGACGCGGCCGGAATCCGGGCGCAGTAAACCGGAGATCAGATTGAATGCGGTGCTTTTTCCCGCCCCATTCGGCCCGATGATCGAGGTGATGTGATGACGATCGGCCTCGAAGCTGAGATCGCTGACGGCTCGCAACGCGCCGAATGCCTTGTTGAGCCCGGTGACTTTGATCATGCCGGCCTCCGGCTCCTTTCCGACACGTGGCGCATCAGGCCGACCAAGCCGTCGGGCAGGAACAGGACGAAAACAACAAAGATCAGGCCGAGCACGAACAAATGCCGCTCGGTGTAAGTGCCGACCACGGACTCCAGGAAAGTGATGAAGACGCTGCCGACCAACGGTCCGATCAGCGAACCGATGCCGCCGACCAGCGAAACCACAACGGCTTTGGTGGAGACCTCGAAGCCGAACAGGTTCGGCGCCACGAATCCGCGCAACAACGGATAGATCAAGCCGCCAAAGGCGGCGACCTGTGCCGCAAGCAGATAAGTCAGCAGCTTGTACCAGAACGGATTGTACCCGAGATACGGCACGCGGCTGGAGTTTTCGCGGATCGCCCGCAATAGGCTGCCGAAGCCGGTATTGAGAATGCGCCGGGTGCCGAGATAGATCAGGACCAGCCCGGCCAGCACGGCGTTATAGAATGCGAAATTGCTATGCAGGTCGATGGCGACGCCGGGGAGCAGCGGAATACTCGGCACCGGAATGCCGATCAGGCCATCCGACCCGCCGATGGCGCGCGTGTTGTGCGCGATCTTGGATAGGATTTCCGCCGCGCCGAAGGTAATCAGCGCGAAGTAGACGCCCTTGGCGCGAATGGCGATGGCTCCCAGCACAAGCGAGAACACCGCCACCGTCGCGCTGACGGCGAGCGCCACCAGCCAGAACGATTGGCTGACGTAGAGATACATCAGGCTGGACACGTAAGCCGCCAGGCCGAAATAGGCTGCCTGCCCGAGCGACAACAAGCCGGCATAGCCCAGCAAAATATCGACACTGAGCGCGACCGCGCCGAGCAACAGCGCTTCAATGGCAAGCCGCATATAAAATGGACCGGCGAACCATGGAAACAGCAGCGCGAAGGCCAGCATGACAAGGCCGAACCAGCGCAGTTGCCGATTGTCGGCATCGCCGGCGCGGAGCACCTGTGCGAGGCGGTCGCCCACGGTCGGTTTCGGAGCCGGCTTCGGCAAGGATTCGGCACCGATGCCGGAAGCTTTCGCTTGCGGCATCAGGCCTCTCCGATCCGGTTGAACAGCCCGCTCGGCCGCACCACCAGCACCAACAGCATCAAGCCATAGACCATGGTCTCGGCCCAGACTGGCGGGATCCACAGGCTGGCGAGCCCCTGCACCTGCGACAGCAGCAATGCGGCGACGACGGCGCCGGTGATGCTGCCCATGCCGCCGACGATGACGACAGCGAAGGCCAGCACCAGGAAGTCATGGCCCATCGTGGGAAACACCGCATAGATCGGACTGAGCAGCACGCTGGCGAGGCCCGCCAGCGCGCAGCCGTACATAAACGTGAGGCCGTAGACCAAACGGATCGGGATGCCGAACGAGGCAACCATCCCCGGGTCCACCGCGGTAGCGCGCAATACCGCACCGATCCGGGTCCGATACACCAGCCACCAGGTCGCGCCGATCGCCAGAACACCGGCGCCGAAAATGAAGAGCCGATAGGTCGGCACGAACACCTGCGCCATGCTGGCCATGCCGGTAAACGGCGCGGTGACGGCGTGGGTGTCGGTGCCCCACACCACCTGGGCGAGATCGCGCAGCATCAGGCTGACGCCGAACGTCAGCAGCAAGGTCACCGTAGCGCGATCGGCGCGCGCCAAGAGCGGACGGATGCCGAGTTCTTCCAATCCCCAGCCGATTAGCCCGATCAGGATGGGAACCAGCACTAGCGCGCCCCAGTAGCCGGCGCCCCATCCCAGCAGCGTGAAGGCGGCATAGCCGCCCAGCATGTAGAGATCGCCATGGGCGAGATTGATGACGTCGAGCAGCCCGAAGATCATCGTCAGGCCCAGCGCCACGACCGCGAGCGCCACCCCAATGACCAAGGCATCGATCATCTGGGGCAGCACCACGAAGTGGAGATAGACCAACAAATCTTCCATCGAACTGCTCGACGCTTTCGCTTTAGAACTTGTCGCAGTTGTCCGGGCCGACGGCTTCTTCACCCGGCACCTTGCCGACGGTGGCGAAGTCATTGCCCTTCACTTTGACCACCAGCATGTCGACGATGGCCTGGTGATCGCCCTTGCGCATGGTCTTCTTACCTTGCGGCGTATTCCAGCTCGCGTCTTCCATCGCCGCGCGCAGCTTGGCTGTATCGGTGGTGCCGCCGGCCTTCTCGATCGCCTGCTTGAACAGGAAGAACAGGCCGTAGGTATCGGCGCCGAACAGATCCGGATCAGCCTGGAATTCCTTCTTGAAGGCGGCGACGAACTTCTTGTTGTCCGGCGTATCGATATCGGTCGAATAGCCGGCAGAGCTCAGGAAGCCGTCGCCGGCCCCCGCCATCGCCGCGATGTTTTCCTGCGTCACCGCACCGGCAGCGCCGGCCAGCGTCAGCTTGTCGTTGAGGATGCCGTATTCCTTCAGCGTCGTGAGCAGGCGTACGGTGTCGTTGCCCGCGGTCGCGGTCATGATCACGTCCGGACGCGCCGCGCGAATCTGTCCGATGTAGGACGAGAAATCCTTGGCGCCGAGCGGCGGAAAGGTGCTGCCGGTGTCGCTGCCGCCAAGGCGCGCGACGTCCTTCTGGAACGCCGAGATGGTGCTGCGGCCCATCTCGTAATCCGGGCCGATGAAGAAGTAGCGTTTGCCCGGGACGTTCTTAGTCAGCCAGTTGGTCAAGGCATTCGACTGCATGAAGGCATTGGCGTTGACGCGGAACACGTTGGCATTGCACTGCGCGCCGGTGATCGATGGCGCGTAGGACACTGTCGTCACCAGGATACGGTCATTGCGTTCAGCCAACTGGCCGACTGCGAGCGTCGAGCCGCTGTTGACGGTGCCTGTCAGGAAATCGACCTTGTCCTGTTGCAGCAGCTTTTCGGACTTGCGCACCGCGACCGGCGGATTGGCTTCTTCATCCTCGAACAGCAATTCGAACGGCCGGCCATTGACGCCACCGGCCGCATTGATCTCCTTGACCGCCAGTTCGGCACCCCAGCGCACTTGTTTGCCGATCGGCGCATAGCTGCCGGACAGCGGTGTGACGACGCCGACCTTGATCGGATCGGCGGCGTAGACATTCGAGACCAGCGCCAGTGTGAGCGCGGCGATGGCCGTAGTGTCGCAGAGTGCGGTTTTTTTCATTATCGTTTCCTCCCCGTTGTTATGATCCGGCGCTCAGGCGCCGGAAAAGTTTGGCTTCCGCTTATCGGTGAAGGCAGCGATGCCTTCCTTATAGTCGCCGGTTTCGCGCAGTTTCTCGTAGGCATGGCCTTCGACCTCGAAGCCGACATTGAGGCTCGAGTCGTAGGTGGTGTTGAGCACGCGCTTGATGGTCTTGAGTGCCATGGCCGACATCTTGGTCAGCGTGCCGATCATCTCGTCGAGAACCTTGTCGAGCGCGGCGCTGTCGTCGGCGACGCGCGTCACCAAACCCCAGGTATGCGCTTCCGGCGCCGGGATGCGACGGCCGAGCATCATCATGTCGGCCGCGCGCGTTAGGCCGGCGATGCGCGCGACGCGCTGGCTCCCGCCGCTGCCGGGAATTTGGCCGAGCGTGACCTCGGGAAGCGCGAGCAGCGTTTCCTTGGTGGCGATGCGGATGTCGCAGGCCATCGCCAGCTCGAGGCCGACGCCCATAGCGTATTTTTCCATGACGCAGACCACCGGCTTCGGGCAGCGTTCCGGCGCGGCGATGTTCCAGGCGAGGTCGGACATGCCGTCCAACTCGATTTGCGGGAAGGCTTTGACGTCGCCGCCCGAGGTGTAGACGCCGTTCTTGCCGCGGATCACCACGACGCGGACGTCGGGATCCTGGCCGAAGGCCTCGATGATGGCATTGATCTGGAAGCGGCCGCGATACGACACGACATTGAGCGGGGCACGATCGAGCCACAGCGTGCCGACCTTGCGCTTGGTGTCGACTTCGTAGCTGAGACCGTCGAGATCCTTGAAAATCGAAGCGCGTTGGGCGCCGTAGTCTTTTGTCGTCATGAGCTTTCCTTCACCGTAGACTTGATGGGTTCGAATGGTTCGTATTCACCGCTGCGCAACATGCGGCGCAGAAGCTTGCCGGATGCCGAGCGCGGAATGGCTTTGACCAGGACGTATTCCTTGGGCCGTTTGAAGTGGGCGAGTTCGCTTTGCAGACAGACTTCGTCGAGCTGTTCGGGGCCGAGCCCGGCAACCGCCGGTTCGATGAAAGCCACCACCTTGGTGCCGAGCCGGTCGTCCGGCATGCCGACCACGGCGACACCGGCGACCAGCTTGCTGCGGATCAACGTGTCCTCGACTTCCTCGGGGAAGATGTTCTCGCCGCCACTTATGATCATGTCGTCGACACGGCCGACGACGAACAGCTCGCCATCTTCGTCGATTTTTCCCAGATCGCCGGTGCGATACCAGCGGCCCTGGATCGACTTGGCGTCGGCATCGGGCCGCTTCCAGTAGCCCTTGAACGCTTCCGGGCTGTTCATGCTGGCGACGATCTCGCCGGACACGCCAAGCGGCATGTTGATTTCGATGTCGTCCTTACGCGACGGCGACACCACGCGGATGATCTGGTTCATGCCGGCGCGGCCGGCGCAGCCGGGCTTGCGGTCGAGATGGTCACAATAGGTGAAGGTGTAGATCTCGCTGGAGCCGTAATAGTTCACGAACAACTCCGGCTTGAGTTGCTCCAGGCAGCGCTCGACCAGCGCCGGCGCCATCGTCATGCCGGCGTAGCCGACCCGCGACAACGAGCTCAGATCGTAATCGGCAAATTTCGGATGTCGCAATACGTCGTGAAACATGGTCGGCACGAGATAGAGGGTCGTCAGCTTCTCGGCAGCGACAAGCCGCAGCACTTCCTCGGGCTGGTAAGCCGGCAGGCACACCAGGCGGCCGTTGAGCAGCGCCATGCCCAACAGAATGCGCACGCCCATAGTATGGAAGAACGGCATCACGCCGAGGCAAGAGTCGCCCTGCCGGTACTGGTTCTGCGAGATGTGCGCGGTCGACGCCGTCATCTCGTTGCGGTGGCTTCGCGGCACGCCCTTCGGCCGGCCGGTGGTGCCTGAGGTGTAGAGCATCAGGCAGATTGAGAATTCATCGACGCCGGCAGGGCCGGCAATCGGCGTCGCTGTGAGCAACTCGGCAAAGGCCCTGCCCTCGCCTTTACCGTCGGCGACGACGATAACGCGGCGCGGGTCGATCTTCAGCGTGGCGATGGCCTGCGCCGCGGCGTCACCCGAGGCGCCGTCGAAGGCAACGACGACGGCTTCGGCATCCTCGATGCAATATTTGATCTCGTCCGCCGAGGCGCGCCAGCTCACCGGCGTGAAAATTACGCCGAGCATGTGGCAGGCCCAATACAGCGTCGCCATTTCGTAGCGGTTGCGCATCACCGCGACGAAATGGTCGCCAGGCTTCAAGCCCATGTCGCGCAAAGCACCACCGACGGCTTTGATCTCGCAATACCAGTCGGAATAGCTGACGCGGCGGTCGCCCTCGACGATGGCGATCTGCCCGGGCTGACGGGCGACGGAGACGGCGAATGCACTCCCAAGATCCATGATCATGAACCTTTCTTTGGGTTCGCCGCCTGAAGAATGGCGGCGACGATCGATGCATAGCCGGTGCATCGGCAAATGTGTCCGGAAAGCATGTCACGGACCTGGACTTCGGTCGGTAACGGCGTGTCGCGCAGGAAATGCGTGGCCGAACAGAGAATGCCCGGCGTACAGAAGCCGCATTGCAGCGCGTGCTCGTCGGCAAAGGCGCTTTGCAGCGCGTTCATGGTGCCGGCGGCGGCCAGCCCTTCCACGGTGGTGATGTCGGCGCCGTCGGCCTGCACCGCGTATTGCGTGCAACTCCGCATCGCGCGGCCGCCGACCAGCACGGTGCAGGCGCCGCAGACGCCATGCTCACAGCCGACGTGGACGCCGAAAGCCTGCAATTCATGGCGCAGGAAATCGCTCAGCAGCATGCGCGGCTCGGCTTGGCCGGAGCGGCGCTGGCCGTTGACGGTCAGTTCGATGGTGGCGCGCCGGCCGGCTGGGTGATGCACGGTTGTCATTGCAGACGGCCCCGGCGCTGTGCGGCGTGGCTGAGCGCTTCGATGAAGGTCCGTTCGACCAGCACCTTGGTCAGGGCGATGCGGTAATCGGCGCTGGCGGAGTGATCCGACATCGGCGCCACACTCGTGGCGGCATGCTCGGCCACGGCGGTCGCAGCATCCGGCGAGGGGCGCCCGATGAATCGCGCGGTATCGACGGCGACCGGGCGGCTTTCGACTCCGCCGAGCCCCACCGAAAGCTCAGCAATCTCGCCTTTGCTCGAAAGTCGCAAACAACAGGCCGCGGCGGCAATGGCGAAATCGCCGTGACGCTGGGCAATCTCGGCGAAGGCGCAGCCCGCGTCGGGCGGCGTACGCGGCCATTCCAGCGCAACGACGATTTCATCCGGCTGGCGTTGCGTCGTCAGCGCGCCCTGGAAGAAATCGCGCGCGGCAATCCGGCGCTCGCGACGGCGCGATTGCAACACAACGGTGCCGCCGAGGGTCACCAGCGACAACGGAATTTCAGCACTCGGATCGGCATGCGCGACCGAGCCGCCGAGCGTGCCGCGATTGCGGGTTTGGAAGTGTCCGACCCAGGGCAGCGCCATCGCCAGCAACGGCAATTGCCTGGCGATCAGATCGGACGACATGGCGTCGGCCTGCACTACGCCGGCGCCGGTGACGACGAGATTATCTTTGAGCGAAATCGTTTTCAGCGCAGCGATGCGCGACACGTCGATCACGACGCGAGGTCGCACCATGCGCAGGTTCAGCATCGGCCCAAGCGTCATGCCGCCGGACAGCACCGCCGCCTCTTCACCTAGCTCCGACAGCAGCGCGACGGCTTCCGATACCGTTTCCGGCCGATGATAGTCGAAGGCGACGGGCTTCATGGCGTATCTCCGCCACTGCCGCGGCCGGACAGCCGCGCCAGCCATCCGCGCCAGCCCGTGGCGCGCTGCGGTGCGATACGCCACTCCAGCGCCGAGAAAAACTGCCCGATGACGTAACGTGTCACTGTTCCGAGCATGCGCTGGCCGACGGCCGCGAGTTTGCCGCCGACATCGGCCTCATACTGATATTGCAGCCGGGTGCGGCCATCAGGCTCGGCTCGCAGTGTCACCAGGCCGGAGCCGGCGCCGAAGCCGAGCGCGCCGGAGGCCTTGCCGACCAGGCGAACGGAATTCGGCTCCTGCTTGTCGCGCATTTCAATGTGAGCGTCGTAGGTGCCGCGAATGCCGGCGACGCCGATGATGACCTGTGCCGAATAATGGTCCGGGCCATCCTGCTTGAGACTCTGGCAACCGGGAACGATGGCGGCAAGTTCATTGGGATCGATCAGCCGGCGCCAGACCTCGTCGACCGGCGCCGAGAGAATGACCTCGCCGCTGCCGGTAAGCGCGCCCTTGCCGATCGGCGCTTGCGCCATGCCTTCCATCGCTTTCGACGGCCGCTTCATCGCCGGGTCGCGGCCATTGGCCAGATCCCAGACGCGCTGCAACGTCAGCGGCAGCGAAATGTCATCGCGACCTAGCGCATCGGCAACGGCGTTGGCGATGGCGACGGGCGTCAGCATCGAACTTCCGTCGCCCATGCCCTTGGCGCCCAGCGAATTGACCGGCGTCACCGTCTCGACATGGCCGATATCGACCGTCGGCACCTCGACGGCGGTGGGGCAGAGATAATCGGCGAAGGTACCGGAGAGGAAATTGCCGCGCTCGTCGTAAGCCAGTTCCTCGAACAGCGCGGCGCCGAGACCATGGACGAAGCCGCCGTGAACCTGGCCCTCGACGATCTTGGGATTGAGCTGGGTGCCGACGTCATGAACCGACACGTATTTGTCGATGCGCAACGCACCGCTTTTCGGGTCGATTTCGATCGCGGCGAGGTCGATGACAAAGCCGAAGGTCGCAGCCGAGGCGATACGATCGTCATCGCCGGGCGAGCCAAGAATTCGCGGCGACACGATCGCAGTTTCGACCAGGCCGGGCGAACAGCCTTCCGGCAAATGGGATGGGTCCCAGTGAGCGCGTGCCGCCACCTTGCGAAACGACACGCCCTTGTTGGAGCCGCCGCGGACCCGGGCGTAGCCTTCATATAGGTCCACGTCTTCAGGCTTCACATCAAGAAGCTCGGAAGCGAGCAATTTGAGCTTGGTCGCCACTTGTTGCGCCGATTGGGCGATGGCTTCGACCACGATCGCGGCAAAGCGATTGGAATAATTCCCCGAAGCGATCGACCAGGCGCTGGTCAGGGTATCGAGTTCGGTGACTACCTCGATGTCGGCGGGCTTCAGGCCCAGCGCATCGGCGACGATCTGCGCGGCGACGGTGGCGTGGCCCTGCCCGTTCGGCGTGCTGTCGAGATGCAGCGTCACCTGTCCGCTCGGATCGACCGAGATCACAGCACTCGCATTGGCGCCGGATTTGCGATCGCCCTTGCTGCGCTCTTCGACGGTTTGGGCCAGCGAAACATAGGCCATGTTCGAGCCGGACGGCTCGACGCCGGCCGCAATGCCGATGCCGAACAGGCGGCCAGCATTGCGCGCTTCGTCGCGGCGAAGCTTCAGCGCCTCATAATCGGCAAGGCGCAACAGCTCGGACAGCGCCTCGTCGTAATTGCCGGCATCGAACACCGCGCCTGCCGGCGCCTGATACGGAAACGCATGGGCGGGAATGAAATTGCGCCGCCGCAGTTCGGCGACATCGATACCGAGCCCGCGCGCCGCGATCTCCATGATGCGCTCAAGCGCGAAATAGAACTGCGGCCCGCCGTAACCACGGTTGAGCCCGACCGGCGTGCGATTGGTGACGACGATCTGGTTGTCGACCGCAATGTTCTGCACGTCATAACAGCCGTTCGAGGCGGCGTGCATGCGGTACAGCGACGCCGGCTCCGGCGCGCGGATATAGGCGCCCATGTTGGCGACGTTCTTGAAGCGCAGGCCGATGAGCTTACCGTCATTTCGGAATGCCGCGGAAATTTCGCCCAAGCGGTCGCTCGACGCGGTAGCCGCCGTGAGATGCTCGGCGCGATCCTCGATCCACTTGACCGGCAGCCCGGTCTTACGGCTGACCGCGGCGAGAAGGATGATGTAGGACAGGATCGCCTGCTTGATGCCGAAGCTGCCGCCGCTGCTCGGCGGCGTGATCAGCCGCAGCTTGTTGCCGGGTACGCGCAGAGCGCCGGCCATCAGCGGCTGGATGACAAAGGGCCCCTGGAAATTCGACCACACCGTAAAACGGTCGGGGGCGCGCTCGAAATGCGCGATGACGCCGAAGGTCTCCATCGGCGTCGATGCGTAACGCGGGTAGGAGTACGAAAGATCGAACACTCGGTCGGCTTCAGAAAAAGCCTTGTCCGGATCGCCGTATCGGAAACTGCGCCGGTTGACGATATTCGATCCAACCTTGTCGTAGATCACCGGAGCGTCGGGTGCCATCGCGCTTTTCAGGTCAGCGACAGCGGCAAGCACCTCGTATTCGACGTCGATCAACTCGCAGGCGTCTTCCGCAATGTAGCGGCTGTCGGCGACCACAACGGCCACCGGCTCGCCGACATAGCGGGCGCAATCGATGGCAATCGGGTAATAGGCGATTGGCGCCTTCACGACGCTCGGCACTGGTCCGATAAACGTGGCGATATCCTTGCCGGTGACGACGTCGCGGACGCCCGGCAGCTTCAGCGCGTGCGAAATATCGATGTTGACGATACGGGCGTGAGGATGCTGCGAGCGGAGAATGGCGGCGAAACGGATACCAGCCACCGGCGTGAGGTCGTCAATAAAGCGCGCACGCCCAGTGAGGAGCGCCTCATCCTCTTTGCGCGGCACGGACGAGCCGACCCACCCGCGAGATGCGACTCCGATTGCCGTCAGCAAAACACTGCCCACCTACTCAGCGCGATTCCACCCAGCCGGTTTTGTTGCTTTTGATCTATAGGCGGGAGCAGCTGTCACTGCAAATAATAATTGACAATAACCAAAATCATTTGCCGTTATACGGCCTCAAGGCCATTCCTTGCCGTCGAGGCGAAGCCGATGATGTTGGACTTGCGCCAAATCCAGTATTTCGCCTGCCTCTATGAGCAGCGCAGCGTGACACGGGCCGCGCGCAGCCTCAACGTCGTGCAGCCCGCCTTGAGCATGCAGATCAGCCGCTTGGAAAAGCGCCTCGGGATAAATCTGTTCGAGCGCACCGCACGCGGCATGATCCCGACCGCGGCCGGCGATGCCATGTATCGGCTCTATCTGCCGGTTCTGCTCGACCTCAAGCACGCCAATCAACAGGTGATGGAGTTGAGCGGCAAGGTCCTCGGCAAGATTGCCGTCGGCATCATCCCGTCAATCACCAACTCGGTGTTGGCAGATGTGCTGCGGCGCTACGGGGCGAAGTACCCGGACGTCGAAATTCGGATCGACGAAGCCTATAGCGGAACGCTGATCGACTGGGTGATGGCGGGTGATCTGGATTTCGCCATCGTCAACAGTGCCCGCCGTAGGCTTGGCGTCGCCGCGCAACCGCTGATCAATGAAGAGTTGGTGTTTGTCGAACGCGGCAGGTCGAAAGGCATCTTGCCGCCGATCCCGTTCGCGCGATTGAAGGATCATGCTTTGGTACTGCCATCACGCCGGCATGGCATCCGCAGCATTGTCGATTCCGCCGCCGAGCAGCTCGGCATCGAGATCACGCCGCAGGTCGAAGTCGATGCGCTGTCGCCAACGCTGAGACTCGTCTCCGAGAGCGCACTGACAACCGTTCTGCCAGCCATCGTGGCGAGGAAATCGACCACCGAACTGCCACTGCAGACCCGGCGCATTATCGAGCCGACGCTGAAGCGCCAATTGGTCTATGTCTATCGTGCGCAACGCCCGCTATCCCGCGTTGTCACTGCGTTCATCGACGTTCTCACCGAAGAGCTCAAGCGCGGCGCCGTCGAGCCGGCGGCGCCCAAACGGATTTCTAAACGTCCTCGTTGATTGAAGGGCGCCTCGATGCCGACAGCGCCGCCTCGATCAAGCGTCGGGCTGAGAATGCTTCGCGGTCGACCGAGGCGCCAGATTGCGACAGGTAAACTTGCAGATTTTCCGAAACGATTTTCCGCGCATCGCCCTCGCTTGAGACCACTCGGCGTGCGGCCCGCGGCGAACAAGGCAGCCTATGCGTCGGCATTGCGCCCACGGCGCCTTTCAATCCCTGGTTCCAAGGCCAGCTTGTGAAGCATGCGTTCGGCATCATACACACTTTCCCCGATCGTCCTCGTACGTTGGTCTATCT
>WNFK01150311.1_pt2 | contig 17185 bp, 13 predicted proteins | sample 5400281 | NCBI WGS metagenome assembly WNFK01 (sample SAMN13153350, study PRJNA577476) | soil metagenome | isolation source: 20 cm soil on Douglas fir-dominated hillslope | place: USA:California | collected 2013-09-17 | reverse complement strand
CCGCCGCCGCACGGACGGTTCGGCCGACCCACGTCTATGCCCGGAGAGTCGATTGGTGCTCCTGCACCGGATCTCTGCGACGAACGACGGTGTCAGACGATTGGCCGCGCGGGCGGCGGCTCACCATCGTGATCAGGGTCGTCGACAGACGATCCATCGTCGTTCGGGCGCGGTGTGCACCTCCGCGCCGGTGTTTCACCGCAGTCGGAATATTGGCGAGGCACAGCCGCTCGAGCAGATGCAACTGGTTGCGTTCGTCGGCGCGGAGTCGACGATCGCCGAGGGACTCCAGAAGTTCGTCGATGCCACCGAAGCGGACGAACTCATCGCCACGGCGCAAATCTACGACCACGCGGCGCGAGTACGGGATTCGACCGCACACGTGGCCACGGAGGATGCGGTTTTCTTCGATCAGGACCTTCGGCCGAGCAATGCGGCGACAGAGCGAGTGCAGTGATTAAAGCAGGTTGAAGAGCGGGATCCATAGCGATTCACCGCGGAGGTTCGCTCAACCCCAGGATCACGATCTTCGCGGTGGCAACTTCTGTCGGCCACATGATCGAACTCAGGCCCGCTGCCACGGCCACCTTTTGCGAACCGTTTGCCATGTAGGTAATCACGCCGCCGCCGACCGCGCCCTCCAGTTTCTGGCCCCATATCCGCCGACCGTTGCTCGCGTCCACCGCGTAGAAGTTGCCGCCTATGTCGCCAAAGAACACAATGCCTCCACCCGTGGGGGTGAGGCCGCTCAGGGTCGGGTAGTTGCTCTTCAGCCGCCACTTCCACTCGCCGCTGTCGGCATCCGTGGCATATACCCAGCCGCCCCAGTCCGCGCGCGGATCTTGTCGACCGAAAAGAGCCAACGGATTGATCGGGCTTTCCGCATTTCCCATCCACGGCCAGCCATCCTTAGCGCCTTTGACTTTCGCATCCGGCTGCAGTTTCACTGTGGTGCACCACTCGGTTTGGCCGGTGAAGACAAGATTGGTCTGGGGGTCGTAGGCCACACCATTCCATTCACCACCGCCGACTACCCCTGGGCAGAAGTGGGTGTCCTTGTCGGTGGAAAGTGGTGCGTCAGCATTTTCAATTCGGGTCACCGGGCGTCGATACAGGAGTTGGGTTGTCGCCAGATCAAAGGCATACAGGTGTCCGTTTTTGGGTGCCAACGACAACAACTGCTTGCCGCCCCTGGTCATGAATATGGAGGGCGCGTTGGAAACATCCCAGTCATGCCAGTCCCCTTCGGGTGCAGCTGGAAAATGGCCAATGTAGGCGCCAGTCTTCGCGTCCAACGCCAGTACGGAGTTGGTATACAGGTTCGCGCCTTCGCGCAAATGTTTTGCATAATCGGGTGCACCGTTGGCGACAGGCACGTACAGGCGACCTGTGGCTGGATCAAGCGTGTAGGAAGTCCAGGTTGCGCCGCCGCTGATCGGCACATCGGGTGCGTTCTCCCAGGTGGTGAGAGCGGACGCGGGCATCCGCCCTTGGGGGCCACGAACCGGGTCGTCTGGTTGCTTGGGTACCAAATAGGTTTCCCAGACGATCCGACCGCTATCCGCCGCCAGGGCATACATCCGCCCTTTTACTCCTTTCACATCCCCAAGGGCATTGCCAATGAACACGAGTCCGTTCCAGGCGATCGGTGCCGCGCTTACGATCTCGCCGGTCTTGGGGTCGGCGATCGTTGTTACCCACAAGCGCTTGCCGGTCTTGAAGTCATAGGCCAGCACCCGTCCGTCCAAGGTGCCTCGGAACACACGGCCGTCCAGGTACGCAGCGCCACGATTGACCAATAGAAGGCCGGGTTTGAAGTCCTCATGGGTACGCCAGTTCTCTCGGCAGTCGGACGGATCAATCGAGAAAATGTCATGCGCGGTGGTGCCGATCAACGCACCGTCGACCATGAGGGGACCGGGATTGAAATTCTCATACAGGCCGGTGTCGTAGCTGCACAGTACTTTCAGTCCGCGAACGCTGCGCGTATTGATCTGGCGGAGCGGCGAGTATCGCTGCGAGGTGAGTGTCCGGTTGTAGCTCGCCCAGCTTCCGGCGTCGGACGGTTCGCCATTCGCTCGCGACGACGTATCGGCCGCGCCGGTTGTACCGACGGCCGTCACCGGTGGAGCGCCGCGAAGCTCCACGACCAGTGTGCCTGACGGGCTATTCGCGGCGCGAAAGGCGTTCAGCGCCAATCCTGCGACGGTGAGAGGCGACAATCCACTGAGATACACTGCTGAGGCCGCCAGCAGAAATACACCCGGTAGCAAAACAAGAATCATATTGCGGCGCTTCATATGGATATCTCCGTCAACGCTTCTGGATGTGTTGAATCGCAAGGCGGGGGCCGGCTGTGCGCGCACCGCGCCCGCTCGCGGAAACCAAGGGTATTGAGCCACTGGCTGCTGCGCCGCAGCGCGCCCGGATGAAACGGAGCCACCGCCGAGATGACTGAGCGCGCGCACAATGTGTGCGCCCGCGCAGTCACTCATCTGCGGACGCACGGATTTCAGCTTGACGTCATCGGCGGCCGCATGACGCGCGCCTTGTAATGCATCGCGCGGTCAGAGGAGACAGGTCGATGAGTATTCACGCGTGGGGCATGCAGCTGGCGATGATGATGACCACGGTCGTCGGCGCGAACGAGCCGGTCTCGATGCAGGTGTCTCCAGCCACGTCGTTCGCGCCAGCCAATCTGGTGATCCGAACGAGACTCGAACCAGACGTCAACAACCCTGTGTGGGAAAAGTGGCGGGCAGCTGGCATTCGTGCAGTTACACGCGACTATTCGTCATGCAGGACTGGTCGGATGTTGTGTTGAAGTTCATGCCGAGTGTTGCACGGCCGCGACTTTCGCTGGATCACAGTCGGGATAGGCCACCATCGCATTCTTGCCGCCGAACTCAATGACGCCCGGTAGGTCACCTACGGAACGTACAGCGACTACCTGACGCCTCTCGTACTGCTGGCCCTCAATACGGGGTTGCGCCGAGGTGAATTGCTTCAACTCTGTTGGCGCGACCTCGACCTGCAATGACGCGTGCTGACAGTGCGTGGCGAAGGAGCGAAGACGCACCAGACGCGGCATCTCCCGCTCAACAGCGAGGCCACTCGTGTGATGAAGGCGTGGCGGCCGACCGCCGAAGAGCCGGGATGGTGCGTGTTCGGAGGTTCCACCGAATCCACTCCGATCGTCGCGGTGAGAAAGACATGGCGAGGCCTCTTGAAGACTGCGAATGTGACGTCGTTCCGTTTTCACGATCTCCGACACACGTTCGCAAGCAAGCTTGTGATGGGCCGCGGTGGATCTAAATACAGTGCGAGAATTACTGGGTCACAAGTCGCTCGCGATGACACTCCGGTACGCTCACTTGGCGCCGGAGCACAAGGCCGCAGCCGTGGAGGCACTCGTAGCAACCCGAAAGCGCGGCAGGGCGGCTTGAAATGGCCAAGGCCTTCACCACTCGCACGCCGCACGAGACCGCGGCGGCTCTCGGCCATCGAAGGCGTACACTTGGGCGTCTCCAAGAAAACAAAGGCCTTCCGGAGACCGACGCCCGCGACCAGATGCAGTTGGTTGCAGTGGCACGCAACCAGCATTTTCGGCAGCTTTAGAGACTCGTTGCAAATTTTGGAGGCGCCGCCCGGATGTGAACCGGGGATCGAGGTTTTGCAGACAGGGCCGAACGCCTATCTTGTTGACTCGTCTTGCTTCCTGGTCGGCCCTGTTCCTCCTTTTTCCCTGGTGTTTGGGCGTTATTGTTCCCAAATTGTTCCCACGTTACGACACGCGCAACGGTAAGGCTCGCCCTAACCCTTGAACGCGGCGTCGTTACGCTGAAGCGTGCCGCTGCCCAGTAGCCCTCCGGAGCGTCGGACCACGCTGTCGTCAGCGGCCAACCGCACGCTGAGCGATGCAATACATGTCGCTCGACTCGCAGCCTTCGACCTCGACCTGGATCGTCGTATGCGTGATATGGAAGCGCGATTCGAGATTGTGGACGACGGCGCGCAGCACTTGCTGCCCTTCACGGACGCTCTGTTCGACCACCAGAATGTGGCAACTGCAGGCAATCAGGCCCGGACCGACCATCCAAACGTGAAGGTCGTGCACGTCGAGCACACCGTTCGCTGATCGAATCGCGTCAATCAGCGCCGGCATCTCGATGCCGAGGGGGGTGCCTTCGAGCAGCACCGTGGCGCTCTCGCGGAACACGCCGTAGCCGCTCCACAGAATCAGGGCCGCGATCAGCAGCGACACGATCGGATCGGCACGCGGCTCGTTCGTGATCGCAACGATGATTCCCGCAATGACAACGCCAAGCGCTGACACGGCATCGCCTCTCATGTGCCGGTACGCGCTGCGGACGTTCACGTCGCCTTTGGCGCTTCCGCGGAGCCTGAATCCGATTGCCGCGTTCAGGACCACCGCCACGGCGGCGACGCCGATCATGACGCCGGGATTCGGCGCTTCAGGATGCACGAGCTTCGAGATGGCTTCCCACCCGATGACGAGAGCAATCACCGCAAGCGATCCCGCGTTGGCCAGCGCGGCGACGATCCCAATTCGGTGATAGCCGTACGTCATCCCTTCGTGCGAAGGGCGCTCGGCGATGCGCACGGCGTACCAGCTGAAGCCGAGCGCCGCCGCATCCGCGAGGTTGTGACCCGCGTCCGACAGCACGGCGAGGCTGTGGCCGAACCATCCGAACAGCGCCTCGATAGCGACGAAGGCGAGCGTGAGTCCGACGGCGCCAGCGAGCGCACGGCCAGTGACATCGCGCGGTGCGTGGTCGTAATCGTGCGCGCCGCGCGGATAGCTGTGGTCGTGTGGCATCATCCGTTGGCGACTGGATACCACGACCTCACGGTTCGACCCCGCGATCGAGCGTAATGGCGGCGTCTCGACGATGTCATTCGTGGCGATGGCAGTGAGCAGCCGCGTAAACGTCTTCGGATTCGTGTATCACCTTGATGTGTCGAATTGTCCCGCTCCTTCCGATCCGTACGAACGAGTGTGATCATCGCGCCGCCACGGGCCGGAACGGGCTGCAGCGCGTACGATTCGCGTCCATGGTTCGAACGCGCGTTCGGGCGTGAACTCATAATCAGGCTCTGGGGCGACAACGTTGGTCAGTCTGGTCAGTCCTCGCTAGACCGTCCGCTGTCGATCTGCGCCCGCAATCGCGCGCGCCACGGCGAGCCAAGCAACCGCGAGCAGGACATTGACGCCGGCGAACGCGGAAATCGTCATCCCAACCAGTTGGCCATATGCCACGAAACCCGCGGAGACGACGTCGCCTGCGCGTGTGAAGAATGTATCGATCGCGGCTTTGGCCTTGTATTTGGCTTCGCGCGAGGTCGGCAGGAACAGCGCCTGCCGCACCGTATTCTGAACGGAATAGTCGGTGCTGTTCTCGAGGATCTTGCCGACGCGCACAACGGCAAGCAGCGGCGCAACGGCGATGATCGAGTAGTTGACGAGTGCGATCACCGGCAGCACGAACAGCGCCCCTCGTATGCCGATCCACCGGATTACACGTGAGGTCGCGAACAGCTGCAGTAGCAGCCCGAGCAGGTTGACCGACGCGGTGATCGAACCGGAGAACGCGGTGACGAATTGCCGGGTGGGCACGACAGCCGCCGGATCATGGCCGAATCGCGCCACGGCCTCAGTCACGATCAGCCGGTTAAGGATGTATTGCCCCGTCGTATTGACGACGTTGAGCAGGACGATCAGGACGGCAATCCAGAACAGGTATCGGTCGCGGAAGATCAGCTCGAAGCCGCCATCCCGTCCCAGCGGCTCGCGAGCCGCGTCGTGCGCCTGAACGCCAGCAGGCCCCGTTCCGCGCCTACTCACCGCGAGCGTGAACCCGAGTGCGACGAGCAGCACGCAGGCGCCGATCAGCATCAGCGTGTACGGCGTGTAGTTCAAGCCTGCGACTAGCGGCGCCACTGACGCGGCGCCCACCCACGCGCCCAGCGACTGCCCGACGCCGATAAATGGAAAGAGACGGCGGCCCTGCGCCTCGGTGAACAGATCGTTCGCGAACTGCCAGAACTGCGACACGATGAACACGTTCAGCAGGCCGATCCAGATGTAGAACGCCAGCCCTTCACGCAGACCGATCCGTCCGCCCGCGTAGAACGCAACGAGCGTTACCGTAAAGAACAACGTGACGATGGTGATGAGGCGGGATCGCTCGAGGCGTGAGCCAAGCCAGCCGTAGATCGGCACCACGGCCATGAGCAGCACCCCCTGGGCGGCAGCCGAGTAGGAGGCGAGCTCCGCTCCCCCTTCGGTCAGAATGAGGCCGTCCCGCGCCGGCTTCATCACCGAGTACGCGGCGAGGAGCAGGAAGACGTTCACCGTGAGGAGCAGCGTGCCGACGCCTTCACCGGCTCGGACGTCGGCGAACACGGACAGGAGTCGCTCAAGGCTGTTTTTCGGAGCCTCGCCGTCGACCCGAAATACGGGGAGCGAGTGATGCGATTCTGCTTCGGGGTACGGGACGAACGTACTCACAGGAGATGCCGTTGCCATAGCGCTCATGCGAGCTGTTCCTTCGTGGCGCTGCGGTCGAATCGCGGCCAGCGCGGGTGCACGGCGACTGAAGCCGCCGGGTCATAGTTCCTGGAAGTACTGCGCTCCGCCGCGTTCGCACGGCGAAGCTCCCACCACGCATGCGCGGTGTCCGCGGTCCAGGCATCCCGCGGAACAGTCGCGGCGAGACGGCGCCCCAGTTCGGCTGCCGATGCCGGCCTGTTGGCCGGGTCCTTGGCCAGGCATTCGAGGATCAGCGCATCGAGAGCCGGAGGGATGTCGAGTTCCGAGCGCGCGCTCGGCGGGACCGGCTGCATCTGCACATGTGCGAGCGCAGTGGCCACCGGGGTTTCACCGGAGAACACCGGCTGCCCCGTGAGCAGGTAATATGCGACGCAGCCGAGCGAGTAGAGATCCGCTCGCGTGTCGACGCCCGGACGGCCGAGCGCGATCTCTGGCGCCATGTACGCGGGCGTCCCAGCCGTCGACCCCTCGACGGTCAACCTCAGGCCCGACTCTTCGACATGTTTGACCAGGCCAAAGTCGACCACCTTGACGAAGTCGTCATCGGGACCGAGGTGGCAGACGAATAGGTTGGCGGGCTTGATGTCGCGGTGGATCAGCCCTCGTGCGTGGGCCTCCCGCAGCGAGTGACAGACCTGACCAAGCAGGTAGACGGCTCGAGCCGGTTCCATGGGGCCATAAAGCTGGACGAATCGCTCGAGGCTGATCCCGTCGAGCAGCTCCATCACGTAATAGAAATCGCCGTCTTCGGTGATGCCGAAATCGTAGACGTCGATCGTGTGTGGTGAGCGCAGCGTCGCGGTGTCCTGCGCTTCCCGCTCGAATCGAAGGAGAATCGCGTCGCGCGTGTGATAGCTGGATCCCAGCAGATCCGCGCGAATCAGTTTGATCGCCGCCGGCCGCGCCAGCATCCGGTGCTTCGCGCGCCAGACCTCGCCCATGCCACCTTCGCCCAGCTTCTCGACGAGCGCGTAGCTGCCAACCTCGCGCGCGTGCTTGAACCTGACGTTGAACCGGTGCACGATGCGCGCAACGACGTAGGCAATGACGGCGCTCGTGTAATTGGAGACGAGAAAGAAGATGGCGACCATAAGTGGCCGCTCGACAGAGGTTCCGGTCGCCTGACTCCAGATGATCGCGCTTGCCGGCCCGGCGGAGGCAGCAAGCAGCGACGCCGTCAGCACTTTGTTCGGCGCGTTCGGCACGACGAGCGGATAAAGCAGGATCCACACGCATTCGGCCGGCATCAGCGCAAATGTCGCGACCGATGGCGCAGGCATGCCCGTGGCCCACAAGCGGCTGACGGCGATGCCGAACGCCCCGGCAACTTCGAACACAAGGCCCAGGTCGAGCAGCCGTTTCGGCGAAATCTTTCCACTCCGCGTCAGCGCATAGACCCCGAGACCGATCGCCACAGTGCCGAGGCCGAACAGATCGGATGAGTGCAGATGCACGTCGAGCGTGCCGGCGGCGGCGAGCAGCACGCGATAGCCGATCTGGGCGACGAGTCCCCCAATCGCGAACACCAGTGCCAGCCGGCCGAGTCGCCGGGATGCTTCCGCATGCAGCTCCGGCGGCAGCGTGTGTGAGATCCGGCTGCCTGACGGCTCCCGGGGCTTGACGCGTTGATTCGTCGCCGTCGCCTCGTCCAGCATGTCTGCCATGGTCACTCGATTAAGCGGTTACGCCGCGCTCTCACCCGCGAACACAATCGCGGCCTTCATGGCGTCACTTCACGGCAAGGTCGACGCCAGACGCTTCTGCCTCAGGATGGCGCCTGTGACGCGCCTTTTTCCCCTGTGTGCCACTGCGCGCGGTGCGCGTCCATGCGCGCCGCCACAAGCCCCTCACTCGCCCGGCCGCTCGCTCGGCGTGTACGGCACCGGACGCACCGGCAGTGGCACGTCAGCCGTCACTGTGATGGGCGCGTCGGAGCCGGCGACCACAACGCGCGTGACCGCACTCTGCGCGGAGACGCCGGGAGAGGCCTCCTTCACGCCAATCCACGCGAGCTCGAGTGCGATGACTGTAAGGATGATTTTCAAGTACCGCTCGCCGCGCATGGAGCCTCCTTGTGGCCCTGGCCGCATTTCGTTAATCCGTCGCGAAGGAATCATCACGACGGGCATCCGGCCACGGCGATCATCAGAACGATCGCGACGATAAGTCCCAAGACGATGTAAAGAACGCCGCGGCGGTGGTTTCCTGGCGACTGCGATGGTGTGGAGAACAGTGTGGTCATCGCGCCCCCCTGTGCTTGCACACTTCAACGAGCATTCCACTGCGTCCTGATCTGATTCCGCCCGAGGTTCGGGCGGCTGTTCGCATCGAGGTGCACGCCGGCAGGCACATTGCGCGTCGAGACTCACCGCGGCGCTGCCGCCATTCAGCAACGGCCGTTCGGGGGATGAAGCGCGACGGTGCGTTTCGCGCGCGCAGAGTGCGTGGTTCCACACGAGGCGGACACTCGCGTCGTTTTTTTCAGGCGATTACGTGACGTCCGGTGGCGCGGCGGTTGCCTCGCTTGAGCGGCGGAGGACCGCTGCCATGCGAAGAGCTATTGCCATCTGTGGATTGATTGGGGCCGCCGTACTGCCTGCAGCCGGACGGGAACCGCTGACGATCGCCGTTTCGCCGGCATTTGCGATCGCTCCCGCCACCGTCAGGATTCGCGCCCGGATCGAGCCGAATCCCGAGAACCGCCGCCTCACCATCGTTGCTGACGGCGATGAGTTCTATCGCAGCAGCGAAGTGCAACTCGAGGGAGAGCAAGCGCCGAAGACGATCGAGCTGTCGTTCCCGGACGTGCCCGGCGGTGAGTATGAGGTCTCTGCGACTCTGACCGATGGCGCGGGCCGCCAACTCGCGGTCGCGCATCGACCGACCAGAGTCATTTCGGTATTCGACGACCGGTAGATTTCTCCGCCAGCGGACGGACGGAGGAACCGTTGGCGAGCGATATCCAGGTGTAGGGTGCGGATCGCTGCGGCCTGACGCGCGTGTTGCGTGAATAGCTGACGAACTCGGGCTTCGATTACGACGACTTCGACGTCGATCGGGATGACGCAGCGCGGCGGTTCGTGCTGGTCCTGAACGACGGACGCTGGCGCTTCCCCGTGATCGTCGTCCAGCATCGGGTTTTGACGCAGCCAACCGTCGCGATCCTGCAGCGCGTGCTTCGCGACGTTGGCGTCGCGACGGCGGCGCGACGCACTCGCCTGTTCGCCGGCGCCCTCGGCGGCAACGCACGTCCTAATCCCGCCGTCACCTAATCGCTGAGTCGAGCCACTTGTCGGGTGAGACAAGAGGTGGGTAGACTTTCGACCATTCGTAAAAGCTGATGGAGCTTTCCGCATATGTCCTTGAACGCCTCCACGAAGATGACGAATTCATCCTGTACCGTGGTCGTGCTGAGGGCACCGATCCGCCGTCAATTCTGGTGTCCGCCCCCGTATCAGGCCGTCCGACCCTGGAAACGCTCAAGAAAATAGACCACGAGTATTCATTCCAGTCTGACTTGTATCCCGCGTGGTCCGCTCGGCCCGTGGCCGTGTCGCGCTATCGCCAGCAGTTGTTGCTCGTCCGCGACGACCCCGGCGGCAACCGCATTCCACCGTCCACGCTGGACCGCATGATCAAGACCTGGAATATCGACAAACGACAGTTCAAGTTCCGCTGAACGCCTTACACTTCACCCTGCGCCGAATCGGCGCCGCTTGCGCTCCGTCGGGGCCGTGTTCTTGCCGCTGCCGCATGGTTCCGCACAAGGGGAGAATCATCGTGGATCTCTCAGCGTACGTTCTCGAACGCCTCCACGAAGACGACCAATTTACCCTTTACCGCGGCTACGCGGAAACGGCGGACCCGCGGTCCATTCTCCTGCGCGAACCTGTGGCAGCGGACCCCGGCCTCGAAACGCTCATGAAGATGGAGCACGAGTATTCACTACGGCGTGAGCTGGACCCGGCGTGGGCCGCTCGACCTCTCGCGCTGTCGCGCCGCAACGGCCACCAGGTGCTCGTCGTCGAAGATCCCGGCGGCGAGCCGCTCAGTCGCCTTCTTCGCGGGCCGATGGAGATGCCGCAGTTCCTCCCAATAGCCGAGAGCCTCGCCACGGCGCTGAGCGAGTTGCACCATCGTCAGTTGATTCACAAGGACGTGAAGCCGGCGAACATCCTGGTTGACCCGCTCCGCGCTCGCAGCTGGCTCACAGGTTTTGGGATCGCCTCGGGCCGGCCGCGCGAGCGCCAGGCGCCGACGCCTCCCGAGGTCATCGCGGGAACGCTCCCTTACATGTCCCCAGAGCAAACGGGACGGATGAATCGATCGATCGATTCGCGCAGTGATCTGTATTCGCTCGGTATCGTGTTCTACGAAATGCTGACCGGGGTTCTCCCATTCACCGCTTCCGATCCGATGGAATGGGTGCACGCCCATGTCGCGCGACAGCCGCTACCGCCCGGCGACCGGGTGCTCGAGATTCCGCCCCCGGTTTCGGCAATCGTCATGAAGTTGCTGACCAAGATGGCGGAGGAACGCTATCAGACCGCCGCCGGCGCAGCGTCCGATCTCCGGCGGTGTCTGCTCGAATGGAACACCCACGGCCGAATCGACTCGTTCCCGCTTGCCGAACACGACATCGCGGACCGGCTGGTGATTCCCGAGAAATTGTACGGGCGAGAGCGGGAGATCGACACACTGCTCGCCGCCTTCGGCCGCGTGGTGACGAGCGGCGCGCCGGAGCTCGTGCTCGTCTCCGGTTATTCCGGCATAGGCAAGTCGTCCGTCGTCAACGAGCTGCACAAGGTGCTCGTTTCACCGCGCGGGCGGTTTGCATCCGGCAAGTTCGATCAGTACAAGCGCGACGTTCCGTACGCGACATTGGCGCAGGCGTTTCAGACGCTCATCCGATCGCTGCTCGGGAAAAGCGATACGGAGCTGGCGGTTTGGCGCGAGGCCCTGCGCGAGGCTCTCGGCTTCAATGGCGCGCTCATCGTCGATCTGGTGCCGGAGCTGCGCCTGATTATCGGCGAACAACCGGCGGCGCCGGAGTTGCCGGCACCACAGGCACAGAACCGATTCGAGCGGGTGGTCCGCAGATTCGTGAGCGTGTTCGCGCGGCCGGAACATCCGCTGGCGCTCTTCGTCGATGATCTGCAATGGATCGATCCCGGCACGTTGGACGTGCTCGAGGATCTGCTCACGCACACCGAGGTCACGCACCTGCTGGTGATTGGCGCCTATCGCGACAACGAAGTCGATGCGCATCATCCGTTAACGCGCCGGTTGGCTGGCCTCCGCGAGGCGGGCGCGGCAATGCGGGAGATCACCCTGCGGTCGCTCGCCCGCACGGACGTGCAGCAGTTCCTGGCCGACGCGCTTCGCTGTCAACCAGCGCACGCCGAGTCGCTGGCACGATCGGTCCACGAGAAGACGGCTGGCAACCCATTTTTCCTGACTCAATTCCTGCAGGAGCTCGTCGACGAAGCATCGCTGGCGTTCGACCGCGACCGTGGTGAATGGTCGTGGGACGTCGATCGCATCCGTGCCAAGGGGCATACCGATAACGTGGTGGACCTGATGGTGGGCAAGCTGCGTCGCCTGCCGCAGGACACGCAGTCCGCCTTGCAACAGCTGGCATGCCTCGGCCACTGCGCTGACATCGCGATGCTGTCGCAGCTTCTCTCGAAGACGGCCGAGGACCAGGTGCACGCGGTGCTCCAGGAGGCGGTTCGCCTGGAATTGGTGGAACGCGGGGCGAGCTCGTATGAATTCGTGCACGACCGCATTCAGGAAGCGGCGTATTCGCTGATCCCCGAGGGCTCCCGGGCGGCAGCACATCTGCGCATCGGGAGACTGCTCGCGGCCGCGACGCCGCCGGAACAACGGACCGAGGTCGTTTTCGGCATCGTCACTCAACTCAACCGCGGCGCTGCGCTCATCACCGCAGACGACGAACGCGAGCAGCTTGCCGAGTTGAACCTGCTCGCCGGCCGGCGCGCCAAGGCGGCCGCCGCCTACGCGTCGGCCCTGGTCTATCTGGTCGCCGGCGCGGACGTTTTGCCAGAAGACTGCTGGGACCGCCGCCACGATCTCGCCTTTGCGCTGGAGCTGCATCGGGCGGAATGCGAGTACGTGACCGGCCAATTCGCGCCGGCCGAGGCGCGCCTCGCCTCGCTGGCGACGCGTGCCGCCACGCCGGTCGAGCGAGCGTCGGTGGCCGGCTTGCGCATCGATTTGTGCATCGCGCTCGATCAATCTGCCCGCGCGATAAGTATCGGTCTCGAGTATCTCCGGGATGTCGGCGTCGACTGGTCAGCGCATCCAAGCGCCGAGGACGCGAGACGCGAATACGACCGCATCTGGTCGGAGCTCGGGACGCGTACGGACGAGGATCTAATCGCGCTGCCTGTCGTGACCGATCCGGTACCGCTCGCCTCGCTCGACATCCTCGCGAAACTCGCAACCCCGGCGCTCATGAATGAGCCGAATCTCGAGGTGCTGGTCAGCTGCCGGGCCGTCAATCTCAGCCTCGAGCGCGGCCACAGCGAGGCGTCGTGCATCGCCTATACCTCCCTGGCGATGATCGCCGGCCCGCTGTTCGGCAACTACCAGGCGGGATACCGCCTCGGTCGGCTCGGCTGCGAGCTGGCCGAACGTCACGGGTGGACGCGGGTCCAGCCTCGTACCGACCTGGCGTTCGGCCCGGCGATCCTTCCATGGATCGAGCCTGTAAGGTCCGGCCGTCATTTTTTGCGTCGGGCGTTCGAGGCCGCGAACGCCGTCGGCGATGTGATCTATGCAAACGGCAGCGCGTGCCACCTCAACACGAACCTGCTGATGGCGGGCGATCACCTGATGGACGTGGAACGCGAAGCCGGGCGCGGGCTGGCGTTCGCACAGAAGACGCGGTTCGGTCTGGTCATCGAGATGATTGCCGCCCAGCTCGGCCTGGTGCGAACGCTCCGCGGGCTCACACGTCGATTCGGCTCGCTGGACGATGACCAGTTCGACGAGGCACGGGCGGAGCGTCGATTCGCGCAAAATCCGAATCTGCAAATGGCGGAGTGCTGGTATTGGGTCCGCAAGCTGCAGGCGCGCGTGCTGGCCGGCGACGCGACGACAGCTCTCGCGGCGGCGCAGCAGGCCGAACGCTTGCTGTGGACTTCTGCTTCGTTTCTGGAATCCGCGGAGTATCACTTCTACGGAGCGCTGGCGCGAGCGCTCTGCTGCGACTCGGCAGCGCCCGCGGAGCGGCCCGCGCATCTGGCCGCACTGGCGACCCACCAGCAACAGCTCGACATCTGGGCCCGGAATTGCCCGGAGACTTTCGAGAATCGCGCCGCATTGGTAGCAGCCGAGATCGCCCGACTGGAAAACCGGGCGCTCGATGCCGAGAGCCTCTATGAGAAGGCGATCCGCTCCGCGCGGGTCAACGAATTCATTCACACCGAGGCGATTGCGTTTGAGCTCGCCGCGCGGTTCTATGCAGCGCGCGGATTCGCGGACTTCGCGGATACCTATTTGCGGAAAGCGCGTTACGCCTATCTCTGCTGGGGCGCCGATGCGAAGGTGAAGCAGCTGGAGGAGCGGTACCCAGAGCTCAGGAAGCAGGCGTCCGCCCCGGGCCAGACGAGCACGTTCGTGGCACCGCTTGAACTGCTCGATGTCGCGACGGTGATCAAGGTGTCACAGACGATCTCTGGCGAGATGGTTCTGGAAAAACTGATCGATCGCCTCCTGCGTCTGGCCGTCGAGCACGCCGGCGCCGAACGAGGGGTGCTGCTGTTCCCGCGAGACGATGATGTGCAGATCGAAGCGGAGGCAACCATCAGCAGCAGCGACGTGATTGTTCATCGGCCCGACGCAGCTGCGGCCAGGGGCGCCGTGCCCGAGTCGATCGTCCGCTCGGTCATGCGCACCCGCCAGCACGTGATCCTGGACGATGCCTCGGCCCCGACCCCGTATTCGTCCGATCCGTACGTGATGGAGCGTCGCCCGCGGTCCGCGCTCTGCCTGCCGTTGGTGAACCAGGGCAAACTGACCGGCGCGCTCTACCTGGAAAACAACCTGAGTCCGCACGTGTTCACGCCCGACCGGATCACGCTGTTGAAGGTGCTGGCGTCGCAGGCGGCGATCGCGCTCGAGAATACGCGCCTCTATCGCGACCTCGAACATCGCGAAGCGAAGATCCGCCGCCTGGTCGACGCGAATATCCTGGGCGTCTGCATCGCGAACGTTGACGGCGCGATCCTTGACGCCAATGACGCGTTTCTCCGCATCGTGCACTTCAACCGTGACGATCTCGGCGCCGGCCTGGTGTCCTGGATGGATCTGACACCGCCCGAATGGCGCGAGCGCGACGCCAGCGCCCTGACCGAGCTCGAGGCCACCGGGACCGTGCAGGCGTACGAGAAAGAACTCTTCCGGAAAGATGGCGGCCGCGTGCCCGTGCTGGTAGGAAGCGCGCGGTTCGAAGAGAGCGGGCGCGAGGGCGTCGCCTTCGTCCTCGAATTGAGCGAACAGAAGCAGGCCGAAGCCGAGATCCGGTCGCTCAAGGACCAGCTCTATCGGGAAAATCTGGCACTCCGGGACGAAGTCGATCGGGTCTCGATGTTCGAGGAAATCATCGGCTCCTCCGCGACGCTGAAGACCGTACTGTCGCGGATCGCGAAAGTGGCACCCACGGACTCGACGGTGTTCATCAGGGGCGAAACGGGCACCGGGAAGGAACTCATGGCCCGCGCCGTTCATAAGCGATCGCGGCGGTCTGACGGCCCGTTCGTCAGCGTCAACTGTGCTGCGCTGGCGCCGACGTTGATCGCCTCGGAATTGTTCGGGCACGAGAAAGGAGCGTTCACCGGCGCGGTCCAGCGGAAGTTGGGCCGTTTTGAATTGGCGGGTGGTGGCACCCTTTTCCTCGATGAAGTCGGTGAACTCCTGCCCGACACGCAGATGGCGCTTTTGCGGGTCCTGCAAGAGCGGGAATTCGAGCGCGTCGGAGGCATTCAGCCCATTCACGTGGACGTGCGCGTGATTGCGGCTACCAATCGCGATTTGAGCGCGGCTGTCACGAATGGCGGCTTCCGCCAGGACCTGTTTTATCGCCTGAATGTCTTTCCCGTCGAGGTGCCACCACTCCGCGAACGGAAAGACGACATCCCAATGCTGGTCGAATACTTCGTGCAGCGCTACGCCAGCCGGATGGGCAGACATTTCCGCGCGATCGACAAAAAGACGCTCAACCTGTTGCTGGCCTACGACTGGCCCGGCAACATTCGCGAGTTGCAGAACGTCATCGAGCGGTCCGTGATTCTCAGCACCGGGGACGTCTTTGCCGTCGATGAATCCTGGCTCCTCACGGAGGCCCGGCCATCGATCGCGGTTGTTCCGGCAGCGGTGCCCGTCCCCACGGAGCCGCGCAGCGAGCGCGAGTTGATCGAGGCGGCGCTCGCCGAGAGCCGCGGCCGCATCTCGGGTCCGTCAGGCGCGGCGGCGAAGCTGGGCATTCCACCGTCCACGCTCGATCATCGGATCAAGGCGCTGAACATCAACAAGAAGCGATTCAGGTTTCATCTGACGCCATCACCAAAGTCACCAAAATCACCACCGGAATCACCAGAATAACCAGATTCGCCCGATTCACTGCACTTCACCGTCTCAGACTCCGATTCCACATCACGGCGCCGCTGGCTCCAGGTTTGCTCCGCAGAACGAACAGCGCACCGCCCGAATGACCTGCCGAATCGAGCGCCTCGTCACTGACGATAATCGTGTGATCTTCAGCGTCAGTGGTCGGATCGGCGCGGACGACCTGGATATCCTTCGAGACCTGTTCGCAGCGGAGAATCGTTCGGTTGTCGCCATCGATCTGAAGGACGTCGTGTTGGTCGATCGAGATGCGGTGAGATTTCTGGCGGACTCCGAAGCGAATGGAATCGAACTCAGAAACTGCCCGCCTTATGTGCGCGAATGGGTCGCACGGGAGAAAGCGCAGCCCAATTCAGACCCGTCCAAGAAGGGGCCCGAGCAATAAGCGGCACCGGCGACCTCGCTGACCGCCACGCCCCACTCTGTGCGCCGGCGGACGACGGCGCAGCATTCGGCGCTCGTCGTCAGCACGAAACGGCGGATTTCCACGGTGCAGTGGTAGTGGCCCTCCCTTTGCGGCCGTCGGGGTATGCGTAGGAGCCGTTTGCAAAGGAGAAGAGGACCCATGGGCACGATCTTGAAAACATCAACCCTCACAGCCGCAGTATTCATTGGACTGTTGGTTGGCGTGTCGAATGCGCAAGACATTCTCAACGCAAGAATACCGTTCTCATTCGTCGTCGGCAGCGAGGAGTTCCCTGCCGGCCGTTACGAATTCAGGACCAGCCAGGCAGTACTCACGATCCGTGGACGGGACAACGGCAGAGGCATGTTTGCGATTACCCAGCCGGCTGACGGCCTCGATCCCAAGGGCGATCAGCCCCTGCTCGTCTTCAGCCATTACGAGAACAGCTACCGGCTGACGAACATCTGGAATTCACAGACCCGGGGATCGTCGCTTGTGTTGCGCCGCGCCCGCAAATCAACCAACCGGGTGACGTCGAACACGGACCAGGTCGT
>WNFK01213906.1_pt1 | contig 17191 bp, 17 predicted proteins | sample 5400281 | NCBI WGS metagenome assembly WNFK01 (sample SAMN13153350, study PRJNA577476) | soil metagenome | isolation source: 20 cm soil on Douglas fir-dominated hillslope | place: USA:California | collected 2013-09-17 | reverse complement strand
GCCAAGAAGCTGAAGGGCAAGCTCGACGCGGACGCGGTGATGGCGGCGCTCAAGGGCCTCGCGCTGAAGAGCCCGCGCGGCGAGATCCACATCGACCCCGAGACCCGCGACATCGTGCAGACCGTGTACGTGCGCAAGGTCGAGCGCCTCAAGGACGGGCTTTACAACGTGGAGTTCGACAAGTTCCCCGACGTGAAGGATCCCGGGAAATAGAGATGTTCAGCTCCCTCCCAGGCGTGCTCTTCGACGGCGCTGCCTACGGCAGCCTGCTCTTCCTCATCAGCGTCGGCCTCTCGGTGACGATGGGGATGATGAACTTCATCAACATCGCGCACGGCGCCTTCGCCATGGCGGGCGGCTACGTCTGCTCGCTGGGGATGGAGCGGCTGGGCATTCCCTTCCTCGCCACTCTGCCGCTGGCGTTCCTCGCCGGAGCGGGGCTGGGGGCCGTGCTCGAGCGCATCCTTTACCGCCGCCTCTACCGGCGGAGCCCGGACGTTCATCTTCGGGGAGGGCCAGCGGCCGGTGCGCCTGCCGTCGTTCCTGCTCGGCCAGTTGCACTTGCTCGGGTTGGATCTCGGCGTCTACCGGATGTTCCTCATCGCCGTGGTGGCGGCGATCACGGTGGCGCTGGAGATCCTCTTGCGCCGCTCGCGGCTCGGAGCGCAGATCCGCGCCTCCGTTGACGACGCGCAGACCTCCGCCGGGCTGGGCATCGACGTCCACCGCGTCTTCGCGCTCACCTTCACCCTGGGCTCGGGGCTGGCCGGGTTGGGCGGGGCGCTCTCCATCGACGTGCTCGGGTTGGATCCGACCTTCCCGCTCAAGTACCTGGTGTACTTCCTCCTGGTGGTGGTGGTGGGCGGCGCAGGGACCATCGCCGGCCCGCTGATCGCTTCGATCGTTTTGGGCGCCTTCGACGTGGCGGGAAAGTATTACGTCCCGCAGGCCGGCTCCTTCGTCATCTACGCGCTGATGGTGGCCCTGCTCCTGCTGTTTCCTGGCGGACTGCGGCGAATCGCGCGATGAGATGGGAAGTGAACGAACCATCGGCCCCCGTGGCAGCGGCGCATACCCCGCAGCCGCGACCGGCGGGCGGGCTGCCGGACCTGCGCTGGCGGCCGGTCGAGATCGTGTTCTGGGCGGCTGCGGCGGCCGTCTTTTTCCTGCTCCCCGGACATCTGGTGCTCGCCAGCCAGATCGCCATCACCGGGCTGTTCGCTCTCTCCTTGGATCTGATCCTCGGGTACGCCGGTGTCGTCTCGCTCGGACACGCCGCGATGTTCGGCGGCGGGGCCTACACCGCGGGCCTGCTCGCCAATCACGGCCATGGCGAGCCCATCAGCGGCCTCCTCCTCGCCTCCGCGGCGGGTGCCGTGATCGCGTTCGGGACCAGCTTCCTCGCGCTCCGCGGCGGCGATCTCACCCGCCTGATGGTGACGCTGGGCCTCGGCTTGATGCTCTACGAGCTGGCCAACCAGGCCGCCTCGATCACCGGCGGAGTCGACGGCCTGAGCGACATGGCGGTGGGGAAGCTCTTCGGGGTGTTCGAGTTCGACCTGCGGGGCCAGACCGCCTACGCCTACAGCCTCGCGGTGTCGTTCGGCGCGTTCTGCCTCTGCCGCCGCGTGGTCCGCTCCCCTTTCGGGCTCTCGCTGCGCGGCATCCGCGACCAGCCGGCGCGGATGTCGGCCATCGGCGCGCCGGTGCGCCGCCGGCTCACCGCGATCTACACGCTGGCCGGGGCGATCGCCGGCGTGGCGGGGGCCCTGCTCGCCCAGACCACGCAGTTCGTGGGCCTGGAGGTACTGGGGTTCAGCCGCTCCGCGGATCTGTTGATCATGCTGGTGCTGGGGGGAACGGGCTGGCTCTACGGCGGTCTGGTGGGCGCCGCGGTCTTCATGATCGCGCAGCACCTGCTCTCCGGGATGAACCCGGTCTACTGGCAGTTCTGGCTCGGCCTTTTGCTGGTGCTGGCGGTGTTCTTCGCTCCGGGAGGGATCATGGGCGCCGTCGCTTCCCGGTGGCCGGGGGCCAGGCGCCGATGAGCGCGGTGCTCCAGACCGAGCGGCTCTCGCGCCGCTGGGGCGCGCTCCAGGCGCTGCGCGAGGTCAGCTTCGCGCTCGAGGCGGGAGCGCGCCACGCGCTGATCGGGCCCAACGGCGCCGGGAAGACCACGCTCGTCAACCTGCTCACCGGCGTGCTGCCCCCGACCGGGGGCGAAGTCTACCTCGACGGCGAGCGGGTCACCCGGCTGCCGCCCTACCTCCGCGCGAGACGGGGAATCTCCCGCACCTTCCAGATCACCACCCTCTTTCCCAACCTCACCGTCCTCGAGACGGTGGTGCTGGCGGCGTGCGAGCGCCACGGGGTCGACGCAAGCTGGTGGTCGCCGCTGTCGCGCCGCACCCGCGAGATCGACGAGGGGTGGCGCGTGCTCGCCGAGCTCCACCTCGCCGAGGACGCCGGCACGCCCACCCGCATCCTGCCCTACGGCAAGCAGCGCCTCTTGGAGATCGCCGTCGCCCTGGCGACGCGCCCGCGGGTCCTCTTGCTCGACGAGCCGGCGGCTGGAATCCCCTCCAGCCACAGCGCGGAGATCTTCAGCGTCCTCACCGGCCTTCCCCGCGAGGTGACCATCCTCTTCATCGAGCACGACATGGATTTGGTGTTCCGCTTCGCCGAGCGGATCACCGTGCTCGCCTCCGGATCGATCCTCGCGGAGGGCACCGCCAAGGAGATCGCGGGCGACGCGCGGGTGCGAGAGGTCTACCTGGGCGAGGCCGGCGATGCCTGAGATCTTGAGCGTCGAAGGCCTCGTGGCCGGCTACGGCGAGTCGGTGGTGCTGGACGGCGTCTCCTTCTCGCTGGAGGAAGGCGGAACCCTCTCGCTCCTGGGCCGCAACGGCGTGGGCAAGACCACCCTGCTGCTCACGCTGATGGGCCTCACCCACCTCCAGAGGGGCCGGCTGATCTTCTCCGGCTCCGATCTCACCGCGCTGCCCACCCACCGCCGCGCGCCGGCCGGAATCGGCTGGGTGCCGCAGGAGCGCTGCGTCTTCCCCTCGCTCACCGTGGAGGAGCACCTCCAGGTCGTCGCCCGCCCCGGGGAATGGACCCTGCGGCGGGTCTTCCAGCTCTTTCCCCGGCTGGAAGCCCGCCGCCACCACCGGGGCAACCAGCTCTCCGGCGGCGAGCAGCAGATGCTGGCCAGAACCCGCGGCTGCTCTTGCTCGACGAGCCGATGGAAGGTCTGGCGCCGGTGATCGTGCAGGAGCTGGCCGCGCTCGTCCGCCAGATCGCGGGACAGGGATCGATGGCGGTGATCCTGGTCGAGCAGCGCGCCCGTCTGGCGCTGGGCCTGACCCGGGATGCGCTGGTGATCGAGCGCGGCCGCGTCGTCCACCGATGCAGCAGCAAGGAGTTGATCGCGGATCCGGCCGCCCTCGGGCAGCTGGTCGGGGTGGCTTGATCCGCTTGGAAGGGACAGCAGCTCGAAGCTCATCGCAGGACCAGGGAGGGAGCACAATGACGAAGGCAAGAATCATCGCGCTGGCTTGCGCGCTTTCCGCCGCCGGCGGAGGTGCGATGGCCGAGACCGTGAACGTCGAAGTCTACGGGACTCTGTTGCCGTTTCTCGATTCCGCGAAGACCCAAGGCGCCACCAGCCCGCCGCTCACCGGCCGTCCGAACCAGGTGCCCGCCGCCGCCTACACGGGCGTGAACCAGCAAGCGCGAGGCCGGCTCACTTCGGGAACTTCGAACCTCGGCTTCCGAGGCAACGTGGCCCTGGTAGGCGACTGGAAGGCGATCTTCCAGATCGAGGCGGCGGTGCCAGTCGACGGCGATCAGGGCCCGATGGGGCTTCTCGCCACCCGCAACTCGCAGGTCGGCATCTCCAGCCCCTACGGGACGGTGTTCTTCGGCATCTGGGACACCCCCTACAAGTACACGACCATCATGATCGCTCCGGTGCGCGGCCTGAACCCGTTCGACTACGACAACACCCTCGAGAACCCGGGCTTCAACGTGCCCGGCACCACCACCCAGAGCGGCCGGGTCGGCGCCAAGCCGGACGCGGCGTTCTCCCGCCGGCAGGGCAACAGCGTGCAGTACTGGAGCCCGAACCTCTACGGGTTCACCGCTCGCCTCGCCGTCTCGGTCAACGAGGGCAAGACCGCGATCGCGGGCGGCAGCCAGATCAGCCCCGATGTCTTCTCCGGCTCTCTCGCGTACGAGATGCCCGGCGTGTTCACGGTGCGCTACTCCTACGAGCAGCATGACGACTACTTCGGCATGGCCCAGGTGGGCGGATCGCCCGGGGCCAGCGCCACCAACAAGTCCTCGAAGGACATGGCCCACAAGCTGGTGGCCGGGCTGATCCTGCCGAACACCAAAGTGTACGGCGTGGTCGAGCGGCTGATCTACGACACCGACGACACCGCTCCGGCGGCCGTGAAGCACTACAAGCGCGACGCCTGGTTCGTGGAGGGCATCCAGAAATTCGGGGACCTGGGGATCTGGGTGTCGTTCGGGCAGGCCCTCTCGGGCGACTGCGAGATCGTGAATGGCTCCGTTTGCTCCACCAACCAGCTCGGCGCCATGCAGTACTCGATCGGCGGCTTCTACGACTTCGGCAAGCGGGTCACGCTCTATGCCTCGTACTTCGGCGTAGCCACCGACGACGCCGCCAGCTACGGGATCTTCCCGGCGGTGGGCAACACCGCCCCGGGCGCCGACACGCGAGCGTTCGGCCTCGGGATCCTGTACTCGTTCTGAGGCTAGAGCCCGAGGGGCGCGAGGAGCGGCGCGTCGGTGAGGCGCTGCAGCTCGTCGAAGGAGAGCCCCGCAACCAGCTCCCGCACCTGGAGCCCCTCGGGCATGACGTCGATCACCGCCAGGTCAGTGTAGATGCGGTCGACGCAACCGAGGGCCGTGAGCGGGTAGGTGCACCGCTCGACGATCTTGCTCCGACCCTGCCGGGTGAGATGCTCCATCATCACCAGCACCCGCCGGGCCCCGATGGCCAGGTCCATCGCGCCGCCCACCGCCGGGATCGCCTCGGGAGCGCCGGTGTGCCAGTTGGCCAGATCCCCTTGGACCGAGACCTGGAACGCCCCGAGCACGCAGATGTCGAGGTGGCCGCCGCGCATCATCGCGAACGAATCGGCGTGGTGGAAGTAGCTGCCGCCCGGGAGCAGCGTGACCGGCTGCTTGCCGGCGTTGATCAGGTCGGGGTCCTCCTCTCCCGGCCGGGGCGCCGGCCCCATGCCGAGGATGCCGTTCTCGCTGTGGAGGAAGATCTCCCGGTCGAAGGGGAGGTGGTTGGCGATCGTGGTGGGCAGGCCGATGCCGAGGTTGACGTAAGCGCCCTCGGGGATGTCGCGAGCCACCCGGGCGGCCAGCTGATCGCGCGTCAGGCGGTTCATGCCGGCGTCCGCCTCACCAGCACCACGCGGTGCACGAAAATGCTGGGAGTGACGATGGCCTCCGGATCGAGGACCCCCACCTCCACGATCTCGTCGACCTCCGCGATGGTGCAGGCCGCCGCCGTCGCCATGATCGGCCCGAAGTTGCGCGCGGCCTTGCGGTAGACGAGGTTGCCCAGCCTGTCGCCGCGGTGCGCCTTGATCAGCGCGAAGTCGGCGGGGAGCGCGTGCTCCAGCACCTGGTGCCGCCCGGCGATCACCCGCGTCTCCTTGCCCTCGGCCAAGAGCGTGCCGTAGCCGGTCGGGGTGAAGAAGGCGCCGATGCCCGCGCCGGCGGCGCGGATGCGCTCGGCCAGGTTCCCTTGCGGCGCGACCTCCAGCTGGATGGCCCCCTCCCGGTAGAGGGCGTCGAACACCCAGGAGTCAGCCTGGCGGGGGAAAGAGCAGATGATCTTGCGCACCCGGCGCGCCTTGAGCAGCGCGGCCAGGCCGGTCTCGCCGTTGCCGGCGTTGTTGTTGATCACCGTGAGGTCGCGCGCTCCCTGCGCGATCAGCGCGTCGATCAGGCGGCTCGGCTGGCCGGCGCGCCCGAATCCGCCGATCATGACGGTCGACCCGTCCGGGATTCCGGCCACGGCCGCTTCGGGCGAGGCGACGGTCTTGTCTACCATGGACGCCCCCCCAGAGCGCGCCAACCTGCGCGCAGGCCGGCGTCCCTCAAGCGCCAACGGCTGCGCGATCGGCCAGAAGCGTAGGTCGCAGCCGCTGGCCGGTCAAGGTGGACGTTCCGAGTATCGCCCGTTTGTGCGGTAAACGAACTCGGCACCGATCGCGGCGGCGCGCCTGCGGTCCGCGCACCGGGGGTGGGTCGGCGGGAGTCCATGGTATCCTGGTGACCTCGAGGAGACCTACCGGAATGGAGAATACGAGAAGCGCCGAGATTCGCCGCAAGCAGAAAGAGCTGCTCTTTCCCAACGTCGGTACCTACTACGAGCAGCCCCTCCCCCTCGAATCGGGCAAGGGGATGTTCCTCAAGGACGTCGAAGGGCGCGAATACCTGGACTTCTACGGCGGCATCCTGACCGTCAGCGTGGGGCATTGCCACCCCCGGGTCACCGAAGCCGTGATCGCGCAGCAGAAGAAGCTGGTGCACGTCTCCACCCTCTACGCCACCCTCCCCCAGCTCGAGGTCGCCGAGAAGGTGATCGGGATCCGACCCATGGAGGAGAAGGCCAAGGTCTTCTTCACCAACTCGGGGACGGAGGCCAACGAGACCGCGGTCGCGCTGGCCAAGGAAGCGACCAGCCGCCAGGAGCTGGTCGTCCTGCGTCACAACTACGCCGGCCGCAGCACGCTCGCGCTCAGCATGATGGGCAACAAGAACTACCGCCCGCGCACGCAGAGCGAGGTGGCCAGCATCCGCTTCGCCCACGCCCCCTACTGCTACCGGTGCGACTTCGGGCTCAAGTACCCCGACTGCGGGGTCGCTTGCGCCAAGGACATCAAGTCGCTGATCGAGACCACCACCGACGGCGAGATCGGCGCCTTCATGGCCGAGCCCATCCAGGGGGTGGGCGGCTTCATCACGCCGCCCAAGGAATACTTCGAGATCGCGGTGCCGATCGTCCGCGACCACGGGGGCCTCTTCATCGCCGACGAGGTGCAGACCGCCTGGGGCCGGACCGGCGGGAAGTGGTGGGGGGTCCAGCAGTACGGGGTCGAGCCGGACATCCTCACCAGCGCCAAAGGCATGGCCAATGGCCAGCCCATCGGCCTCACCCTGGCCAGGGCGTCGGTGGCGGACAAGGCCCGGTACGCGAACATCTCCACCTTCGGGGCCAGCCCCATCAGCATGGCGGCCGCGAGCGCCACGCTGGGCGTGATCGAGGAGGAGAAGCTCCTGTTCAACGCGCAGCTGATGGGCAAGGCGCTGCGGGACGGGCTGGAGGGGCTGCAGCAGAAGTTCCAGGGCATCGGCGACGTGCGCGGCATGGGCCTGATGCAGGCGATCGAGCTGGTGAAGGACCGCGCCAGCAAGGAGCCGGATCCCCAGGGCACCGCCCGACTGATGGAGTCCGCGCGGAAGCGCGGGCTCTTGATCGGCAAGGGCGGGCTCTACGGCAACACCCTGCGGATCTCCCCGCCGATGATCGTGAACAAGGGCCAGATCGACGACGCCCTCCGCCTGCTGGGCGAATCGCTCGCGGAGGCCCTGGCGCCATGAAGCGGGCGCTGCTCGGTCTGATGATGCTGGCCGGGTGCAAGCGGGAGGCGCGGCCGCCCTCGCTTGGGGAGGCGATCTCGGTGGAGCAGCCGGGGGGTTCGGCCTCCCAGCTGTTCACGCAAGGCAGCGAGATCCCCGCCAGCGCGACCGAGAGCTTCACCACCGGCAAGGACAACGAGAAACGCCTCTACGTGCACGTGCTGCGCGGCGCGGGCCGCACGGCCGCGAGCCTGCACAGCGAGGCCTGGTGGGAGGTCGAGGGCGTCTCCCCGGCGCACGCCGGCGAGCCCCGGGTGATGATCACCTTCGAGGTGGACGGGCAAGGGCACCTGGCGCTCAGCGCCCGCGAGGAGGACCGGCGCCTGTCCGCGAGGAAGCTGGAGGGCGCGCCGGCCAAGACCGCTCCCTCCCCGCTCACCGAGCCGGATGACGACGAGGACCTGGAAGAGGACCTGCCGGAGTAGAGTCACCCATGCCGAACCCGATCGCGCTCGCGATCCCCTTCTTCTTCCTGCTCATCGGCGTCGAGCTGTGGATCGCCCGGCGGCGGAGGCTGTCGCTGTATCGGTTCCCGGACGCGGTCGCGAGTCTTTCTTGCGGAATGACGCAGCAGATCTTCCTGGTCTTCGAGGTTGCCGCGCTGACCGGCGGATACGTCTGGCTCTACCAGCACCGCCTCTTCAGCTTCCGGGAGGGATCTCCCTGGCCGTGGGTGATCGCGTTCTTCGCGGTCGACCTCACCTACTACTTCTGGCACCGCCTCTCCCACCGGGTGACCGTGCTCTCGCTGCGCCAGGCGGTCCTCTCCGTCTGGACCATCTGGCCGCTCCACCTTCCGATGGCCCTGATCGGGATCCCGCCGACGACGTTCCTTCTGGTCGACTCGCTCAGCACCCTCTACCAGTTCTGGATCCACACCGAGCTGGTGGGAAAGCTGGGCTGGTTCGAGTGGCTGTTCAACACGCCCTCGCAGCACCGGGTGCACCACGCCGTCAATCCCCGCTACCTCGATCGGAACTATGCCGCGACGCTCTGCATCTGGGATCGCCTCTTCGGCACCTTCGAGGAGGAGCGGGAGCAGCCGGTGTACGGGCTGGTGAAGCCGCTCCAGAGCTTCGACCCGCTCCGGGCGCAAGTGCAGCACTTCGTCGACCTGTTCCGGCGGGCGCGCTCCCTCCGGGGGCTCGACCGCCTGCGCGCGGCCTTCCTGGGCCCGGAATGGGGGCATCCGCCGGCCCCGGAGGTCACCCGGGCCCAGCAGCAGAAGCACGCGGTCCGGCTGTCGGCGCGCGAGACCGCCGGGCTGGCGACGACGCTGGTGGTCGGGGTGGTCGCGACCTTCCTCTTGCTCTGGTTTCAGTTCTCGATGCCGCTGTGGAAGCGCGCGGCGGTCGCGGGCTTCGTGCTCGCGCTGATGGCCGGCTGGGGCCTCCTCCTCGATCGGCGCCTGATCTGGAGCAGGAGCGCCAGGGCCGCCAGGCCCGCGCCAGGACCGGTCTGAGCCTGCGAGCAGCCGCAGCCGCCGGTGCTCCCTCCTTGGCACGTCACCGTGGGCGCTCCGCGCGGATAGATGGCGCAGATCCCCTGGATGTCGTCGTTGGCCAGCACCCGCTTGCTGGTCTGACCCGAGGGGGCGCTCGCGTACATGGTGGCGTTGGGATCGGGCGTGTGGTCCAGGCCCAGCGAGTGCCCCGCCTCGTGCGTGACCGTGTTCTGCACGTCGATCCGCACGCAGCCGGTCTCGCTCGGGCTGGTGCAGGGGAGCCCGTCCACGGCGGTGAAGGTGAGCTTGGTCCCGTTCGCGGCGGGCGCATCGTTCATCTCGATGTCGCTGTCGAGGATCTCGCCCGTCGAGCTCTTCGAGGTGGTGGTGGTGGTGGCGATGACGCCGTCGCCGTGATCCCAGCAGTCGTAGGCGTTTCCGCAGCCGCCCTGCGAATGGCAGGGATCGTTCGCGGGGACCACCTGGGGGCAGGAGCGGGTCCGGAAGAGCACCAGGTTGTGATTGGTCCCGCCGGAGTCGTACCCGATCTTCCGATCCGCGGCCACCGTCGACAAGGGCTCCTCCGGGAACGTCAGGTCGCTGCACGACACCGCTGCCCAGGTCTGGAAGCTCTTCCGGATGGCGTCGTAGGTATTGGCCTGGGGCGCGTCAGGGGTGCCCTGCGCGTCGATCTGGAAGCTGTGCCCGTGCGACTGCCACCAGATGCACTTGCCGGAGCCGTTCGTCGAGCGCACGTAGGCCTGCGCGGGGAGCGCGGAGCAGACGAGCAGCGCGCAGGCGGCCAGTCTCACCGGACGGCGCTTTCCAGCACGCGGGTACGCAGCTCGTCGAGCTTCAGATCGTCGGGCTCGCCGGGACGGCAACCCTGGCAGGTGAGGCCCCGCCGATCGCGCAGCGCGCGCTTGGGCGATTCGCCGGTGCCCTCGACGCTGAACTTCCCCAGCGCCATCCGCTCGACCCCGAACACCGACGGGCCGCGGCGGTGCAGGAAGACCACCACTTCCTCTCCTTCCTGGAACGCCGCCACCCCCTGCACGGTCTGCGAGATGTCGCCCACCTCCCCGCCCGGGACCAGGACGGTGATCTCGGCGGCCTGAGCGCCCTTCCAGGTCTCCAGGGTCTTCAGCACCACGGTGGTGAAGATCTGCCTGCCGCCGGGCGCCCACGCGCTCGAGCTGCGCAGCACCTGGGCGCGGACCACCGCGTCGGCCGACGCGGTCAACGACTCCACGTCGCCCGGGCCCAATACCGTGGCAGCGAGAAGAAGGGCGATCAGCATGGCCGGAGGCTACTACGGAATCGCCCCGCCGCCGTCCTCGCGGAAATCGCAGGCGGCCACGCGCCAGCCGGTGTCCGGCTCGATCTGCACCGCGCAGGCCTTTCCCCAGACGGTGTCGAAGAATCCCGGACCATGGTCCTGGAACCGCTCGCCGCCGTACTGGAGCTGGTGTCCCCGCTGCTCCAGCGCGCGGGCGGTGGCCGCCTCCAGGCCGTTGGGCTCGACGCGCACGACGTCCGGGAAGAGGTTGTGGTGGAGGCGGGGCTGGGCGATCGCGCGATCCACCGGCATCCGGTCGTCGACGATGTGGATGATGGCCTGGGCGACCGTGGTCGGAATGGTGGCCCCTCCGGAGGAGCCGATGGCCAGCAGCAAGGAGCCGTCCGGGCCGAACATCAAGGTCGGAGCCATGGAGGAGAGCGGGATCTTTCCCGGCGCCGGCGCGTTCTCGGACCCGCTGCGCAGCCCGTAGGTGTTGGCGACGCCGGGCGCGACCGCGAAGTCGTCCATCTGGTCGTTGAGCAAGAAGCCGGTGCCCTTCGGGACGATGCAGGAGCCGAACCCGTCGTTGACGGTGGTGGTCAGCGCGACGGCGTTGCCCTCCTCGTCGACGGCGGAGACGTGGGTGGTCCCGTGCTCCGCTTGCACCAGTTGCGCCACCGGGGTGGCACGGTCGCCGATCTGCTTCCAGAGCTCGCCGGCGAACTCCTTGGTGGTCATGCCGCGGACCCGCTCTTCCGCCCCCGGGTTGAAGTCGGGATCCCCGATCTTCTGCCGGAGCGCCAGGAGCCGCTTCTCCGCCTCGATCATCACGTGCAGGAAGCGCTCGGGGCGGTAGCCGCCGGCGCGCGGATCCTCCCGTTCGAGCAGGTTGAGCAGCGCGGAGACGATGAAGCCACCGCTGGAGGGCAACGGCATGGTGACGATGCGATATCCGCGATACGTCGACTCGATCGGGCGCCGCTCGCGCACCTGCACCCGGGCGAGGTCCTGGAGGCTGAGGATCCCGCCGCGCGACGCGACCGCCTCCACCATGCTCCGCGCGATCCTCCCCTTGTAGAAGGCGTCGGGCCCCTTCTCGCCGATGGCGTGGAGCGTGCGGGCGAGGTCCGGCTGGATCAGCTTGTCGCCCGGCTCGCGCGCTTCGTACTCTCCGTCCTCTCCTTTGCGCAGGAAGATCCGCGCCGCCTCCGGGTCCGCCGCGAGGCAGTCCAGGCGGTGCTGCGAGGACTGGACGAAGCTGATGCTCACCTGGTAGCCGCGCAGGGCGATCTGCTCGGCCGGGCTGGTCAGCTGCGAGAGGGGCTTCTTCCCGAATCGCTTCGCCAGCTCGGCGTATCCCTTCACGGCGGCCGGCACCGCGACGCCGAGCGGCCCGGAGTTCGCGAGGTCCTGGCGGGGCTGGCCGTCCACCACGAACATGTCCGGGCGGGCGGCGAGCGGCGCGACGCCGATCCCCGAGCTCCTCGACTCCACCACGCCCAGGGCGAACGCGGCCGCCACCGCCGCGTCCACCGCGTTTCCGCCCCGCCGGAGGATCGAGGCGCCGGCCTCGGCGGCGAGCGGGTGGGCGGCGGCGACCGCGCCGCGGGGCGAGACGGCGGGAAATGCGAGGAGCAGGGTGAGCATCCACATGGCGGCGCACTATAACTTCTGCTATCTCGCCTGCCCTCATGGTCCGCGTCCGATTCGCCCCCTCCCCCACCGGTTACCTGCACATCGGCGGAGCGCGCACGGCGCTGTTCAACTGGCTCTGGGCGCGGCAGCAGAAGGGCAAGTTCATCCTGCGGATCGAGGACACCGACCAGTCCCGCAGCACGCAGGAGAGCGAGCAGGCCATCATCGAGGGGATGAAGTGGCTGGGCCTCGACTGGGACGAGGGGCCGGTGGTCGGGGGGCCCCACGCGCCCTACTTCCAGATGCAGCGGCTGGCCACGTACGAGAAGCACGCGGAGGCCCTGATCGCCAAGGGCAAGGCGTACCGCTGCGACTGCTCCAAGGAGGAGCTGGACCGGCTGCGCGAGCAGGCGGCGAAGGAGAAGCGCGGGTTCAAGTATCCGGGGACCTGCCGGAACAAGAACCTGCCCAAGGGGACCCCGGGCGCGGTGGTGCGCTTCCGCATGCCGGACGAGGGCGCGACGACCTTCAAGGACCTGGTGAAGGGCGAGATCACCGTGCAGCACAAGGACCTGCAGGACGAGGTCATCCTGCGCGCGGACGGCGTGCCGCTCTACAACTTCGGCGCGGTGGTCGACGACATCGAGATGGGGATCACCATGGTGGCCCGCGGCGACGACCACGTGGTGAACACTCCCCGCCAGATCCTCATGTACCAGGCGCTGGACTACCCGGTGCCTGCGTTCGCGCACCTGCCGATGATCCTCGGGGCCGACAAGCAGCGGCTGTCCAAGCGGCACGGCGCGGTCAGCGTGCTGCAGTACCGGGACGAGGGCTACCTGCCGGGAGCGCTGCTCAACTACCTCGCGCGCCTCGGGTGGTCGCACGGCGACCAGGAGATCTTCACGGTGCAGGAGCCAGCAGTGGATCCAGATGACCCCGACCGCCGAGCTCTCCAAGCTGACGGGCGTTTCGGCCGACTTTGCCACCCTGATGCAAGCGCGCGCGAGGCACCTGAACGAGATCCGCGACGCCTGGCGCGCGTACATGGAGCCGGAGCTGCCCGCCTACGACGACAAGGCGGTCTCGAAGCATCTCACCCAGGAGACGCGGCCCCTGCTGGCCGAGGCGCGCGACCTGATCGAGCGGACCTTCGCGCAGGGACCGCATGCCATGGAGCAGGCCTTCCGCGGCCTGGCGGAGCAGAAGGGCGTGGGCCTGGGCAAGCTGGCGCAGCCGGTGCGGGTGGCGGTCACCGGGACCACGGTGAGCCCTCCGTTGTTCGAGACGGTCGCGATGCTCGGGAAGGACCGGGTGCTGCGGCGCATCGACGCCGCGCTGGAGAAGGTCAAATGAGATCGACCCTGATCGCCCTGATCCTCGGCGCCGCGACCGCGTCGGCTGCCGCCAGCGAGGGGTTCAAGGCCCGCGGCTTCATCCTTCCCGACGGGGCGGTGAAGATCGACGACGACCGGTACCGCCTGCCCAGCCCCTGGGACGAGTCGGTGAGGTTCTACCGGCGCGCGTACCCTCCCGGGAAGTTCATCCGGCGCACCCTGCACAGCCAGACCGCGATGCGCGCCATGCACATCGACAACCCCGAGCGCGGCGAGTGGGAGGGCGTCAACCTGTACGAGGCGGGACGAGGCGAGGTGCGGGTCTACATCCTGACTCCGGCCGAGCCGCCACCTCCGCCGCCTCCGCCTGCTCCCAGGACGAAGTCAAAGACGAAGTGAGCGCGGGCCGGCCCGCAGGGCGTCCGGGCCGGAACAAGAGCTTGACGCGGCGAGACGGGGCCAGTTATAGCGTCCGCCCCGCCGCTGCTCCGGGATGGTCCCGCAGCCGCCGGCGGTTCTTGTTTTTTCTCGCAATTCTCAGGGGACACGAAATCGCGGCTCTGCCGTTCATCATGTCCGCTACCCGATCCTTGGGGGATCGTCTAACGGCAGGACGTAAGACTCTGACTCTTACTATCTAGGTTCGAATCCTAGTCCCCCAACCATTGTGGTAATTACCCTGCGGGTCAGAGCCGTGGGCGCGGCAAAGGAAAGGCGGCCCCATCGTCTAGTGGCCTAGGACGGAGGCCTCTCACGCCTCAAACATGGGTTCGAATCCCGTTGGGGTCACCAACTTGGCCCGCCAGAGTGAGACTGGCGGGCTTTTTTTTGCCCGCAGGCAGGAGAGCGGGCGTTCAGGCGGCGCGCGCCGGTCGGTCCGTGCGAACCCAGGTCTGGCCCTGCGCGCCGCGGCTGTACTTCACGAATCCGACCAGCAGCGCGGCGTTCATCTCCACGAAGTGGGCCGCCGGGTCGGCGACGGCGCGGACGTGGCGCGGCGTCATCCCCAAGAGGCTGAGGGCGGCGAGCGCGTAGGCGCCGCACTGGGCGAACAGCGCCAGCGAGTAGAAGGTGCCCTCGCTGGCGAGCAAGACGTTGGCCAGGAGCGCCACCACCATCGCGTGCGGCACGAACCAGCGCAGGACTTTGTGGGACCAGAGGGCGAAGGCGGTGAAGCCGTGGCGCGGCGAAAGGAGATCCCGGTGCTGTGAGAGCGCCCGGAAGCAGCCCGCCGCGATGCGCACGCGCCGGCGGTACTCGCCCGAGTGGTCGGGCGCCGCCTCCTCGTGCCCCACCGCCTCCGGCTCGTAGCGGACCTTCGATCCCGAGGCGAGCACGCGCAGGGCAGCGACGAAGTCGTCCCCCGCCGTTGGCGCCCATCACGCAGCCGCGCCGCGACTCGTAGAGCTTGAGCAGGCTCTCCAGCTTCCAGTAGGCGCTCTCGGCCAACGGCGCGCCCGCGGGCGAGTGGAGGCGCAGCCGCCCGCAGACCAGCCCTACATCCTCCTCGCGGAGCGGCTGGACGAGGCGGCGGATGGCATCGCGCTCGAAGTCCGTATTGGCGTCCGTCATCACCAGCACCTCGCCCTTGGCGAGGGCGACCAGGCGGCTGATCACGCCGGCCTTCCCCGAGCGCTCGGCGCGCGACAACTTCACGCCGCGGGCAGCGTAGTGCTGCACGATCGCGTCCGTCTCGTCGGTGGAGGCGTCCGAGCCGACCAGGATCTCCAGCTTGTCGGTGGGGTAGTCTTGCGCGAGCAGGTTCTCGATCCGGCGGGCGATGCACTGCTGCTCGTTGTAGGCGGCGATCAACACCGACACGTGCGGCAGGCCGAGCTGGGCGGGCGGCCGGCGGCGCTCGTTTCCGCCCAGGTAGCCCCAGGCGCCCCTGGCCTGCGAGATCGCGTCCAGCGCGACCAGCAGGAGCGGATAGATCACGTAGGTGTGCAGGATGCAACCCACGGCGACCCAGAACAGGACGATGGCCAGCATGAGCCACTGCGGAGCAATCGGCGTGCCTTGGCAGGCGGTCGCCCATCCTGTCCCTTACTCAGTGGGGACACGAACGCGGCTCCGCGCTCATCACCCACTGGGGACACGAATCGCGGCTCCGCGCTCATCACCCACTGGGGACACGAATCGCGGCTCCGCCGCTCATCATGTCCCCTACTCGATTGGGAACCGGATTTCCCACACTGGGCCCGGGGCTGCCCTCAGGGAGGCAGCGAGGACAACATCCGCCTGGCGCGGTCGTGCCGGGGGTTGTCCCGGATCACGCGCTGCAAGAGCTCCCGGGCGCCTGCCCGATCCCCTCGGTCGATCGCGATCCCGGCCAGGTCGACGTCCGCCCGCAGCAGCTTCGGTTGCGCCTGACGCGCGGCCGAGAGCGCCTGCACGGCGCGGTCGCGCGCGCCGGACGCGGAGGCGGCGGCCGCCTTGACGTAGAGGACCCAGGGGTCGCCCGGCGCGATCCGCTCGGCCTGCTCCGCGCGCGCCCCGGCCGGATCGGGCGAACCGGAGAGCGCGTCCGCCAGCGCCATCGCGCGGATGGCGGCGAGCGCCTCGCCGTCGTCCGCCATCGCTTGCCGGGCGGCCGCGGCGCCCTGCTGCAAGAGCCGGGAGGCGGCGCGCGCCTCCTCCTCGCGCTGGGAGGGAGGAACGCGCGCGGCCAGGTCCTTGTGGGCGCCGGCCTGGAGCAAGAGCGCGAGGGCGCGCTCCGCCTCCGGCTCGGCCTGCCCCGGCGCTTCGCGCGCGGCGTCGGTGAAGAGGCTGGTGGCCTCGCGGAGGCTCTTCGAGTCGTCGAGCAAGAGCTTCTCGCGGCCCTGCCGCACCATCTCCTCCGTGCCCGCTGAGAACGAGTGCCGGTAGATGCCCACGGCCAGGACGATCGCCAGGGCGAGCAGGCCCAGGGCGATCCGGGGACGGGTCGACGCCATGCGCCAGCCCGCGCGGGGCGCCTCCTGCAGCGGGGCGGTGACCTTTGCCAGCGCGGGTGTCGCCGCCACGGGGAGGTGGGCGATCTCCGGCGCGGCCGCGCCCTGGAATGGAGGCGGGGCCGGATCGGCCGCGGGCGGCGCCTCGGCCTGCGCCCCCGGTTGCGGGGCGGGCGGAGCGGCGGATGGGCGCTGTGACGCCGCCGTCTCGAAGACAGCCAGGCAGCGCCCGCACTCCACCTTGAACCGGGTCCCGGCGGCCGCGATGCCGTCCTGCAGAGAGAAGACGGCGTGGCAACGGCTGCACTCGATCAGCACGGCTCAACTCTTGGTGTTGTCGGCCTTGTCGAGCCCGAACGCCGTGTGCAGCGCACGGACCGCCAACTCGGCGTACTTCTCATCGATCAGGCAGGAGATCTTGATCTCCGAGGTGCTGATCACGCGGATGTTCACGCCCTCGTCAGCGAGGACCTGGAACATCTTCGCCGCCACGCCCGCGTGGTTGCGCATGCCGACGCCGACGATGCTCACCTTCGCGATTCCCTCCTCGTGGTCCACCTTGCCGGCGCCGATCTGCTTGCCGATCTTCCGCACCAACTCGTTGGTCTTGTCGACGTCGAGGCGGCCGACGGTGAACGCCATGTCGGTGCGGCCGTCCTCCCTTGCCGGGGTCTGGACGATCACGTCGACCACGATGCCCTGCTCCGCCAGCGTGCCGAAGACCTTGGCCGCGATCCCTGGCTTGTCCGGCACTCCGCGGATCACGAACCGCGACTCGTCGCGCGTGACGGCGATTCCGCTGACCAGCACCTCCTCCATCGCCTCGTCCTCCTCGCAGACCAGGGTGCCGGGATCGTCGGTGAACGAC
>WNFK01223931.1_pt1 | contig 17199 bp, 19 predicted proteins | sample 5400281 | NCBI WGS metagenome assembly WNFK01 (sample SAMN13153350, study PRJNA577476) | soil metagenome | isolation source: 20 cm soil on Douglas fir-dominated hillslope | place: USA:California | collected 2013-09-17 | reverse complement strand
AACGAGAGCGGCGGCAACATGGGTGTCGGGGGTAATGGGGGCCCTCCTGGTTTCCCAGGAGTATCCGGGATTGGTGGTCCCGGAGGCGATCCGGGAACCAACTTCAGTTGTTCTCCCTCTCAGGGATCAACGGGCGCGCCGGGCGTCCCTCAAAGTGATCTGGCGGGCGGCAACCCCGGAACAAACGGAAGCAACGGGAACCAGGGCGCGAATGGGTCGCGCACATTCCTGATTGGTGAATGTGTTAATCCAGCCAATTCTTGCCCGGGGGGATACAGCTGGGATATTTCCGTTTGTAAATGCTGCCAAAACGACGGCGGCAACTGTATGAGTCCGATCCTCATTGACGTTAATGGAGACGGATTCAACCTGACCAACGCCGCCAATGGTGTCGACTTTGATTTGAGAAATATCGGCACTCCGCAACACTTTGCCTGGACCTCGGCCGGCTCCGACGATGCGCTGCTTGTGCTGGATCGCAACGGTAACGGCACTATAGATAACGGAGCGGAATTGTTTGGCAATTTCTCGCCACAGCCACACAGCCTCGGTACCGGTAGAAATGGCTTTCGAGCCCTTGGCGAGTTTGACCTGCCGGAGAATGGCGGCAACAGCGACGGGAAGATCACGCTTCTTGATAGTATCTTCGTCTCCCTGAAATTATGGCAGGACCTGAACCATAATGGTGTTTCCGAATCCAATGAGTTGCACACCTTGCCGGAGCTAGGCCTGAACGCGATCGACCTCGATGTTCAGCGTTCAAAGAAAGTAGACCAATTCGGTAACGAATTCTGGTATCGGGCAAAGGTCAAAGACACACATGATGCACAGCTTGGTCGTTGGGCCTGGGATGTATTCTTCGTCACGCACTGAAGCTCCGTTAGCGGTTCAGGACACCAAGTCCGCAGGCGCCCGCAAGTTCTAACAAAGCTTGCGGGCGTCATGTTGTCTGCGGGTCAGACACTATCGCCCTTCGTCGAGATTCGTCAGCGCAACGGCACGTACCTTCTGGCTGACCATTTCAAAAGGAAACCCCTGGCGCAACAAGTGATCAAAAAGGCTTTTAGCCTCAGCCCGAGTCTTTGGCCGGCCGCGAAGTCGGACGCGCTTCTCAAGTGCCCGATCGAGTAACTCTTCTTCCGGAGTCTCCGCAAAGACCTGGTCGAGCGCTTCACCGGCAACTGCGCGATCGACTTTCTTTCTCTGCAGACTTAGTTCCAAACGTCGCCGGCCAATCGGCTGTTGTCTCACCTTCGACGACGCATAGCCAAGCGCGTAACGTTCATCGTCGAGATAGCCATACTCGCGCAGGCGGGAAATCACAGTTTCAATTACGGTCTTACTGGAACATCTTTCTGCCAAGCGCTCGCGCAGTTCCGCAATCGAGCGTGGCTTGGCAGCCAGCAACTTAACTGCGCGTTGAAAGGCACGCGCGCGAATCTCGTGCGGAGTCAGGCGACTCGCGGTCGAGTCCTCGCCGGCGGCTTGCGGTTTTGGACGACGTTGACGCATCTAGGTGGCAAATATTTACCACAATGAAGACAGGAAAAACAGAAGTGCCGGCGCATTGCTCTGAAGCTGGCGTGAAAGACTCAACCTCTTCACTGGGACCGCGGGCGTCCCGCCCGCAAACGAGCGCGCTAGCGCGAGCAGAGTGGTTCACTAAAAGGAGTTGGGTGACGGATCGTTTGCGGGCGGGACGCCCGCGGTCCCAGGGAAGAGGTTGACCTTGCAAACCCACAGTGCTTGATTGTCAGCGGCAATCGCCAATTAGCAAGCGGCAATCTAGAATGAATCGCATGGACGGAGTGTTGGTGATCGATAAGCCTCCCGGCGTGACTTCGCATGATGTGGTTGACAACATCAGGCGCATTCTGCACGTGCGACGCGTTGGACACACTGGAACCCTGGATCCTTTCGCGACCGGCGTGCTGGTGATGCTCATCGGTCGAGCAACGCGTCTGGCGCAGTTTCTCAGTGGTGTCGAAAAAGAGTATGAGGCGGTGATCCGTCTGGGCTACGCCACCGACACAGGAGACGTGACCGGAAAGCCAATTCGGACCAACGAAGAAAATCCAGGGCCGGGCGAGTTAGCAATCGGCGTTTGGAGGCGTGAGCAAATCGAAGCAGCGCTCGAAAGCCTGCGCGGCGAAATCGATCAGATACCGCCGATGTATTCGGCGAAGAAGCTGGGCGGCCGCAAGCTTTACGAAATGGCGCGCCGCGGCGAAGAGGTGGAACGAAAGCCCGTGAGGGTTTGCATCCAAAAGTTTGAGGCGATCAAGCCAACCGGTGAGTTACTGAAAGACAATTTGGACGGAACCTTTGACTTCGAAGTGCGGGTGGAGTGTTCGTCGGGCACTTACGTGAGGACACTCGCGGAGGATTTTGGCAAACGATTGCGCGTCGGAGCGCACCTGGCGGAGTTGCGCCGCACGCGCGTGGGCGATTTTCAAATTCAACAAGCGCAGACGCTGGAGCAGGTTAAGGTGAGTGTGGCCGAGGAAGCGCTGGGCAAGATTATCCTTCCGACCGATCAAGCGCTGAGGCGGTTTCCAGCTGCGGACCTGACCGCCAGCGACGTACGACGAGTGCAAAACGGCATTGCTGTGAAGGTTTCGGAAGCAAGGTGGACGAATGGAGAGCGGGTGCGAATGCGAGATGAGCAAGGTAACCTGATCGCGGTTGCAGAGTATGACGACGCGTCTGCTTCGTTACGTCCAAGCGTAGTACTCGCGCGGGACGACATTCAAAAATGAAGAAGCGTTACTGGATCGGCGCTGTATCAGCAACTTTGGCGGCTGCATCGGTGGCCGCAAAACTTTTGTTGCGTCCGAAGGACGTCGAGTGGGAGCAAAACCGTGAGCTGGTTTTTCATGCTGACTACTCGCGCTTCATGGAAGTTGACGGCGTGCGCCTGCATTATCAGGAAGCCGGCGATCCAAAGGCGCCGTCGATGATCCTGATTCACGGGTTCGCCGCGTCGAACCTCGTCTGGAGCAAGGTGTTTTTGGAATTCGCTGAAGCTGGATACAGGGTGATCGCCCCGGATCTTCCGGGTTATGGCTATTCAGGTAAGCCGCCACACCTCGATTACACCATCGCCAGCCAGGCGGAGATGATCGTAAGTTTTCTGAAGCGCCTGGAAATCGATCGTGCCGTTTTCCTCGGCAGCTCTTACGGTGCGGCAGTCGCGGCCACGATTGCGCTCGATCACCCAGAGCTGGTCGAAAAGCTAATCATGGTTGGGGCAGTCAACAACAATAAGCCGACCAGGTATTTGTTAATGCGACTCTTTGGCTCGCCAATTATTGGTGACATACTTTCGCCCTTGCTGGTCGGTTCACGCCGGCTCTTGCGCTTGCGGATGAAGCGCGTGTACGACCGGCATTCGTGGGTGTTGGATGAGCGGAGGGTCGACGCGCGACACCTGCCGCTCAAAACGCGTGGCGCGCATCGAGCGATCGTTCGCACGGTGCGGCGTTGGGACGCCGAACGCGTTTCACGCGATGCGCATCTGCTGACGCAACCGACGCTGATGTTATGGGGCGACACTGATCGTGAGGTGCCGCTTGAGGATGGTGAGCGCTTGCACGAGGCAATTGCGGGCTCACGTTTGATCGTCTTCCGCGAGTGTGGACACCTTCCGCATGAAGAATATCCGGAGGCTTTTGTGAAGGTCGTCCTGGAGTTTTGTTCCTGACGATGTTCCGCCGATTATTCTCCGGGTGACAGCAAGGCAACGCCCAGGCGTTTCGCCAGTCCCGCACCGCCCCAGCTCATTACGACGTTGTGGTTCCAACTGAAGAACGGCCGGGCGATGGGCGCGATGAGATTCATCCAGGGTTTGGTAGTCTCCACTTTCCAATCGTAGCGGACCGTAGTTATCCTACCGGCGCTTGAGAGTTGCCAGCGGCCAAAGCCCTGAAGCTCGCCGATCGCGCGGCCTTCGATCAAAGATGTCGGCTCGACACGAGTCGACTCCATTTCAAAGATGAGGCGGTAGGGAAGTTTGCTTTTCCAGGTATAGCGATGGATGGCGCCGACGTGATTGGCATCGCCGTCCTTCAGCCTTTCGACTTTCTCGACACCACGCCACCACTCCGGCCAGTTCTCAGAATGGAGAATCAGATCCCAGACTTTTTCCTGCGGAGCCTTGACGCGCCAGATGGTGACGAATTCGTAGTCGGTCATTTTTTTGGAGTGCACTGGCCTGTCAGCGCTTTGGTCGGCTGCGAGCTGTCGCAGCCTCAGGTTGATGCGGTTCGTCGGAAGGCGCGACGTCAAGCCGCCGCCGACCAAAGCGGTGACAGGTCACCGCACTCCAAATACGTCAAGCCATGTTGAGAGCTTTGCCGACCGACGGATCGCGGCGGACTCGCCAGATCTTTGAGTCGAGGTAGTAGTGAATAAATGCGTAGCCCCAAAGAAATGAGATGCCGAGTTGGGTTGCGAATGACTGACTGCCGTCGCCGCTCTTCAAACTGATGTAGCCGAGAATCTGTCTCGGTCCCTGGTAAATCAGTCCGAAGAGAATTCCGAACGCAATGTAGTAAGGGAGGCGGCGACTGATCAACTCGGCCGCACCGTACTTTTGACGTGGATCCATGGTATCGAAAGACGGGCCCTCCCGCACGGTAGGGCTATGCAGGTTGTGATAGATGGTCAGAATGGCAACGATCGCGATTGGCTTGGGCGGCATCGGCGTCAGTAAAACGATCCAATGCATCGGAATCGCCGCAGCGAGCAGCAAATACTTGGGAACGTTAAGCGCTTCACCTGTGGCCGCGCGTTGGACTTGCCTTCCCAGCCAGGCTGCTGCCAGCACTATCGTACCGGCCAGCAGAACCATCGCTAACCCATTGACGCCCGACTGCAGCGCTAACGGCACGCGTTTCATCGCTTCCGGATCGCGCGCGATAAAGGCGACGAATGGATAGTTAAAAGCAAACAGCAACAGCAGGCGATCGAGCGCGTTGTCTACCGGCGCCAGGTCGTTGTTCTTCTTTTTGTAGAGCACCATGAAGCCGTAGTGCTGTTTCACCAAATGGTAATAAGCCCAGAGGGCGGCGAGGAAAAAGAAGATGAGCCCGGCACCCGCATAAACCATCAGCGGACCGATGGCGAAGAAGAATAGTGACCCCCAAAGGAGCCGGGCGCGATTCTGTCGCTCGGTGCGATCCGATCAGGATAGCCCAGAACGCAACCATCGGCACTAGCGGCAGGACACCCTTCACGTAAAGAACGAGCAGCAGGTAGCTTGACGCAACAGATCCAATCAGCCATACGAGATCGTCGCGCGCGCTTATGATCCAACGCACCGAAATAGCGCGCGGTTCAGCTCGCTCAATTACACCCACTGTTGTTGCCATATGCCGGATGCAGCCGATGTGTGTTCGCTCTTTGAAAACGACCGGCTGCGAGGCTAGGATTCTAACACCGACCGAAATGTACGTATAAGGAAGAAAGGCGTCCACGAATGCCCAAAGAAGACTCTGCTCTCAATCTTTTCAAGCTGATGTTCCAGGCGCATCCATGGCATGGCATCGCGCCGGGGAAGAAAGCGCCGGAGAAGGTTAACGCCTTCATCGAGATTGTGCCGACCGATGCGGTGAAGTATGAACTGGACAAGCAGTCGGGCCACCTTCACGTGGATCGGCCACAGCGGTTTTCGTCCATGTGTCCTTCGTTATACGGATTTATTCCGCAAACGTTTTGTGGCGATCATGTGGCCGACCTGTGCGCGGAACGAACGGGAATGACCGGCATCAAGGGCGACGGGGATCCGATGGACATTTGCGTGCTGACCGAGAAAACCTTTGCCCAGGGCAATTTTTTTCTGCAGGCGGAACCAATCGGCGGACTGCGAATGATCGATGGCGAACAGGCCGACGATAAGATCATTGCCGTGCTCGAGGCCGACCTTGCCTACGGCCACATCAAGGACATCAACCAGTGTCCGAAAGCGCTGGTCGATCGCCTCAAACATTATTTCCTTAGTTACAAACAGCTTCCGGGCGATGCTCCGAGGCGCGTGGAGATTGTGGATGTTTACGATCGAGCCGAGGCGTTGGACGTAATCACGCGCAGCATTAGTGACTACCAAAAGAAGTCTCATTGACATCGGCACTCTTGCGCTTATGCTTTGGTTCCCCCCCACATCGAGGGCATATTTCCGCGTTGAAAAACGGCAAGGCAAAAGCGATCCGACTATCAACATTGGAAGCGATTTGCGAAGCGCTGAAATGTCAGCCTGGAGATATTTTGGAATATAGACGATAGGAAGCATTAGCGGGTGTGGAACGCCCGTTCTCGGACGCGCCCCCCGGCCACAGCCGATTGAAGACGCGCCCCCCAGGCCACAGAGCGCGTGCGTCAGGTGCGTCGATCAACGGGCTCGGAACGAGAGCACCGGCAACGGTTACCATGGCCAAGATGCAAATCCCGGTTCAAACCGCGCTCGGGGCATCCCCCTACTTCGAGCAGGTTGGTGCAGCTAATCGTCCGAGAGTACACTAGACCGGCATCCGGGGGCGAAACGCAAATCCCGGTTCTGAAGAATTCTTTCGATGCCTTTAGCCGCAATCATTACGCCAGTCTACGTATCGTCGGAGTTCCCGTCACGACTGGAACTTTTCGACAAAACCGTTGCCGGCGTCAACAGGCTCGGTTCGGATGGAACAGCTCATCTTCATATCATCGTCGACGACGGGTCGACCGATTCCGAAGGTATCAGGCGAGTCCTCGGGAAATATCACGACCGCAGGATACGATATCTGAGGAGGGAGCGAAGGAGGACCGACCTCAAAACCGCGTCCAACGCCCTCAATTGTGGCATCGACGCGGTGCTTTACGGACATGAAAAGATCCCCGAATACAAGAAAATAGACTACGTCACTCCGCTCCATTCTGACGATCTCATGCATGACATAGCGTCGCGCGCAAAGTCTCTCGAGGCGGCCGACACGGGCGCAGCTATCGGCAAAATCGCCGTGCTCCGCGGCGACAGAGCTGCGATTCACGAACCCGATCTCACTATGTCGGCCCGAGAGTATGTGAGGCAGGGAGTAGCCCCCTACCCCGTAGCGTCGATCATGTGGAAACCGAGCACACTAGAAGCAATGAAAAAACACAATAGGGAGAGACTGCCCGGCAATCAACGATTCGACGGGGTCTATCATCCGGATTTCGTCAATGTCGAGGATGTCTTAGTTGCGAAGCTGACTGCTCTCTGTCTTTGCGAGGCGAATTTGCGCATTGCAGCGTCCGGGAAAATTTCAATGTCATATCGATATCACCAAGAAAGTCTGAGAGGTTATCACCAGGATAGTCAAAGAGGGAAGACCGATCAGGATTTATGGAATCTGAACACGCGCTCGATGGTGTCGATGTATTACGAGCTTCTATCGTGGAGTCACTGCAGTCCCGAATAACGCAGGTCGAGGTGCCCCAGGATCTGGAACCAGTAGTGTCCCCCATAAGTCGCATGGCCTGCAATTGGTTGCCGTCGTCGATTTTCGAGCCCGGTAGAAACCTGGTAGCTACCGCTCCCGGTTCTGATTACGCGTTTGTAATCGTTTCTTCGATTCCGCAGCGCGGGCACGTCAGGGCGTGACGGAAAGCGTCGGTCCAGGTGGCAAGTGGCAATCCAGACGTGTTGGCTTGTTTCTTTTCCGGATCGTCGTGGCTGAAAAAGCTGGCACGAGTCTCGGGGTGTTGATGCTTCGCTTCGGTATCCGCCGCGCTGCAATGTTTGCAAAGCCAGCCATAACCGAGATTGAAGAAATGGTTTGTTTGAATCATGGAAGGATAGTGGCCAGTGATCGGTGACCAGTGATCAGAGGACCAAACTCGAGGCTCAACCCATCAGACCCTCTGGACACTGACCACTGGACACTGACCACTGCAACTCACCGGGTAGCGGTTCCGGTGAGTCGCACTGGCAGGTTCATCCGACGAGCGTTTCTGAAAATCTGTAGCTGCACCGTATCGCCAACCTGATGTTTGTCGAGCAGCCGGTAGAGATCATCCGTGTTGGCGATTTTTTCGCCGTCCATACCAAGGATGATGTCTCCGACTGCAAAGTCGCCATTCTCAGTTTGCGTGACGCCGCGCAGCCCCGCATTAGCGGCGGCCTGGCCTGGTGCAACTTGCAGGATGATCACGCCGTCAGCGACCGGCAGATCAAGTTGACTCTTAAGCGGCTGAACATCGCGAGTGCCGATTCCCAGCTTCGGCCGGCGCACTTCACCAGACCTCAATAATTGCGGCACGATGCGCTTCGCGATATTCACCGGAACGGCAAAGCCGACACCTGCCGAAGCGCCTGATGGTGAAAGGATCTGGGAATTGATTCCTATCATGCGGCCGTGTGAGTCAAGCAAAGGTCCGCCGGAGTTTCCCGGATTGATGGAAGCGTCTGTTTGGATTGCGCCCTCGATGGGCCGCCCGTTTCGCGCTCGTATGGGACGCTGCAACCCGCTTATGACGCCCGTGGTAAGTGTTCGATCGAGTCCAAAGGGATTGCCGATCGCCAGCACCTTTTGACCAACCTCAAGCTTTTCCGAGTCACCCAAAGAGATAATCGTTAACGGCTCCTTTGGTCTCTCAACCAACTTGATCACGGCCAGGTCGGTATCCGGATCGCCGCCTACGAGCTGGGCTGCGTAGTTCTTTTGTCCGCCGAAACTGACGGCGAGCTTCGTGGCGCCTTCGATGACGTGGTAGTTCGTAAGGATGTTGCCGTCCTGGTCAATCACTGACCCGGAACCGGATCCTTCCTGCGGCTCGACAAAGCCGAAGAAGTCGCGCGCGTAGGAAGTTGAGTGAACGTTTACAACGCCGGGTGAAAGCGTTCGGTACACCTCGATGTTGTTTTGTTCATCAGTCGCGGCTGCAGGATCGGTAATACCCGCAGGCGTGGCTGTGCTGAAGGCGGAGCCGGACGGCTGCACTCGATTCGCCACGCGATCTACGACAGCGATCGCAGCGGCTGCAAAAAAAGCCGAAACCAACGCAACGGCTAATATCTGACGTGCTGAAAGTCTATACATGGCATATTTCTCGCTTGTTATTAGTTAATAAAACGCTCATTTTCATAAGCTCTTATGAGATGCCCCAGGATGCACCATAGTTGCGCGTCCCGACGCCTGCCTAAGGGCTGGAACATCATGACCAACCCAATTTAGAACCGCGCGGGCCCGGTCCGCAACCCTGAGGTTGATGGGACGGTGCGCATTTTTCAGTACTGACGCATTTGAGCTATGAACTACTTTCATTAACACCGGGCTTTAGCCCGGTGACCAAATATATGGTGATAGGAAATGGAAACCGTTTAAACGGCAATAATATACTTGACTCATACGGTGAATTCCTATATAGTGCTTTCATTATGAAAACCGAAGCCTTTCCTAAAACTCTCCAGCAAGCCGTTGTTTACTTTTCCAACCTTGATACCGCGCTTGGTTGCATGGTTGCTATTCGCTGGCCGGAGGGTATCACTTGCCCACGCTGCGAGTCTGACCGCTACTCGTTTGTTAGGACTCGCCGCATTTGGATTTGCTTGGCCTGTAAGAAGCATTTCAGCGTCAAGCTGGGAACCATCATGGAGGATAGTCCGATTGGCTTGGACAAGTGGCTGACTGCAATGTGGCTGATCGTCAACGCGAAGAACGGCATTAGCTCGTATGAGATTCACCGGAGCGTTGGCGTTACCCAAAAGAGCGCGTGGTTTTTGCTTCACCGAATTCGCAAGGCGATGCAAGCTGGAACCTTCAAGAAACTCATGGGACACGTTGAGGTTGACGAAACTTTTATCGGGGCCAAAGCGCGGAATATGCACCGCAATGTTTTGGCGAAGCGCGTGGCAGAACATGCAACTCCGTACACTGGCCGCAACCAGAATATCGGCAAGGTTGCCGTTATGGGATTGCTGGAACGTCATGGCGAGGTTAGGACTATGGTTGTTCCGAATACCAAGCGCAAATCGCTTCAAGGCGAAATCTACAAACACGTTGAGGAAGGCTCGGCCGTGTACAGCGATGCGCTTCGCTCTTACCGCAACCTTGAGAATGACTTTACTCATAAAGTTATCAACCATGCAGAACGATATGTTGACGGGCAAGTGCATAACAACGGCATTGAAAACTTTTGGTCGCTTCTCAAGCGGTCGCTTGGTGGTACTTACATTTCGGTCGAACCGTTTCACCTTTTCCGATACCTTGACGAACAAGCATTCAGATTCAATAACCGCAAAGGCGATGACTCGGATCGCTTTATCAAAGCCGCTCAAAACATCACTGGCAAACGTCTCACTCTCAAGCAACTGACTGGCAAAGAGCCTAAGGGGTATGAAACGAGCCACTAGAACTAAACATCTACCGCCTAAACGCGGGAAGAAACGAAAAGCGTAACTAGAAATGGCAAGATTTAACATTTACCCAAAAGACGGTGAGAAATTCATTCTCACGTTTCACCGTTTTGAATTGGCAGCTCACGGCGAGAGCTTTACTCTATTCAATGACGATGACCAACAAACGGGGGACGCTTTTCTATCTCTCGACAACATGGCTGCAATCGTCCCAGAGGAACAACCCCAAAACACAAAATGTTTTTCGGTTCACCTAAGAAACAAAGAACCGTTTCCCGTGTACGCCGAAGAATTCAAAGAAAACGAACCCACCGTTGACTTTTACGCCGAGAGGGAACCGCCATTCGATCTCCGTGACATGGTTAGCGTTTCCGTTCCTTCTACCAGATCGCCAATCAAAAACGTCTACGTGGCGCTTTCTGAAGTCATAGCAATTATCTGCGTAAGCAGTTGACGCCCTTCCTCCGGCGTAAGCACCACTTGCTGCCCCGTATCAAAGGCCGCAAGATAGTGATCCTTCGTACTGCCATATTGGCCGACAGGCTTGTACCTCATCGCCATCAAACGACTAGCGTTGATCAATACTTCGTCATTAACCCTAACAAACTGCTGCTTTGGTTGTGGTAAACTTGCTTCCATGAAATCAAAATCCGATACGCCCAAAACGACGGACAAGAACGAAGAACGCTTCTATCAATTCGCAAAGGCTCTCATTGCCGTACCTAAGAAAGAACTTGATAAGGAACTAGCGAAGGACGAGCGTAAAAAAGAAAAGCAACGTCACGCCTCACGCAAGACATAGTTATTCCTTAATGCCTCTCGCGGCGATGCTTCGCATGAACTCCTCAACGTGACCCAATGCGCTCAACGCCTGTGGCCCGTCATACTTGCCTCGAAAGTGATCTACAGGGTTTCGCCAGTGCTCTTTGAAATAGCGAAACTGTTTTGCCGCCCCTGAATAAAATTCCAAATCCGCAGCTTTCTGGCTACCTCGTGGGCCTTGTCGAATGCGCTTAATTTCACCTTCGATTCCGGTGATAACACCTTCCCAGTTTTCCGCGTTTATGTCGGTAAAGGTTGCGCCGATATAAGAAGCAAGCGCCTTAAGGCCAGCTTCTAAGGCTCTGGTTAAATGGAATACACAGGCAGTCGGACGCCCTAACGCATAGCAATTACACGCCTCTCGGATGTCTCCGCGAGCCGACTCGAAATTGTCATAAACGCTCTGTCCGAAGGGGTGCATCTTGTTGAAGTAAGACCCTTCTTCTTCGGTGAGCACAAGCATCGGTCTTTTATAAAGTTCCTGGTGAAGCGCTTCTCGAAGTTCTTTTAGTTCGTGATAGGCAGAGTTGTATGTAAGCATTTTGAGTTGGGCATACATTTCGCAATTTGCCCTACGATCAAGTGCCTTCTGAAACTGCACTTTTTCCGCTTCATCAAGAGCGATCTTAGTGACTGAACGAAACTTCTCAAGCATAGCCTCATCCAGAGGCATTTCACCTTGTCCTTTGTCACACAGGTCTCGAAACTCTCGCTCAAAGTGACCTAGAGTTAAAAAGGCCACTTGAAACACTCCGGCATAAAAACGAATCATTTCAAAAAGACTCACAATCTGGAACGAAGGGAAAGGCCATTCGTTCTCAAGGCTCGGTGGAACAAGAGACACAGAACGACCATTGCCGCTATTATTAGCGGGCGAAAGGGATCGTTCCCGAATCTCTGTAACCATTTAACCGGCCTTTCACTTATGAGTCAAGTATATTATTGCCGTTTAAACGGTTTCTAATTTTGTGTCGTCCTCCGGTTCACCGGGCTGAAGCCGCGGTGTTAATAAGAGACCAAGCTGATTGCACCATCACTATTATCCGGTGTTTCTAAAACGCGTTTTAGGGGCTAAGGGTTTCTTTTTTGCGGGACCAGCCTACGAAGGTCATCAAGGGTGCCAGAAAGGTTTTGAGGGCCGATTCAGGAAAGCGAGGCGACGACTGCGTGGGGCAAGCTGACGAAGTAGCTGAGTACGGTGGCTGGAGCATGCCAGCCCAATGCTGAAAAACCGGTTACCGCATGTACCACCATTAGCGCGAGGTAGACGCTTAACACTATCTTCATACCGCGCCGGGCGACGGGAATTTCCGCAAAGCGATAGAGGATGTAAGCTGAGAGACCGCCGACGAGGAGTTTGACGGACAGAAACGAGGCCTCGCTGTGATTCAGCAGGCTAGCCATGATGCCGTTACCCTCGGTGGCAATGTTTAATCGCAGCCAGAGAATTGTGAGCTGCGCATCAAGCCAATTCATTGCAAACAAGAGAAGGGCTTTCGAAAGTGCTCCCACGTTGCTCCTTAAGAAACGTTGTTAAACTTCTGCCCTCTTTAACGCCAGAACCTCCGAAGCCGAATGGCTTGGAGGTCCTGTCGTTATACGGGAGGAACGAGACTCGTACCGTTGTACTACCAAGATACTCGCAATGAGTTTCTGGTTCCCGAAATTCCCGGAACGACTTGGCGCCGTCATTCAACTTCTTTGTGTCGAACTTGTGGGGCATAGTATAGATCCAGTCAAGGGCAAGCAAAACCAAAAAGCCTTTTCTGCATATCTCTGTGAAGCCTCCGTGACCTCTGTGTATCAAGTGTGCCGGGATCTTATTTTTCTGACAAAGTTTTAGCGCTGCACTGATCTTGTTACTTGTTAAAGGGAAGCATTCACCGAGCCCAGCTTCGCAGCTGGTTGAATGGTTTCCTCCCATCATTGGTTTGCGGACTTGCTTCGCAGGGTCTTTGTGCTGAGTTTTATGTAATGTCAATGTGGGAGGCGCAGGAATCCAACTTGTCGCAAACAATTTGCTTGAAGCAGAAATGGCCACTTCGATAGCCGAAACAATCCTGCAAGGTGCGCACCGGTTGCGAAAGGCAGGTGTGCCCGAGCCACGGCGCGAAGCCGGGTCGCTACTCGGGTATGTCCTTGGGCGAGATCGTTCTTTCATCCTCACCCACGCTGAAGATGTTATTGGCGAGGAGCCGGCAGAAAGGTTTCGCGAATGTTTAGAGCGCCGGGCCCAGGGAGAACCGCTCCAGTACATTACCGCTAACCAGGAATTCTTCGGGCTTGATTTTGAAGTAACGAAAGACGTCTTGATTCCCCGTCCTGAGACTGAGCTTCTGGTTGAAACAGCGCTGAAACTGTTTACTGAACCCGCGGCTGCGCCTTTCATTTGCGACATCGGCACCGGATCGGGCTGCATCGTCGTTACCTTAATGCAGCAAATTAAGGAAGCTCGCGCAGTCGCAATCGACATCTTGCCCGACGCGCTCGCGGTGGCCAGGCGAAACGCCGAGCGTCATTCCGTTTCCGAGCGCATAGACTTTATTCTCTCGGATTGTTTCGCCGCGTTAACGTTGGGGGAGTCACGCGCGTCTTTTGATTTGATCGTTTCAAATCCGCCCTATGTTGAAACGGGCGCGATGGCGGATCTGCAAAGAGAAGTGCGCGACTTTGAACCCCGTAACGCTCTGGCAGCCGGCGAGGATGGTTTAGACATCATTCGCCGTTTGCTGCAGGAAGCCCCGGGATTTTTGAAACCGGGCGGCTACTTTCTGTTTGAGGTTGGCTTCAATCAAGCGGCAGCAGTTGAGCAGTTACTTGATCCGAAAATCTGGAAGCTCATGGACATTCATAAAGACCTGCAAGGCATACCGCGAACTGTTGCTTTAGAGCGGTTGTAGTAGTAAAAGTTTCCCAATCCCCAGAGCTACCATATGCGCAAGCCCACCGCGCAGGGTGTTTGGACTGCAACGATCGGAACTGAGTCTACATTGATAAGGAGACACGAGATGAATAAGTTGCTAACCCGCGGGGTGTTTATATTGATGCTGACGTGCGTGGTGAGTATTCCCGCCCTCAGTTATGAAAAGGCCCAGAAAGATGCGAAAGAAAAATCCCACGATTCCCTCGTCTGCCGCGACGATTGGCAGAACGACAAGTTGGTGAATCACTGCGAGATCAAAGAACAGGCTTTGCCTGTCTCGGACAACACGATTTCGGTGGATGGCCGCATGAACGGCGGCGTTTCGATCAAGGGTTGGGAGCGAAATGAAATTCTGATGCGCGCGCGACTTCAGACCGCCGGCCCAACTCAGGCTGAAGCAAACGAGCTGGCTAAGCAGGTAAAAATAGAAACTGCCGGCTCAAAGATTTTTGCTTCCGGTCCGGAGAATCGTAAGGACCATTGGTGGAGTGTCAGCTACGAGATCTTCGTGCCGCAGCGTTCAAATTTGTCTTTGAAGACAAACAACGGTGGTATCTCAATATCCGATGTAAACGGCCGGCTCGAATTTAGCGCGTTGAATGGTGGTGTTCATCTGAGTCGCATCGGCGGCAGTGTAAAGGGTGGCACGACCAATGGAGGCTTGCATATCGAGTTGAGTGGCGATCGTTGGGATGGCGAGGCGCTGGATGTGAGCACAACGAACGGCGGCGTTTCGATGTCGATTCCGGAAAACTACTCGGCACACCTGGAAACTGGAACCGTTAACGGACATCTCAATATCGACTTTCCAGTCACGGTCCAGGGAAACATTACGCGCGAGTTGGCCGTGAATCTGGGTTCCGGCGGCGCAACCATCAGGGCGATGACAACTAATGGCGGCGTAAGAATTCGACGCAGCGACGGCGTTAAGCTGTAGCACCAGGCAAAAATCAAGAGCGGCGGCAGGCGGGGTCCCCAGCGGGGCAGCCCCGCTGGGTGCTAATCCCGCCTTCCTGACCCAGAGACTCTCAAGCAGTCTGAATAATTCAATATTGAAAGTCTTTCGAGCAAGGATCAAAGATCGAGGATGAGTAGTTCATGGTCAGGAAGGCGGGCTTGCCCCCGCTCTTGGTCAGTCTCCTCATTTCCTTCTGCTTTAACCTTTCCCCGTTTTAATCTAATCTGTTGCCATCGTGGATAAGTTTCGCATTACCGGTGGTCGAGCGCTCAGTGGCCGTGTCTCGATAAGCGGCGCCAAGAATTCGGCGTTGCCCTGCATGGCCGCGTCGTTGCTCAGCGCGGAGACAGTTACGCTGCACAACCTGCCCTACGTTCGCGACATAATCACACAGCGCCGGCTGCTTGAGGATCTTGGCGCTACTGTTCTGACACCCGAGTTGCGTACACACAAAATCACGGCCAGTCACATCGAACTTTTCGAAGCGCCCTACGAACTGGTCAGAACCATGCGCGCATCTGTGCTGGCCTTGGGACCACTGCTGTCGCGATTCGGCAAGGCCAAAGTGTCCTTGCCCGGTGGCTGCGCGATAGGGACGCGGCCGATAGACCTTCATCTCATCGCCTTCGAAAAACTGGGAGCCGAAGTCAGGCTTGAAGGCGGCAACGTGGTCGCGCGCGCGCCTAAGGGCGGGCGATTGTTGGGCGGCGAAATTCAATTCGACAAGGTGACCGTCACTGGCACTGAAAACGTGATGATGGCTGCCACGCTGGCCCGAGGCCTAACGCTCCTGCAAAACGCTGCCTGTGAACCGGAGATCACCGACCTTGCGGAACTGCTCAACAAGATGGGAGCACGTGTGCGAGGGGCCGGTACCAGCAGGATTGAGATTGAAGGTGTCAAAGAGTTAGGGAGCGCTGAGCACACGATCATTCCCGATCGTATCGAAACGGGAACCTTCATTGCAGCGGCAGCCATCACCCAGGGCGATCTTGAAATCAAAGATTGCCAACCATTGCATCTTAGTGCGGTAATCGAAAAGTTTCGTGAAGTCGGCGTCAGCATTGAAGAGATTAATCCGAGCACGTTGCGAGTATCCTGTCCGATAAAGCTGACCGCAAAGGATGTAACTACGCATCCTCATCCGCAGTTTCCCACTGACATGCAGGCCCAATACATGGCGCTGATGACGCAAGCGGAAGGCAAGGCCGACATCGAGGAAACAGTCTTTGAAAACCGCTTCATGCATGCGTCAGAGCTGCAGCGAATGGGCGCGCGAATCTCCATCGATGGTCGCCACGCTTCCGTGATCGGCCCCACGCCGTTAACCGGTGCGCCGTTGATAGCTTCAGACTTGCGCGCTTCGGCTTCGCTGGTCCTGGCTGGTTTGGTCGCAAAGGGAGAGACGATCATCGATCGCGTGTATCACATCGATCGGGGGTACGAGAAGATAGAGGCGAAACTGCGCAACCTGGGCGCCGACATCGAGCGGATTCGGGAATCGGTTACAGCGTCGTTGCCGCAGGCTTCTCAATCGGGAATGGCCGCAGAGGTCATCTAAAGTTTGGCTGTAATGGCAATCATTTTTCACATCGCCCGTAGCGAAGCCTGGGCCAATCGCGAAAGGCTGGCAGGGGCCGGGTCTTATCGTCCGGAGATGTTCCCTGTTGACGGTTTTGTGCACTGCTCGACCGAGGACCAGGTTCTTAAGGTGGCTGATATTCGTTTTCGTGGTCAGAAAGGTCTGGTGCTGCTCTGTATTGATACTGACAAAGTAACGGCCGAGATTCGTTACGAGAATCTTGAAGGCGGGCAGGAATTGTTTCCGCATATCTACGGTGAGATCAACGCTGATGCAGTGGTCGAGGTCGCAGAGTTTCAGCCCGGAGCAGATGGATATTTCACGTTGCCGGCAGTACTGGCGGTACAGAAAACATAAGAAGGTAGAAATTCAAACGAGATGTCGGAACCAGGTTGCTTGTTTTGTCGAATCGTCGCTGGGGAAATTCCGGCTGAGTTCATCCATCGCGACGAACGGACGGTGGTTATTCGCGATATCAACCCTCCGGCCCCGACGCATTTGTTGGTGATCCCGCAAGAACACATTGAATCTCTCGACGATGCCTC
>WNFK01148789.1_pt1 | contig 17221 bp, 10 predicted proteins | sample 5400281 | NCBI WGS metagenome assembly WNFK01 (sample SAMN13153350, study PRJNA577476) | soil metagenome | isolation source: 20 cm soil on Douglas fir-dominated hillslope | place: USA:California | collected 2013-09-17 | reverse complement strand
GCTGAGGATCCCGCTCGTCTCCAGGGGCAGCGAGCTGTGGGCGGTGCGCGAGTTCGACGTCGACTTCCTGGTGGCCATCGCGCAGCTCCAAGATGCCGCGGGGCACGCGGCGTTCCGGGCCGCGATGGAGCCGAGCCAGACGCACCTCTTCGATCAACAGCTCGGGGTGGCCGAGACGGCGGTGCTCGACGACCTGGTCGGCGGCCGGGACGAGGAGAGCGCGGTCGCGCTGGACCTGGACGCCTTGTCCTCGCTGCATCCCAAGACCCACCCGCTCGCCCTCTACGCGGCGGTCGAGCGCGCCCACAACCGGCGGCGCAATCCACAGGATCGCACGCAGTTCTCCGGCCGCACCACCGAGGCGAGGCTCTCCGCGCGGGCCTTCCCCGAGGCGCAGCGTCCTTGCACCGGCGACTTCGCGCTCCGCGCCGCGGCCTTCGAGCCGCTCTTGCCCGGCGACCTGCAGCGGATCTTCGAGGCCTCGGAGCTTCTCGCGCAGCCATGAGCGCCCGCGCTCCCAGCGCGACGGCAGACCCGTCGAAGACCGACCGCGGCAGCGTGGTGGTCGCGACGGCGCTTCCGGCCCCCGACGACGGGCTGATCCGCGTGTCCTGGACGCGCACGGCGTTGCGGCTCGCGCTCGAGCCCAGCGTGCATCCTTGGGCCGCCCACTGGAAGCTGCGGCGGAGCGGCCCTCTCGCCGCGGTGCTCGCGGCGATCCTGCTCCTGCTCCTGTTTGCCGCCAGCGGCTGCGCCTCGGCGCCACGGGAGACCGTGCGGACTTCGACGGTCTCGCCGCGCCCGTCCCAGGGAATGCGCTGCGAAAGCATCCTGGTCTCGCAGGAAGTGCAGGTCCCGCCCGAGGGAGAGGTGGGCGATCTCCGCCTCACCATCGACGATCTTCCCCAGACCCTGGGCAAGCTGCGGGTCCTGGTCCGGCGGCCGCGATTCGGGGCCAGGCTGGAGCTGGACGCCGACCAGCCCGCCGAGTTCGATCGGATCCTGGACGTCTCGCCCGGCGCGGGGCAGCGGTCGCTCACCATCGTGCTCACCCGGCCCAGGCGCGCCCGCGACGACTGGCCGCGGCGCGACTGCAAGGCCTGCCGCGTCGACGTGGAGCTGACCGGCCTGTTCGGAGCGCGGGAGTCGCTGGACGTTTTCTTCCGGCGCGCGGCGCAGGATCTGACGGCGGTCGAGACCGGGTTTGCCACACAGTCGCGGGAGGTCGCGTCCCGACCTTCGAACCAGCTGCGCGATCTCGCGGACGCGATGGTCGTCGAGGCGAAGCGCTGCGGTGTCGCTCTCGAGCGGCCCCTGAAAGCGGTCCAGACGGCGCTCGCGCAGCTCGACGACAGCCGCGCCCAGCTCTACGGCGAGCAGCCCGACCTGCCCGACGCGCAGGCGGTGCTCCGCGCTTGGGACGCCGCGTCCGCGCTCCTGGACGGTCCGGCCGCGGCAGCCGCGCGATCCGCCGGGTGGCCCTTCTCGCTGCGCACGGGCAACGGCGCCAAGCTGCGCGCCAGCGCACACCTCGACGCGGCAGCCCAGCTTTCCTCGCTCTCCGGGGACGACAAGATGGTCGCCGCCCGCTGGATCACCGTCGCGCTCGCGCCCGACACCGCCGCCCAGCAGAAGCGGCTGGCGGAGCTCCCCAGCATCCAGAGCCTGGACGACGCCCAGGCGCGCCTCGAGTGGGTCAACGCGCGCGCGGGAAGCCCCCTCCCCGTTCCCGGGGTCTCGCGTGCGACCACGTTCAAGGTGCGCGACCCGGCGGCGCCGATCCGCGGCAAGAAGTGCATCGGGACCGCGGGGGCAGCGCCGGTCCGCAACCCGGTGGAGGACGCGGCGATCGTGGCGCGCCTCTTGGGAAGCGATCCGGCGCGCCTGAGCATCCTGCGCCCGGCGGACATCCGGCCGGCGCGCGCCGCCTTGCGCCGCTCGGAGGAGCTGCTCTGCGAGCAGCCGGTGCCGGACCTGAGCGAGCTGTTCAAGGGGCTGGAGGAGAAGGATCTCGGCCCGCTCTCCGAGCGGCTGGAGGAGATCTTCAGCGAGGCCGATCCCCGCCGCGAGTACGATTCCCTCTCGCGCGCGGTGCTCTCGCGGACCGCCCAGATCCTCTGCAAGACCTTCGACGCGGAGGCCGTCTCGCAGCGCATCGCCACCGTCGCCGGCTACAAGGTCTTCGTGGAGGGCGGCACCCGCGTCCTCGAGCTGCTCCCCCAGCCGCTGATCTGCGGCAAGTCCGTGCTGACCGCGCGCGAGGTCCGCAGGCGCCTGCGGGCCGCATACCGCGACGCGCTCGACCGGCATGCGCTGAAGGACCGCCTCTGCCCGGTGCGCTCGGGCAAGTGCCCGGACGAGGTCGCCGCCTCCGTGCGCAGGATCTTCGGGCTGCGCCGGCCCGACCTCGCCTCGGTCGCGCCGCTCGAGAGCCGCAGGCTCGACTACCCGCCGCCCTTCGGCTTCAGCGACGAGTGGGTGAACAAGCTCGATCGCTGCGCGCAGGAGGCGTGCGAGGCGCTCTCGCGCCTGCGCAGCGAAGCGCCCGCGGGGCAGTTCGAAGGGCCGACCTGCCCTCCGCGGGAGGCGGGCGTGGAGCGGCCGCAGGAAGTGACGCTCGCCAGCCCCGAGTCGCCCAGCAGCCTGACCCTGGGCTGCGACGCCCACGCCGGAGTCCGCCTGACGCTGCGCCGCCTGCGCGACGCCGGGACCCTGGTCGCCATCGCCAGCGCCTATCCCTTCCGCTACGGGAGCGAGAACGTGACCCGGCTGGGGAGGCACCCGCAGCTCGGACGGATCTACGAGCGCGTGGCCGACCTCACCGATCCCGACGACGTCCCCCGCCGCGCGGACTCCATTTACGAGGTGGCGCTGACGCCGACGGTGGCCAACCAGGTCTTCTACTTCTTCAGCCTTCGAAGGAGGGACTACTGAACACCGAGGAGGGCGGCTGAGGACATTGTTCGCCATCGCCATGGCCTTTGCCGGGGCCGCCGCTTCCGGCACCGCGTACGTGCGCAGCAACGCGCCCGTGCGGCCGGCATCGCCTTGGTCGCTGGTCGAGCGGGCGGGAGCTCTCCGCATCGACCGCGCCCTCCCCTCCGCCGTGCGCAAGGAGGCCACCTTCTCGGTGCGCGGACACCACGCGGTCCTCAAAGTGCGGGAACCGACCGGACCGGTGCTCTTGAAGTGCCCGATGCGCTCCGACATCCCGGATCAGTTCCTCCGGTTCGCGACCGCGGGCACCGCGCAGCAGTGCGAGGCGCAGGCCGTCGACGAGGTCGGCGACGTCCTGGTCTACGAGGTCAGCGGCCGGGTCGCCCCTCTCTGCCCCGGACAGTACGCCACCTTGACCGAGCAGCAGCTCCACGACGCGCTCTTCCTGCCCGCACTGCAGCTCTCGCGGCGTCAGTCCCCCGAGGACTCGCCCGGCTCGATCTTACAATCGGGGCGCCTCGAGCAATGCGCACCTTCCGCGGCCAACTGCGCGGTGACCAAGGCGGCGAGCGCGCTGATCTACTGCGGCGTGGTGCGGACTTGCGCCCAGGGAGCTTGCTTCCAAGGGAGCAATGCCGACATCGCTCCCGACGACGTGGCCGCGAGCTTGTACTACTACCAGGCGCTCGCGCAGGCAGCGACGCCGTCCACGGTGGCGCCGGCGGCTTGCGGACCGGTCCCCATGAGCGTGCACCTGAGCACGCTCGTCTCCGAGGCGGTCACCGCCACCAGCGCCGCGCGCTTCATCGAGGCGCAGCCGTGGAACGCGGCGACGCTCGGAGCTCCGGGCAGCGCGGAGACGGCGGCGGACCTGCGCGCGTTCTTCGAGCGGCAGCCGCGCGGCCTCTGCCTCTTCATCCGCGGCATCGACGTCGATCGGCCCCGCGAGGCGGAGATGGCCGCCCAGACGCTGGCGTTCCCGGTGTTCGCGCCCTTCGATCCCCGCCTCTCCTCGCGCGCCACGCCGCTCTTGCGCAGCCTGCAGCGGGCCGCCTTCGACGACGAGGCGATGGCCGCCCTCTTCGGGCGCTGCGAGGCCGGCGGCGAGCGCGCCTGCAAGCCGAAGCGGGAGCGGATGGCCGATCAGCTCCGCGCTTCGGTGGGGAAGCTCCAGCAGCCCCTGACCAACCTCGCGGCGGACGAGATCCCGTACCACATCGGCGCCAGCGGTCCCTTCCACCTGACCGACTACGACGCCTTGCACGTGACGCTGGAGAGCTCGGCGGAGGTGCCGAAGGCCAAGGGCGCCCGGTCGCGCCTGATGATCCGCTACCAGCCGCTCTGGCCGGAGTCGGTGGCCGAGAAGCGGCTGCAGTGCCGCCAGCAGCCGGGCATCTGCCTTTTCCGCGCGCTCTGGAACCTGGATGCCCCGCGCCGGCCGGCCGAGCCCGGGGAGGACGGCTTCGAGTCGCTGGTCGCCTTGTTCGCCCGGCGCGACGGGAACACCCGCTGCGTGCGGCGGCTGTTCAACGCGATCGGCGCGGCCAGCGAGGACCGCCTGCTCGAGCTGCAGCGGGACCTGCGCGAGCCGGTCGGCGCGGGCGAGAACCGCGCGGCCTGCGACGCGCGCGCCCGTGCGGTGGCCGGCCTGGTCCCGCGCGGCCAGGACGGCGTCGCGGACCCCTGTGCAGAGCGCCCGCCGAAGCCGTTCGGGGAGACCGCGGAGGAGAGCTGCCGGCCGATCAGTCTCGTCTACGTCCAGGAGGAGCCCTGGGCCGCGGCCGCCGCGCGCATCGCGGCCGTTGCCGCGACCCAGGGCGTCCCCGTCTCCGTCTCGGGCGTCAAGGCGAGCGAGGTGCACCGCGGCGCGCTGGGGAGCTGGGACGTCCTGCTCACGGTCGCGAGCAACTACTACAACCGCAAGTACCCGACGCTGGTCCCGCTGCTGCACCCGGCCGGCAACCAGAACCTGAGCGGCGGGCAGGCGGTGAGCGAGAGCCCGGGGCGCACGCTCCTCGCCGGGTACGAGTCGTCGATCGTCTACCCGCCGCCGGCCTGGCTGGGCGTCCAATCCGGGCCGCCGCCCATGCGCGCGGACAGCCTGCGCCTGCTCGAGGACGACGTGGCGCAGAACGGCCCCGCGCCGATCTACCCGCTGGCCTTCCTCCAGCCCGCGACGCTCACCATCCCCGAGTCGCAGGCGGATGCGGCGCGCAGCGCCTGGTACTTCACCCGGCTGCTGCAGGCCTGGAGCGCGCAACCATGATCGCTGCCGCTCTGGCGTTCGTGCTGCTCGCCACGCCGGAGGCTCCGGACTGGTTCCGCGTCTACCAGTACGCCGCGAAGCCTGCGTCCCTGCGTGGGTGCTCCGAGTGCCAGGGCGAGCCGGACGACGTCTGCGAGGTCCGGCCGGGCACCCAGAGCCGCGCCCTGGCCGAATACGCGCGGCAGCGGCCGCCGGCCGCGGACCGGGTGGCGCTCTTGCGCTCGAAGGCCGACCCGGACTGCGCCGTCTTCGCGGCGCCGTTCTTCGGCCCCCGCGGCGCGGTCGAGCTCGCCGCCATCCGCTTGTCGCGCGCTCCGCCGTCCGCGGCCCTCGTCGATCGCTTCGCCGTCCGATCCGCCGCCGAAGGCTGGCCGCGCGCTCCCCAGCGCCGCAAGGGCCTGCGCCTCGCCGCCGCGCAGCCCGATCGCGCGGCGCTCCGGACCGCGCTGATCTGCTGGGGGTCGGAGCGCGGCTGGCCCGCGGCGGAGCTCTCCGCCGCCACCACCTGCGAGTGGTGGCTCTTGCCGGTGAAGGCGGACGGAGAGCCGGATCTCCCGAAGGCCTCGTTCCCGCTGATCGCCGGGCGCAACCTCTGGCCAGAACCGCTCCGCTACGGAGACCCGCGCTGGCTGCGCGCCTTCGATCCCGGCACCGCGCTCGACGAGTCCATCCTGCTCGGCGGGGAGCCGCTGCAGGAGGCCGCCGCCGCCCCAACCCCTCTGCCGCCGCCGGTCCCGGCCCCGATCGCAAACGTCCGCTGCGGCGGCGAGGCGCGGGTCCGCGGCGCGGTCCTCGACCGCTTCGATCAGTGGGAGGCGCAGATCGTCGGCGCGCGAAGATCGTTGGACCGCGCGAGCTGGACGTTGGACGCGGGGACCTGGTCGGGCCATTGTCAGGAGCTCGACGTTCTGCGGACCGCGCTCGAGAAGCAGCTCGGGTGCGCACTGGGGCAGGAAGGCCGGTGCGTCGGCGCCGGGACCGCCGCGCTGGAGCCGGCCCGATGAGCCCGCCCCAGGACCTGCGGGTCGCCGCGCCCACCGACGCGCTCGGCGCTCTCGCCGCCGCCGCCCGCGCCACGCAGATCACCGCCGCCGCCTTGCGCTGGGTCGCCGCCGCCGCCGTCGCCTGCGCCGCCCTGCTCGCGCTCGCGGTCGCGCTGGCGCTGGTCGATCGGAGCGGAGCGACCGACCGGGTCCAGCCCTCCGCCTCGGCCTACCTCGACTTTGATCTGGCCGTGCTGCGCGCGCTGGCGGATCGAAGCCTCGGATCGGAAGCGCCGGACGGCCCGCTCCGCTCCCTCTGGGCGCGCCGGCCGCCCTGGGGGCTCCTGCCGGAGCCGGACGATGGCGCGCGGTTGGTCCCGCTGCGCGACGCCTGGGCCGCCTCGGTGGCGGATCGCAGCCGTTTCCGCAGCGCGGCCCGCGGCGTGTCCGACGCGCTCGGGCTTCTGCTCGGCGGTCTCGCGATCGCCCTGCTGGCCGCGGCGGCCGGCGGCGTCGCCGTGGAGCTGATCCGCTGGCGGCGGCACCTGCCCGCGCTTGCCCGCCGCGCGCTCGTGGCCTGCGCGGCGGCGGGGCTGGTCCTGCTTCCGCTCTGGCCCCTCCTCGATCCGGCGCTCTTCTACGACCGCACCCGCTCCCTCGGGGTCGGGTTGGCGGCGGTGCTCTTCGTCGCCGCGTTCGCGGGGGCGATGTCCGGCGCGGCCGCGCGCGGGCTCTTCGGCTCCGCGCAGGCGGCGTGCCTGGGCGCGCTCGGTGGAAGGCCCGCGCTGTCCGCGGCCGCCCGCCTGTCGGTGCTCGACGCCAGCCAGTGGCTGATCCCGCTGGTGCCGGCCCTCGCGGCCGCCGCGGTGTTCGCCTGCGCGAAGGCGGACCAGGATCCCTCGGTGCTCGCGGCGGCGAGCGGGCTCGGGTCGCTGATCCGCTCCGCCATGCGCGAGGTCTCGGTGGGCGAGCGGCTCTCGTCCGCGGCGCTGGTCGGTGGCGCTCTGGTGGTCCTCTGGGTGCTCGGCCACCGCTTCGTGGTGGAGGTCCGCGCCTCGCTCAGCGCGATCGGGAGCGTCCGATGAGGTCGCCCCTCGGAATCGATGCGCTGCTCCCCCCCGGCTTCCGGGCCCTGTCCGCCCTCGCCGTCCTGTTGATCGCGGTCGGGATCGGACAACTCGTCGCGCTGCCCGTGCGCGACGAGCGCTACTGGATGTCCGCCGCGGTGTTCGCCCTCCTCCTCGCCGGAGGGGGCGCGATCCTGCTCGCCTTCATCCGCTGGAACGTCCGCGAGGGATTGGGGCGCGACGCGGCGCCGCCCCGATCCGCCTCGGACGGGCTCGCCGCTGCCGCGCTGATCCTGATCGCCGCCACCGCCGTGGAGAGCGGGCGCACGAGCGGCGTCTTCTTCCCGTCCCGGCTGCTGCTCGCCTGGCGCGGCGCCCTTCCCTTCGACCGCCTGGCTGAGCCGCCACTCGCGATGATGCTCGCCGGCACCACGCTGGTGGCGCTCGGGGCCCTGGCGACCGCGGCGCTGATCGGCGCCGTGTGGCTTTTGCTCTACGCCCAGCGCATGGACGGCTGGGCGCGCGCGATCGGAGGCGCCCTGTCCTTCGCGGGCGCCGTGCCCTACGTCGCCTTCGCCCTGGTGGTCCGGGCGCTGCTTTGCGCCGAGGTCGCGTTTCTCGCGGCGGGTCAATGGCTCGCGGTGCGCCCGGACGAGCAGCTCGCGTACCGATCGCTCATCGGCATCGCACCCGGCTTGCTCGCGGCCGCCCTGGGCCTCGGCCTCGGGATCGGCCGGGGGCTGTGGAGCTGGCTCGACGACGTCCGCGCGGCCGAGGAGAGCAGCGACTCGTTCCTCGCCGCCCGGGTCCGCGGCGAGCGGCCTTGGGCGATCCTCCTCCGGCAAGGGCTCTGGCTGCGGCGCCGGCGCGAGCTGGGAGCGCTCCTGCTCGCGGGGACGGCAGCGGCCGTGCTGATCGACATCCTCTCCAACACGCTGATCGACAGCTTCCGCCCCCCCGGATTCCCGCTCTATCCCTCGCTGGGCGCCGCGCTGTTCTTGCGCGCCGATGGCGCCCAAGGTCTTCCTTTGCCCCTTCCCGCCCCCTGGGGAACGGCGCATGTCGCGGTGGTCGCGGCAGCCCTCCTCCTCCTGCTCGCCCAGACGATGCCGCGCGGGATGGGCCGCGTCACGCTGGATGGAGGCGTGCTGCGCGTGGGCCGCGGCGTCTTGGCTCGCGGGGTGGCCAGCGCGCACGGGCTGGCGGCGCGCCCGGCGCTGCAGTGGGTCCTCGGGGCCTCGGGCTCCGGAAAGAGCACCCTCTTGCGAGCCTGGGCCGACCAGCTCCCGCGGGCGGTGCTGGTGCCGCAGGATCCCGACGAGGCGCTGCCGCGCGCCTTCTCCGCCACCGATGTCGCTCGGCTCGCCCGGCCGAGGGACGCTCACGCCGACCGCGTGCTCTGGGACCTGCTCGGCCGGCTCGGCGACGCGCCTTTGCGCAGGCGCCTCTTCGACCCGTTCACCTCCGTCTCGACGCTCTCCCGCGGCGAACGCCAGCGCCTGCTGCTCTCGCTGGCGCTCTCCCGCGCCCGCGCCGACCCCGGCTGCACGCTGCTTTTAGACGAGCCCACCTCGGCGCAGGACGCTCCCCGCACGCACGCGCTGCTCGACTGCGTGCGCGAGCTCCTCCCCGCGCAGTTCACCGGAACGGGCGCCGTGGTGCTCACTTCGCACGATCCCGAGCCCATCGATGGGCTCCTCGGCGACCGCGGCGGGGACGCCATCGCCGACCACGTCCTCTGGATCGAGGAGCGGAAGGCGCAGGCGCTGTCCGTGCTCGCCGGTCCGGTCCGGCGCTGGGAAGGCGCCGAGCCGCAGGGGCTGCAGCAGTACTTCGCCGCCGTCGACACTCTGTTCGCGGCCCGGGAACGCCCCCCGAGCCCGCCCGCCGTCGCGCCGGATGGCGAAGGCTTCCGCATCCTGCGCGATCGCACGCAGATCGCGGGGCGTCCTTTTGCCGTCTCCGGCGCCGCGCGGATCCGCGGCGGAGAGCTGGTCGTCCTCTCCGGCCCGTCGGGCTGCGGAAAGTCCACCCTGCTGCGCGAGATCGCGGCCCGCCCGCCGCTTTCGCTCCAGGTCGGTTTCGTCATGCAGGACGCGGCCCGCGCCTTTCCCGCCGAGATGCCGGTCCGCGAGGTGCTGGGAAAGGTCTCCGCCGCCCAGGGGCACGGATTGGCGCAGCGCTGGTACGGCGGGGCGCTCGACGGCGATCTGCTCGCCCGCTCCATCGGCGCGCTGTCCGAGGGCGAACGACAGCGCATCCTGCTCGCGGCCGAGGTAATGCGCCTCGAATCCGCCCGGAGAACGAGGCTTTTGCTCCTCGACGAGCCTTTTGGCGCGGCCGATCCAGCGGCGCACCTGCGGCTGATGGACGTGCTGCTGGGATGGGTTTCGGACCCCCAACGCCGCAATGCCGCTATCCTCGTGTCGCACAGTCCACTGGTGGACCTCGGGCTGGCACGCTCTTCCGGGATCCCCGCCCGCGAGTGGACCATCGACGGGGGGGACGCATGAACGGGGCCGGTCGAAGACTCTCGCGCCTGGAGCGCAGGCCATGGACGCTGGCGGTGCTGGCCGGCGCGGGCATCACCCTGCTCGTGCCCAGCGTGCTCGCGCTCTATGGGCCGCCGGAGCTCCTCGACGCCGCGGTGGCGTTTGGCGACGCCGGGCTCGCCGCCGGCCTGGCCGGGCTGTTCGCGATCAGTACCCTCTGCCTGCGCCTGCTCTTGCGCCGGCGCCGCCTCGTCGAGGAAGAATTGGACGAGGAGCCCCCCATGCAACGCAACGCCCCGAACCACGAAGTCGAGGATGCCCCCGCCGCGGCCGCGCGGGCGCATCTCCGCTGAGGCGCGATGGCGGACGTCGACCCCCTCTCCATCCGGCGCGCGGCGGGCGCGGTGCTGCGCCCGCTCAAGCGGCCCGGAGCTCCACCGCAGAGGCCCGGCGGCTGGTCGCATGCCGAACCGCTGCGGCCGGCGCTCGCCATCGACGCGGTGCTCGCGGCCATGCGCGCGCGATTCGCGATGCCGGAGGCTGCCGCGAACCGGCTGCTGCGGCCGGGCTTCGCCGATTGGCGCGACGCCGTCGGGTGCGCCGACCCGCTGCTGGTCCCGGCCAACGCCCAGGGTCCCGCGGCGGAGAAGGCCTTGCTGCCCATCCCCATCCCGTCGTGGTGTTCCTGGCTGATCGATGCCGGCGTGCTGCTGCTCGAAGGGCCGCCGCACCTCGAAGGCCCCAGGATCGTCCAGCGGGCCTGGCTCGCGGTGGTCCGCGAGGCCGAGCTGGCTGCCGTGGAGTGCTTCCCGGTGGTCTTCGCGGGGCGATACGGATCGGGCACCGCGTCGCTGCGCATCCACCTGGCGCTCTCCCCGCCGTTCCCCGCCGCCGACTGGCGCGGCGAGGTCTGGCTGCGCGCCGGTGCGCGCCGGGCTGCCGGGACGGGGGCGCCGGTGCGCATCTGGCTGGGCTCTCCGGCTTCGCCGGCGGGCCCGGCCGCGGGAGTCCGCGGCCAGACCGCCGTCACCTGGGTGATGCCGCGCGGCGGCGCGGAGTCGTTGGACGATTGGCCGGCGGGTTGGGCGCGCTGGGCCGTCCTGCGGGTGCTGGAAGGACGCGAGCCGCAGGCGCTCTGGGAGCTGCCCGCGATCTGGCGCGCGTGCACCGGGAACGCTCCGGAGGCGGCCGTGACCGCGTCCCCATCGCCCGCTCCCGGGACGCTGCGCCTCGCGGTGGACATCGGAAGCACCTCCACCGTGGCGGTGGAAGAGGACAACGCCTCTGCCGGATCCATCGGAGCGAAGCTCCTCCCCCAGGGAGCCCCGCGGTCGACTCCGTCGGGATTCCGGCGTCTGGCCGGCGATCCCGCGACCGCTCACGAAGTCGGCTGCGCCGAGCACCTCCTGGCGCCGGGCGAGCAGCTCCCCACCGCCCTTGCCGCCGCCTCCCCCGAGGCGCTCGTGGACCTCCTGACCGGCGCGCCCGACGCCGCGGCGCAGCTCTGGCTGCCGCAGGAGCCCTTGGCGGATGGCACCCACGCTCCGCTGCTGATCGATCGGTTCAAGTCCCCCGAGCTCTTGCTCCTGTCGGATTGGCTCGCCGAGCTGCCGCAGCCCCTGGCCGATCGGACCGAGGTGAGCCGCAGGCTGCTCGAGGCGTACGCGTGGCACCTGGGCCGCGCGCTGGCCGCCGCCCACAGCACGCCCTTGGTCACGCCCGAAGGCGGGCGCTGGACGCTACGCCGGCCCAATCTCTCCTCCGCGGAGGCGGTGCTCACGTATCCGGAGTGCGCGTTCGACAGCGGCGCGCAGCAGCCGTTCCGCGCCATCTTCGACGGGGTGGGCCGGCAGCTCTGCGGCGGCCTGGCCGCGGCGTGGGCGAGCGCTTCACACCGGCTCGTGACTGACCCGATCGCCGCCCGTGCCGCCCCCTCGCGCGCCCGCGACGAGCGCCACCCGCTCGAGACCTTCGTCGACTTCGGCGGGCTCACGCTTCAGGTCACCATCCGGCTGCCACAAGCCCCAGGCCGTCCGCCGCCGTTCGTTCCCGGGTCCTCGATGAGCTATCTGCTGGGCGGCGAGCGCCTGATCGACGCGGCCGCGTTCGCGAGCGCCGATCGCGACGCGCCGGCGACCCTGCGCACCGCCTACCGCGCGACGGCGCGGCGCTGGCGGGCGCTGATCGCCGGGGGCGGCGCGCTGCGCGACGCCGAGGGCACGCGGCACAGCGACGTCGGCGAAGAGTTGCTGGAGATCGTCTTCGCGCTGGTGCGCAGGCAACTGGAGGGAACCCTCCGCCGCGCCGCACCGGACCTCACCACGCTGCGCGGCGCGGGCGTCCGCCTCCATCTGCTGGGCGAGGGATGGAAGCTGGTCGCCTTCGACGTCGCGGACGAGCGCCGCGAAAAGGAGACCCTGCGCCGGATCGAGCAGCACCTCGCGCGGCGTCCCCTGCTCGAGGCCCCGCTGCAGATCCAGCGCATGACCAAGCGGCGCGTCTGCGAGGGCGCGCTGCGGGTGCGCGCCGGAGACGAGCCCCAGGAGCCTGCGCTGGAGCTGCAGGGCGTGGACGTCGGCTCCAGCGATGGCCTCCGCCAGCGCTGGTTCGGCATCGCCGACGCGAGCACACCGCTCGACCCCGACCTGTTCCCGCACCGCGAGGACGCCTGGTGGCAGGCCTTCGCGGGCGGGAGCGAGTCGCTGCTGCGCGTCGAGCAGTGGTTCAGCGGAGGGGCGGAGGCGTCGCCGTTCCAGACGCTCCTCGCGGGCGGGAACCTGGCCTTCGACGGCCGCCGCTCGCTGCTCAAGCAGTGGCTGGACGTGTCCGGCCCCTCTTTGGTCGCGTTGCGCATCCGGCACGCGCTGCAGCCGTGATCAAGTAGTGTCCCCTGGACCTTGCGCTATTGCACGTTGAAGGGATCGATGGTGGTGGTCACGCTCGCCCGGAGGATCGATCCGGGCAGGCCGCCGGCGATGTCCGTCTCGTTGCTGCGCATGAGGATGACGCGCTGGCCGGTTCGGACCGGGTTGTTCGCCGCCGGAATGGTGTACGTGCCCGTGTCCGGCACCTGGATCGAGTAGTTGCGCGTGGTGATCGTCGCCGACTTCGCCGTCGCCGGCGTCGTCCAGCTCACGTCCAGCGGCTGGTTCGCCGTCACCGTCGCGTTCAGGGCCGGCGCGTTGATCGCGTGGACGCCCGGGCTTCCCAGGACCACGCCCTGCACCTTGTTCGTCCCGCTGACCACGGAGAAGTTGAAATCGCCCGGGGGCAGCGAGGTCTTTGAGGCAGTGTAGTGCCCTGAGCCCGCGGTGCCCTCCGTCAGCGCGACGTCGCCGCCGAGACCGGAGTTCGTGATGGTCACGGTCGCTCCGCTCACCTTGGTGGCCAGGCCATCGCTCACGTCCGCCACCAGGTTCGTGGTGGGGCTGGCGGAGGAGTTGGTCACGGTGATGGTGGCGGTCACAAGCAGTGTAGACGAACCGCTGCCGGCGCGATTGTGGCCCAGCGCGGTGTTCGATGAGCTGCCGCCGCAAGCCGCGATCAGGAACGCAAGGAGAACGACTCGTCTCATGGAAGGGCTCCTCTCTCGATTGTCCCTGACAGACCACGAAGGTCGCGGGCGAGGCCACGCGACATTGTGGGCACGCCGCCGCACGCACCTGGCTCCCGATTGTCGTAGAGTGCGGCCTTTTCAAGGAGGCGGAAATTTTGCTGCTCCCCCTGCTTCTCCTCTCCGCTGCCATTCCGCCCGAGGTCGCGCGCCAGCTGGTCGGCGGCGCTCTCTCCGACGGCGTCGCCTACGCGCGCCTGCGCGATTTGACCGACACCATCGGTCCGCGCCTGTCCGGCTCGCCCGGCGCCGAGGCCGCCGTGCAATGGGCGGTCAAGGTCCTCAAGCAGGACGGCCTCTCCGTCCGCCTCGAGCCAGTCAAGGTCCCGCACTGGGTGCGCGGCGAGGAGAGCGGCGAGATCCTCCCCGCACCTGGGATCGTCGGGCATCCGCTCGCCCTGACCGCTTTGGGCAACAGCGTCGGTGGACAGGCCACCGCAGAAGTGGTCGAGGCGCGCTCGCTCGCGGAGCTCTCCGCGCTCGGCCCCTCCGCCCGCGGAAAGATCGTCTTCTTCAACCACACCATGAGCAAGCCCGACGACTACGGCCGCTTCGTGGAGATGCGCACCCACGGGCCTTCCGCCGCCGCGCGGCTCGGCGCGGTGGCGGTGCTCCTGCGCTCGCTCGCCACCGCCTCGCTGCGTTCGCCGCACACCGGCACCACCATCTACGACGCGGACGCCGGGCAGATCCCGGCCGCTGCCATCAGCACCGAGGACGCCGACCTGATCTCGCGCCTCTTGCAGCGCGGGGGTCCGGTTCGCGCGCGACTCTCGCTCGGGTGCCGGATGCTGCCGGACGCGGACTCGTCCAACGTGGTGGCCGACGTGCGCGGCCGGGAGCGGCCCGAGGAGGTGGTCCTGCTCGGCGCCCACCTCGACTCCTGGGACCTCGCGACCGGCGCGAACGACGACGGCGCCGGAGTGGCGATGGTGATGGAGGCCGGACGCCTGATCGGATCGCTGCGGCAGCGTCCGCGGCGCACCGTGCGCGTGGTGCTGTTCATGAACGAGGAGAACGGCCTGGCCGGAGGAAGAGCCTACGCCGCGGCGCACCAGGCCGAGTTGGGCAAGCACGTGGCGGCACTGGAAGCGGACAGTGGCGCGGGGCGCCCGCTCTCCATCCGGCTGCGCGGCGGCGAGGGCGCCGGCGCCCTGCTCGCTCCGTGGCTCGCCCCGCTCGAGCCGCTCGGGATCCGGGTCGAGCCCGGCGACGCGGGCGGAGCGGACCTCGGACCGATGGATTCCGCCTCGGTTCCCCTGGTGCGCGTGCACAACGACGGAACCCATTACTTCGACACCCACCACAGCGCGGCGGACACCCTGGACAAGATCGATCCGGCCGAGCTGGCGAAGAACGTCGCGGCGACGGCGCTGGTCGCGTACGCGCTGGCGGAGATGCCGGAGGTCCTGCCCCGTCCCGTCGCCCGCCCGGCCCGCGACACCCCAGCCCCACCGCGGCCCGCCGCACACTGAGAACTGTGCTATCTGCCGCCCCATGCAGACGCTCACCAGCTACCTCGGGGGCAGATGGATCGAGGGCAAGGAGCCGTTCGCGACGTTGGTGAATCCGGCGACCGAAGAGCCGCTCGGCCGCGCGTCGAGCTCGGGCATCGACTTCGGAGCGGCGCTCGAACACGCCCGGGAGCAAGGCCTGCCCGCGCTCCGCGAGCTGACGTTCGCCCAGCGCGGAGAGATCCTCAAGGCGTGGAGCAAGGCGCTCCACGCCGCGCGCGACGAGCTGATCGGCCTCGCCATGCAGAACGGCGGCAACACCCGCGGCGACGCGAAGTTCGACGTCGACGGCGCTATCGGCACGCTCGCCCACTACGCGGAGCTGGGCGCACAGCTCGGACCGCTGCGCGTGCTGCGCGACGGCGAGGCCGTCCAACTCGGCCGGACCGCGCGCTACGCGGGGATCCACCTCTGGGTCCCGCGCGACGGGGTCGCGGTGCACATCAACGCCTTCAACTTCCCCGCCTGGGGGACCGCGGAGAAGGCCGCCTGCGCGCTGCTGGCGGGAATGCCCATCGTCAGCAAGCCGGCCACCAGCACCGCGCTGGTCGCGTGGCGCGCGGCGGAGATCGGAGCGCCGCTGGTTCCGCCCGGCGCTTTCCAGTTCGTCTGCGGATCGCCGGGCGATCTGCTCGACCGGCTGGGCCCGCAGGACGTGGTCGCCTTCACCGGATCGTCGCAGACCGCGGCGAAGCTCCGCGAGCAGCTCTCGCGCCGCGGGGCGCGGTTCAACGTCGAGGCCGACTCACTCAACGCCGCGGTGCTGGGACCGGACGTGCAGCCGGGCAGCACGACCTGGGACCTCTTCGTGCACGACGTGGTCCGCGACATGACCCAGAAGGCGGGACAGAAGTGCACCGCCGTGCGCCGCATCTTCGTCGCCGGCGATCACCTCCCGGCCGCGCAGGAGGCCTTGATCGATCGGCTCGCGCAGGTGCGGGTCGGCGACCCCGCGCGCGCCGAGGTCTCCATGGGCCCCTTGAGCACGTCCGATCAGCTGCGCGACGTGCGCGCCGGGATCGCCAAGCTCGCCTCCGAGGCCCAGCCGGTGTTCGGCGGCGACGGCAGCGTGAAGGCGCTCGCGCCCGAGGGCAAGGGCTATTTCGTCTCTCCCGTCTTGCTGTTCTCCCGCGACCCGTCGGGCGCGAAGGTGATGCACAAGGACGAGGTCTTCGGGCCGGTCGCGACCCTCGCCCCGGCGACGTCGCCTGCCGACCTGGTGCGGCGTGGCGGCGGCGGTCTGGTCTGCTCGGTGTACAGCGACGATCGCGACTTCTTGCGCCAGTGCGTCCTCGCGATCGCCCCGTACCACGGCCGCATCTACATCGGCAGCGAGAAGGTGGCCGGGCAGACGTTGGGGCCCGGGACCGTGCTCCCGCAGCTCCTGCACGGCGGCCCCGGACACGCCGGCGGCGGCGAGGAGCTGGGCGGCCTGCGCGGGCTCCAGCTCTATTCACAGCGGGTGGCGATCCAGGCCGATCGCGCGCTGCTGGACGCGATCGCCCCCGAGCAAACCAAGGCTTGAAACGACGTGGTGGTCTCTACTGCGCGTCGTGCCAGACGTTGAACAGGGGCGCCGCCTCCCCCGCAAAGCTCTCGTGCCGCGGCCGCCAGTCGAGGTCGTTCCGCGCCTTCTCGCTGGAGATCTGCTGGTCCAGCGTCAGCGCCTCCTGGTACGGGCTCCCGTCCGGCTGCTGCGCCTGCACCTTGCCATCCTTGCCCGCCGCCCGCGACGCCGCCTCCGCGATCTCCTTCTGCGTCAACCGCGAGGCGTCCGCCGCGTAGTACACCGACCCGGCCGGGGCCCGCTCCACCAGCCGCACGTACAGCTCCGCGAGATCGTCCACGTGCACCAGGGGCCAATGATTCTCCCCTGCGCCGACGGTGTGGGCGGCCCCGTGCTTGAGCGCGGTCCCGAAGAACATGGCCGGGATCCCTCCGCGCGGTCCGCCATAGACGATGCCCGGTCGGACCACCACCGAGCGGATGCCGTCTTTCGCCATCTCCAGAGCCGCCTGCTCGTGGGCAGGCCGCCAGGTGACGGCCCCTGCAGGCTTCAAAGGGGTGCTCTCGTCGGCGACACCATCGGTGGGACCCTGCACCCAGCAACCGCTCGTATAGATGAACGTCGCGCCGACCTGGCCCCGCAAGAGATCCCGCGCGCTCGCGATGGTCTTCCGATCCAGCTCGGGCCCGCGCGCGCTCCATTCCTGCGCGGCGTTGACGAAGGCCGCCCGGCCCCAGGCCGATGCGGCATAACCGGCTGGATTGCCGAGGTCGCCGACGGCCAGCTTCACCCCCGCCTTTTTCAGGGCCTCCGCCTTCGCTTCCGAGCGAACCATCGCGAGC
>WNFK01003336.1_pt2 | contig 17249 bp, 11 predicted proteins | sample 5400281 | NCBI WGS metagenome assembly WNFK01 (sample SAMN13153350, study PRJNA577476) | soil metagenome | isolation source: 20 cm soil on Douglas fir-dominated hillslope | place: USA:California | collected 2013-09-17 | reverse complement strand
CGCGCACCCCCTCGCGACTTCTTCGGCCACAGCTGCAACGCGGAGTCTCCTCGGGTCCGCATATAAAACCATAGCCCACAATGAGTCACAGAGCACGGCCGCCATCATCATTCCGGTGCGGGAGGTAACGAAATCACGCCTTTGTTCGACGTCTCTGTTCGACGCCGTTTTTCTACGCCTTACAACCTTCCCATCTCTCCTCCTATCCAATCCCTCAATCCAATTCCCGGAGTCTCTATGCGGTTCGCCGTTCTTCTCCTGGCAGGCATCCTGGCAGCTCCTGTGCTCTCGGCCCAACGCGTCGTCCCCTCAGGCGGGCAATGGCTGATCGAAGCGGGTGAGCGCTCAGGGATTATCCGGCTCACCATCCGGTACGGCGAGCGCCGGTCCTGGGACAGCTGGAACAGCCAGGATGACGTGCCCGTGAGCCAGCTGGTGGGCCTTACCGCAGCGGACATGCGCGGATCAGGAGTCACGGTGCATTTCAAGATCGTGCGGTCCGCCGGCACGCTCGACTGCGAGGGCTGGTTCGACAGCGGCAAGGGATCGGGCCACTTCACCTATCAGGCGAATTCCGAGTTCGTCGCCGAGCTGGCCAAACGCGGCATCACCGGACCTCCCCCGACGGCGTGGGAGCAGTTCCAGATGACGATGGCGGACGTGGGACTGGAGCTCGTGGACGAGCTGGCGCGGCAGAAGTACGAACGCCCAACCGCCGCTGAGCTCGCGCGGATGGCGATGCACGGCGTGGATCTGGAGTACGTCCGGGACATCGGAGCGCGCGGCTACCATCTCGGCGACCCGAAGAGCCTGGTCCGCATGCGGGATCACGGCGTGGACCGGGACTTCATCGCGTCACTGGACAGCGCGGGCTACAGAAACCTCGGTGCCGAGGACCTCGTGCGCGTTCGGGATCACGGCGTGGACCCCGAGTTCATCGCGTCAATGGACGGGGCGGGCTACAAAAACCTCGGCATCGAGGCACTCGTGCGACTGCGGGATCACGGTGTGGATGGAGACTACATCGCGGACATGAAGGAGATGGGCTACGCGCCCGCGAACTCCGAGGAGCTGATCGAGTCGCGCGACCACGGCGTCGATCCGTCCTACATCGGGTCGCTCAAGCAGGCAGGGTACGAGAATCTCTCCCTGCAGGAGCTACGCCGGGCCCGCGACCACGGCGTGACCAGGGGGTTCATCGAGCGCGTGAAGGCGCGCGGGTACGGGAAGCCGACGCTCGACGAGGTGATCCGGCTGCGCGACCGGGGGTTAGACTAACGGCGTCGAGTAAAGGCGTCTAGCAAAGACGTCGAGACTTTCCGTAGGTTACACCCGTGCGATATGTCTGGTTGTGTCTCACGGGATTGACGGTCGCTACTCCGCCTGTCGTGGCTCAACTCTCCGCCCGCGCGGATGTGTCCACCGGTGGGCGCTACGTGTGGCACGGCATCTCGCGAGCCGCAGGGCTCGTCGCGCAGCCCTCGGTGGCCGTTGGCTTCCGCGTCCACAGCCTCTCGCTGGAGAGCGGCGCCGTCCTCCACTACGAACTCGACCACGTCTCGACAGGAGAGCTGTCCGAGACAGGCGCCGGTGGTCGGCACCTCGGCGAGGAAGATGTGTGGGGCCGGGCCTCGCTCATGGTCGGGCCCACACGCCTGGACGCCGGCGTCGTGCGGTACGTCTTCCGCGGCGACTCAGGCACCGGCGGTCTGGGCCCCGCACGCAGCACGACGGAAGTGTACGCTGCGTACTCCGTCACGAGCAGCTACATCAATCCATCACTGGAAGCCTGGTGGGACGTGGAGCGCGTGCGCGGAGTCTTTCTCCGCGCGGCGTTCGATCTCCCTGTCCTCGGTTGGCCCTTTCCACCGTACGCCTTCGCCTTCGTCCAGGGAGACCTTGGACTGAACGTTGGACAGGGACCCAACGCTGCTCGACCTGGAGAGCTCGCGAACTTCGCCGACCGGGGCATTACACATGTCGGCCTCGGCATGGGGGCGGAAATGCGAGCGCGGCGGCTCTCGGGCATCGGCCTGGCGACGCTCGCCGTCGGGGTCCGGTCGCAGCTCAATCTCGACGATGCCACGCGGTTCAACGGCACGGGGCGGAATCGAGACTTCAGTATATGGCTGTGGACGGGCATCACGGTGGTCGTCGGTGGCGACGCGCGGGAACGGCGGTGAGCCTGCGCCGCGCAGTTCTCCTTCCGGCCGCCGCTGTGTTGTTGGTGACCTGTGGTCCCACCCGTCTGCGCGTCCCTGGGGCGCTGAGCCCCACACCGACACCTGGACCGGAGCCCCCGCTGCGGGCCGGGTTAGCCCGCGTGGACATCACGCCGCCGCCGGGCGTAGGGCTGGCGGGGAACGGCCCCGAAGGCGCCGAGGCACGAGGCTCGGCAACCGCCTGGCCGTCGTCGTCGCCGACCTTCCCCTCAGCTCGGCCCTGTTGCACCGCCGAGTCGCGGAGCTGACGCGCCGCACAGACGGGATCGGCGTGGACCGGCTGGTGATCGCGGCGACGCACACGCATGCCGGCCCCGGGCATTTCTATGAAGCGGCGGCGTACAACGACCAAGGAAGCTCAGTCGTGGGGTTCGATCCCGTGATGGTCGATTCACTCACGTCACGGATTGCGCGAGCAATTCACGCCGCGGTGGCCGACCTGCGTCCGGCGCGTGTCGCGTGGGGAAGTCGCGCCGTTTGGGGTGAGACGCGAATCCGCAGCCTTCCGGCGATGCTCCGGAACATTCCCCTGCCCACGGCGCCGGCTGATGCGCCCGCCGGTCTGCCGCCGGAGTACGCTCTCGTGGATCCGGAGCTCGCCATGCTGCGGGTCGATCAGCGGGATCCCGCGAGCGGCGCTTACCGCCCCGCCGGTGCCTTCAGCATTTTCGCGATGCACGGCACCGGCAACGCTCCATCGAATGACTTGCTCGACGCCGACATTCATGGCCTCGTCGAGCGGCGGTTGGAACGCCACATCGACCGAGACTTGAATCGGCTGCGGGACAGCGGTTTCGTGCCCCGCGCCGTGTACTTGTTTGCGAATGGGGCCGAAGGCGATGTGTCGCCGGCGTGGCCGCCGCAGAGCCGCTGCGACGTCCCCACACTCGCCACGTTGCCTGCGCTCGACGGCCCCTTCACGCCCACGCTGTGGCAATGGCGCCTTCCTACCGCCACGCACCTGGCTGCGTGCCAGCATGCGGCGCGGGACGCGGTCACCATCATCGGCAGGCATGTGGGTGACAGCGCGGTGGCGTTGTTCGATGCGCTCGGCGCCGCCCTGGCCGACCGGCTGGAGATGGGGCGGGCCTTCGCCACGTTGTCGCTCCGCGACAGCGCTCGCGCGCTCGGCATTTGCGCCGAGCCCGCCATCGGCATGAGCACGCTGGCCGGCGCGGACGACGCCCACACCCGGGTGCAGGGGTGGAAACTGTTCGGCGTGTTCGACATCGGCATCGAGCAGGGTTCGCCCAATCCCGATGTGCCGGGGTGCCAGGCCCACAAACGCAGGCTCCTGGACGGATGGTTCGGTGACTTACCCAACCGGTTGTCCGTGAGCGGCACGCTGCCGTCGTACGCGCAAGTCACCGTGCTGCGGTTGGGGAATCACCTCATCGGCGCGGTACCGGCGGAGGTGACGACGATGGCGGGAAGGCGGATGCGCGCGCAGATGTTGGCGAGCGCCCGCGAGGCAGGGTTGCCGGTCAATGCGGCGCTCATCCTTGGCCACGCTGACGGTTACATGGAATACGTCGCCACGGCCGAGGAATACTCCGCTCAGTACTATGAAGGCGCGTCGACGCTCTACGGTCCGGGTGAGGCGGCGATGTTCGGGCGCGCGCTGGCCCGACTCACGGCGACGGTATCGGCCGGAGACAGTCTGCCGCCGGCGGCAGCGCCACCGCTCGATCTCGTCGTCGGTCATAAGCGGCGCGTCGTCCCACGCAAGTCGACCGCCCAAGTGCCGGCGCCGCACATCGAGCGGGTCTGGTGCTCGGGAGATACGCTCTATGCATGGCTGCAGATCGGGGGGGCTGGGGAGTGGCCTGTGGCCAGCGGTGACGTCGCCACCCGGCCGCGCGTCGAGGTCGTCGTCGACGACGCGACCCACGCGGTCGTGGGTTGGGACGACGATCCGGCGCTTGAGCTGCGGTTGCGGTCGCGACGGAGCGGACTGGCGTGGTGGGAGCTGCGATGGTCGGGGGTGAGCGACCGGACCTATCGCGTCCGCATTCCCGGGGTGGGGGAAAGTGATCCGGTGAAGTGTGCAACGCGATAGTTCTACGTCTTCCGTCCCTGATCCAGCACGTCGCGCACCTTTGCCGCGAGGGTCTCGCCCGAGAACGGCTTGTTGATGAACGCCGTATTCGGCGCGAGCACGCCGCGATGCACAATCGCATCCTCCGTGTAGCCGGACATGAATAAGACCTTGAGGTCGCCACGCCGTGAGAGCAACTCGCCGGCCAGCGTGGGGCCGCTGGCCCCGGGCAACACCACGTCGGCGAGCAGCAGGTGGATGGGACCGACGTGCTCCCGCGTGATCGCAAGCGCCGCATCCGCGCTCCCCGCCTCGAGCACCGTGTAGCCATGCCTCTCGAGTAAGCGCCGGGTGAGCGCGCGCAAAGGCGCCTCGTCTTCCACCAGCAGGATCGTCTCCGAACCCGGCGTCCGCGGGAGGGGGGCGCGCTCCGGGAATTGATCGACGGGCGCATCAACTCGCGGCAAGTACACCTTGAACGTGGTCCCCGCGCCCCGCTCGCTGTAACACCACACGTAGCCGCCGCTCTGCTTCACAATCCCATACACCGTCGCCAGGCCCAGACCGGTGCCCTTGCCTGCTTCTTTGGTCGTGAAAAACGGCTCGAACACGTGTGACATCGTCTCGGCCGACATCCCGGTTCCCGTATCGCTGACCGCGAGCATCACGTAGCGGCCTCGTTGCACCGGCACGTGCTCGCGCACGTACGCATCGTCGAGCTCGGCGTTGCGTGTCTCGATGGTGAGCGGTCCACCGTCGGGCATCGCGTCGCGCGCATTCACCGCCAGATTGACGATCACCTGTTCCAGCTGGCCCGCGTCCGCCCGCACGGCTCCCAGCTCGGACCCGAGTCTCGTCAGCACCTCGATGTCCTCCCCTAAGAGCCGCCGCAGCATCTTGTCCATGTCGGCAACCAGCTCGTTGAGGTCGAGCACGCGCATTTCCAGCACCTGCTTGCGGCTGAACGCCAGGAGCTGGCGCGTGAGCGCGCCGGCGCGATTGGCCGCGCTGCGGATTTCCTCGAGGTCCGGTCGCAGCGGAGACAGCGTCGGCAGGCCATCGAGCAGCAGGTCCGCGTAGCCCAGAATCGCTGTCAGCAGGTTGTTGAAATCATGCGCCACGCCGCCCGCGAGACGCCCCACCGCTTCCATCTTCTGCACCTGGAGGAACTGCCGCTCGAGTACGCGGCGCTCCGTGACGTCCCGAGCGTTGATGACGACGCCCTTCACCAGGGGATCGTCCAGGAGATAGCGGCCGATGGCCTCGAGGTGGCGGAACGTCCCGTCTTTATGGCGCAGGCGCAGCTCGAGGAGCCGGCCGCCCTGACCCGTCGCTACGCCCTCGCTGAAAACACGCAGCGTCTCATCGACATCGTCGGGGTGCACCAGCGCGAAGATCGACAGCCCCACGAGATCTTCGGGAGCGTAGCCGAGCAGTGGCAACACCGAGGGGCTCGCATAGCGAAGCGCCCCCTCGGGATCGAGCACCGCGATGATGTCCATGGCCTGCTCGATCAACGATCGGAAGTACTCCTCGCGCTCGTCCAGCTGCTGCTTCATCCGCTTGCGGTCGAGCGCGGCGCGGACCGCCGGCCCCAGGCGGGCGAGACGGTCTTTCAGGATGTAGTCCGTCGCTCCCGCCTTCATGTACTCGACGGCGCTTTCCTCATCGAGCGAGCCGGTGAGCAGAATGAACGGCGCCGCCAGCGCCATCTGCCGCGCGAGTGCCAGCGCGGCAGCGCCGTTGAATTGCGGGAGATTGTGGTCGGCAATGATGAGATCGGGACGGAACTCGCGCAGCGCGCGCTCGAACTCCGGTTGCGTCGTGACCCGTCGCGCCGTGAACTCGAGGCCCGACTTGCGCAGCTCGACCTTCACCAGCTCAGCATCGGCCCACACGTCCTCCAGCAGGAGGATGCGCACGGTCACGTCCAATTCCTGTCTCCGGTCGAGCCTCTCGGCCTCAGCCTAGCGGCTGGGGCCGGAGGGCGAAGTCGGGAAAGGACCGGAGATTGGGGAGGAGGACTACCTAGGAATCGGGATGGACGAGCCCCACCTGGATGGCGTAGCGCACCAACCCCGCCACGCCATGGATGCCGAGGCGCTCCATCAGCTCGGTGCGGTGCGTCTCGACGGTCTTCAGCGCCACCTGGAGGCGGCTGGCGATCTCCTTGTTGGAATGCCCCTCGGCGACGAGCTGCAGCACCTCGCGCTGGCGCGGCGTGAGTACTTCGAATGGTCCGTCGGGAGCTGCGCGGGCGCCCTGCGCATACGCCGCGACCACACGCGTCGTGAGCGACGGGCTGAGCCAGGTATCGCCCCGCGCCACCGTGTTCAACGCCAGCTCGAGCTCGCTTCGATCGGAATTCTTGAGCAGATAGCCTGCCGCGCCGTTCACCAGCGCGCGCCGCACCGATTCGTCGTCGCCGTGCATGGAGACGATGATGACGCGCGTCCCGGGATGCTCCTGTGCGACCCGCGCAGCCACCTCGAGCCCGTTCATTCCCGGCATGGAGATGTCGAGGAGCGCGATGTCCGGCTTGCGCTCACGAATGAGCCGCAGCGCTTCGCGGCCGTCGCCCGTTTCCGCCACCACCGTGACGCCAGGCAGCTCCGAGAGCAGCGCGAGCATGCCCGCGCGGACCAGTGCGTGATCATCCGCGACCAGCAATCGCAGCGCGCTCATGCGGCGGCCGTCAGCGGCAGGCGCGCGCGAACGCTCGTTCCCCGTCCTGCTGCCGAGTCGATCTCGAGGTCGCCGCCGGCGAGCGCGACGCGCTCCTGCATGCTCAGCAGGCCCTGGCTCCCGCCGTACGCGGCGCGACGACGTGCGGCGGGGACATCGAAGCCGCGGCCATCGTCGCGCACTATGAGTTGCAGTGTCCCGTTGGCCGCGCTGAGCTCGACGTCAACGACGTGTGCCTGCGCGTGGCGGATGACGTTCGTGAGTGCCTCCTGCGCGACACGGAAGCAGGTCGTCTCCACCGCCGCCGGTGGCCGCTGCGCGAGCGGAGCGAGGGCGAGGCGGCTTACGAGCCCCGCGCGCGTGGCCTCCCGCTCCACGTACCAGCGCAGCGACGCCTCGAGCCCGAGCTCGTCGAGCAGCGGCGGGCGCAGGTCCTGCGCGAGCTCGCGCATCCGCGCGATCGCTCCGTCAACCAGCGCGATGCTCTCGGCGTCGTCCCGTCCGGTGCGCTGAAGGTTGAGCCGCAGTGCGGTGAGCACCTGCCCGAAGTCATCGTGCAGCTCACGCGCGACCGCGCGGCGCTCTGCTTCCTGCGCCTCGATCAGCCGCCGCGACAACGCCTCGAGCTGCAGCGTGCGCCGTGCGAGCTCCTCCTCGGCGCCCTTCCGCTCGGTGATGTCCGCATTCGTGCCATGCACACGGAGCGGCCGGCCTGACTCGTCGCGGACCACCGTCGCACGGCCGAAGACCCAGTGCACGCTACCGTCGGGCCAGACGATCCGGTACTCGATGTCTCCTGACCCCGTGCCGGCGAGTAGTTGGCCGCGGCGATCCACCACCCACGCCCGATCGTCGGGATGCACGACGTCGGCGTAGTCCTCGAGCCGAGCACCTTTGCCGTCGTCGTCGCCGAAGAAGAGACGCCGGTTCGCTTCGGAATTGAAAATCTGGCCGGTGACGAGGTCTTGTTCCCAGCTTCCGGTCTGTCCCAGCGTCTCCGCCTCGATCAGCACGCGTTCGGTCTTGCGTAGCGCTTCCTCCGCACGCACCCGCTCGGTCACGTCGTCGTTGACCACAACGGCGCCGGTGATATTGCCGGCGCCATCCCGCATGGGTGCCGCGGAATTCTGGATTGTCCGCCGCTGGCCGTCGAACGTGTTGATGTCGATCAGCTCATCGCGGCTGGTTTCCCCCGCCGCGATCGCGCGCCGCGACGCCCATTCCTCGGGGCCGATCGCCTTCCCCGAGACGTGCCAAAAGCCCTCACTCTTGGCATACCGTTCCTGTCCCGGCACGATCAGGCGCCCCCAGATCCGGCTGGAGGCCGGGTTGTGCAGGACCACGTCGCCCGCGCGATCGACGACTGCCACCCCAACGGGGAGGGTGTCGAGCACCTGTCGCAGCTGCGACTCGGCTTCCTTGAGCTTGCTGATGTCGATCATCGCGCCGACCGCGCGCCGAGCCCGGCCCTCGGCATCGCGCTCGATGACGCAGCGCGACGCCACCCAGGCCCACGAGCCGTCTTTGCGGCGGAAGCGGTACTCGTTGGACCATCCCGGGGCGTCGCCTCGGGTTGCGTCCGCAGCGGTCTGCTCGACGCGCGCGAGGTCGTCCGGATGGACCCGCTCGCGCCACCACCCGAGGTGGCTCGCGACTTCGTCGCGCGCGTACCCGAAGATCGACTCCAGGTTTTCATCCCAGCTCAGCGCGTCGTTGTCGAGATCCCGCTCCCAGATGGCTTCGAACGCGACACCGGCCAGCCGGTCTCGGGCTTGGCTCAGATCGGTGGAAGATCCGAAGGAGGGTTTCATCACTGACATATTGGCGTCCGGAAACGTAACGGTCTACAAGACGAAACACATCCCGGTCTACCAAAAGGCGTCGAGCAAAGGCGGTCGAAGTTGCTCGCGCCTTTTCTCGACGTCTTTGCTCGGCGGTGTTTAGTAGTTAGTGGCCAGGGCCGGAATCGAACCGGCGACACGCGGATTTTCAGTCCGCTGCTCTACCAACTGAGCTACCTGGCCCAAAATGGGAGAGGGAAGATAGAAAGTAGACGCCGAGACGCCAAGTAGACGCAGAGACGCAGCAGACGCAGCAGTGGGATCTAGGAGCGAGTACCTAGGAGACGCGACGACCGCCCGGGCGCGGGACCTGGCAAACACTCAAATCGTACGGCCCCCCGGTGAACGATTAGGGGGGCCGCACGGGACCGACGTCAGCTCAGCCGCGGCACTCGATCTCCATCCGCTTCACGTCAACTGTGCCCGGCGGGAACGTGGATGTGGCGGTGACCCTTAACCAGAAGTTGTCGAGAGACCCCTCCCGAATCAGGCGAAGACGGAGGTCGGCCTCCTCGCTTTCTGTGAACGGCTCCACTGTGATCGTAGTCTCGTCCTTTTCATTGAGAGGCACCGAGTACCGCGCCCCGGTTAGCTGCCCAACGCCCTCGATGCCCTCTCCATTGAGATGAATCGTGACGTCGGCGGACGTTTCGCCGATCTCCCCGGTGACGAGGAAGTGGAGGTAGCCGTCGAGGATGTCCACGACCTCCTCCGGCGGGCACGGGTTGTCCTGGAAGGTACCTGCGACTGAGACTTTCTCGTTTGCGATGGTTGTGGCGAACGACGGCCGAGGAATCAAAGGAGTCTGGGACGTGGGCGCCGAGGGGGGCGTTTCACACGCCGCCAGCCAAGCAACAGCGAAAGGCAAGAGCGCGAGGGGTTTCATGATCTCGTCTCCAACATGGGTCGGACGACTGAAGAGTGGACCGTGACGGCTTACTGATCCTCCTTGGCGGATAGGTCTCATTTGACCCAGTGCAAGGCACATGCCGCGGGCCTTCGTGTCGCCAGGCCCGCCCCGTTGCGAGGGACCAGGATAGGCCGTCTATTCAACCTTCGTCACCCCTCAAGACGAACGCCTTCCTCGGAGACCCTGCATGCGATCCGCTCTCTACACCGCCATCAGCGCGGGCCTGCTGCTTGCCGCTTGCCGCGAGGCCCCGATCACGACCCTCGGTACCCCCAGCTTCAGCGCGCTCGGCGCGGGCTCGGTCTCGGTGGTCAACGTCAGCCGCGACACCACGGCCCAAAACGAGACTCCGCTGGCGGTCAATCCGACCAACCCGAGCAACATGATCACCGGCAACAACGACTGGAACTACAACGACGGCTGCGGCGTCAACGCCACCTTTGACGGCGGCAAGACCTGGACGCCGACGCTGCCGAGCGGCTTCATCCCCGGCATCACCGCGTTCACGAATGACCCTGGCGTCCCGGGGACCGGCACGTACGATTTTGGCGGCGATCCGGCGGTGGCGTTCAGCCCGGACGGCAGCACCGCCTACTTCACCTGCTTCGGCTACGTGGGAAAGAACGTCGCGCTCTGGCTCAGCCGCTCGAGCGACGCCGGTCGCACCTGGACCGCCGGCGGGCCCAATCATCCGCTCACCCTCGTCAGCGCATTCCAGGGCGAAGGCAAGGCGCGTGGCTCGAACGGGCAATTCCCCGATCACGAAGCCATCACGGTCGCGAACGACGGAACGATCTACGTGCCCTGGGCGCACTTCACGGGATTCAGCGCGCACTCGCCGATCTTCATTGGGGTGTCGCACGATGGCGGCAACAGCTTCGATCTTCCGGTGAAAGTCTCCAGCGGCTCGGTCCGCAATGACCAGGACGCGCGCGTCGTTGTCGATCCGGCGACCGGCTACGCCTACCTCACGTTCGATAACTCGGTCCAGGGCGGCAAAGGCACGGCGATGTTCGTGAGCGTGTCCAAGGACCACGGCACCACGTGGAGCAATTCGTTCAAGTTCGCCACATTCCAAAACCCGGTGTGCCTGTATCCGCCGTACTGCTTCAACATCTCCGGCGGGCAGTTTCGCGCTCCAGGGTCGTACCCCGCGCCGGCATTCGACCCGACGACCGGCCGCCTCTACGTGGCCTACACCGACATCGTGAATGGCGAGGCCCAGGTCCTTATGACGTACGCGAACGTCAGCGACATCACGAAGTGGAGCGCGCCCGTGATCGTCGCACCCGCATCAGGTGATCGGATCAATGTCGAGCTGAGCGTTGAGCCGTCGAGCGGCCGGCTGGATCTGATGACCAACGATCGCAGCTACACGGGCAACACCCTGTTCGACGTCTCCTACATCACGAGCGCGGACGGCGGCAGCACGTGGTCCACCACGCGCGTCACGAAGACGAGCTGGGATCCCTCGGCCTACGGCGTCCCCTGCTCCGGGTGCACAAACGGTGTCCGCCCGTTCATCGGCGACTACGACGGCATCATCTCGCTCCCGACGAGCGCGGCGATGACGTGGACCGGGCCGGGCAAGACGTTCGGGACCTACCCGACGAATCTCGAGGTCTACTTCGCTAGCGTGACGCCGTAGTCATGCCCTCTCGCCGCGATTTCCTCGCCAACCTCGCCCAAGCGGGCGTCGCGCTCTCGGCGCTCCGGCTCCCGCAGCATCCCCTGGTCTTTGGGTCGCATGCCCCGAGCCCCGAGCCCCTAACCCCGAGCCCCCAAGATTGGCGCATGCTCGGCCCGTTCCGCGGCGGCCGCTGCGACGCGGTGTGCGGCGTGCCCGGCCGGCCCGACGAGTTCTACTTCGGCCACGTGAACGGCGGCGTCTGGAAAACCAAAGACGCCGGCAGAACCTGGCTCCCCATCTTCGATGACCAGCCCGTCGCCTCGATCGGCGCCCTGACAATCGCACCATCGGCGCCCGACGTGATCTACGTCGGCTCGGGCGAATCCACCCTGCGCGACTCCGTGGGCTTCGGCAACGGCGTCTACAAGTCCACCGACTCAGGGAGCACCTGGACCCACCTCGGCCTGGCCGACACGCAGCACATCGGCAAGATCGCCGTCGATCCGAAGAATCCCGATGTGGTGTTCGTAGCGGCGATCGGTCACCTCTACGCCGCAAACCCGGAACGCGGCGTGTTCCGCTCGAAGGACGGCGGCCGCACCTGGCAGAAAGTGCTCTACAAAGACGAAAACGTCGGTGCGGTGGAGGTCGTCATCGATCCCACCGATTCGCGCGTCGTGTACGCGGGGCTGTGGAATACGCGCCGCCCCCCGTGGTTCACCTATGCGCCCACCAATGGCCCGGGGGGCGGGATCTACAAATCGACGGACGGCGGATCGACGTGGAACCAACTGACAGCCGGACTACCTCCCGCGGGAATCGGACGGACCGGCATCGCGGTCGCGCCGTCGAATCCTCGGCGCGTGTACGCCGTGGTGGACTGCCTCGTGCCTGATGCGAGTGCGCCGCCCTCGGCGCCGCAGGCGCCGGACCGCCCCGCGCCGCCGCCTTCGGGACAAGGCGGGGTCTTCCGCTCGGACGACGCCGGCGCAACGTGGCAACGCGTGAGCGCCGATCAGGCGCTGTGGGGCCGAGGCTGGTACTTCGAGAAGATTGCGGTCGATCCGCAGAACCCTGACATCGTGTACGTGCCGAACGTCGCCGTGAACCGGAGCCGCGACGGCGGCGCCACCTGGGACGTGATCCGCGGCTCGCCCGGCGGCGACGACTACCACCAGGTGTGGGTCTCGCCCGACAACCCCGACATCCTGATCCGCGCCATGACCTGGAGCTCGTGGCTGAACCAGCCCACGGCGCAGATTTATCACGCCTCGGTCGACTATCGCATGCCGTATTGGGTCGTCGGCGCGCAGCAGGACTCGGGCGCGGTCGCGGTGCGCTCGCGCGGCAAGTTCGCGCAAATCTCGCAGCGCGACTGGGAGCCGATCGGCGCGGCGGGCGAAAGCGGCTACGCGACGGGCGACCCGCTGCATCCCGGGATCATCTATGGCGGCGAAGGCAGCCGCTGGGAGCTCGACACCAACCTCTCCGTCCCCAATACGTCGGCGCCCAAGGGCACCGAAACAGATCGCGGCGACTGGACGCAGCCGCTCGTACTCTCGCCGGCCGATCCGCATGCGCTGTACTACGCGAGCCAGTTCCTGTTCAAGACGACGGACGGCGCGCGCACCTGGAAGCAGATCAGCGGCGACCTGACTCGCCCCGATCCCGGCATCCCGCCGAACCTCGACGCCACCGCCGCGGCGGCCACCGATCGCAACGGCAAGCGCGGCGTCATCTACGGCGTGGCTCCCTCGCCGCTGCGCGCACCCCTGATCTGGATCGGGACCGACGACGGGCTGATCCAGGTCACGAGCGACGACGGCACGACGTGGCGCAACGTCACGCCGCCGGTCATGACGGCGTGGAGTCGAGTCACCGGTGTCGAAGCCTCGCATTTCGACGCCGACACGGCGTACGCCAGCGTGGACCGCCACCAGCTGCAGGACTTCGCGCCCTACATCTACCGCACGCGCGATCAGGGAAAATCCTGGCAGCGCATCACGACCGGGCTGCCCGATGGGGTGTACGTCCACGTCGTCAAGGAAGACCTGCTGCGCCGCGGGCTGCTCTTTGCCGGGACCGAGCGCGGCGCCTTCGTGTCATTCGACGACGGCGACCAGTGGCAGCCACTGCAGCGCAACCTGCCCGTGACGTCAGTGCGCGACTTCGTCGTCTACGGCAACGACCTCATTGTCGCCACCCACGGCCGCGGCTTCTGGGTCATGGACGACATCAGCGCGCTGCGGCAGGTGACGGACGAAGTGCTCAAGGCCGACGCCTGGCTCTTCAAGCCGGCGGACACGATCAACGTCATCCCGGGCGACGACAACGGCACGCCGTACCAGCGCGACGAGCCGCAGGCGATGAACCCGCCGGACGGCGCCCAAATCGATTTCTATCTGAAGGCGGCGGCGCCGGTGACGCTGGAGATCCTCGACGGGGCTGGCAAGCTCCTACGGAAGTGGCCTGCCGAGCGGGCAGCCGAAACGCCGACACGCGGTGCCTTGCCGCGTGTGTCACCGCTGTGGCAACCTGTGCCAGACGTGTTCTCTGCGACGGCAGGGATGCACCGTGTCGTTTGGCGGCCGGTCGAACCCCCGGCGCCGCCGGCTCCGGGCGCCGCGGCGTCTGGCGGCGGAGGACGACGCCGCGGCGGCGCGCGCCTCACCGGGACCTTCACGGCGCGATTGACCGTCAACGGCCGGGCATACACGCGAGACTTCGCGGTGCGCCCAGATCCGCGGAGCGACGTCCGCCAGTGAAGCACTCACAGCGGCGCCTGACGTTCGCTGCGCTCGCTCTCGTCGTCGCCTGCGAGCCGCAACGCCCCGCCCCCGCCGGCCGTGGCGTTCCGCAGGCGGGGCACGTCTTCATCGTGACCGAGGAGAACCACGACTACGCCGTCGTCATCGACAGCGGGTCGATGCCGTATCTCGATAGTCTCGCGCGGCAGTACGGCCTGGCGACGCAGTACTACGCCAATACCCATCCGTCCATCGGCAACTACTTCATGCTGGGGACGGGACAGATTATCACCAACGACGACAGCTATTCAACGATCGTGGCGGTGGACAACGTCGTACGGCGGCTGCGCGCGGCGGGAAAGACGTGGAAGTCGTACGCCGAAGAGATTCCGTCCGTCGGCTACACCGGCACCGACGTGGGCGGCTACGCCCGCAAGCACAACACCTTCGCGCTGCTTTCCGACGTGGCGAACGACTCGGTCCAGCGGCGGAATCTCGTCCCGTTCACCCAGTTCGCGACCGACCTGGCCAACGGCACGCTCCCCGATTACTCGAACATCGTGCCCAATCTTTGCAACGACGCGCACGATTGCCCGCTCGCCACCGCGGATTCGTGGCTCCGGACCCACATCGCGCCGCTGCTGGCCAGCGCCACGTTCCAACAGGACGGCCTGCTCGTCATCACGTTCGACGAGTCGGACAGCGACAACGCGCACGGCGGCGGCCGCATCGCCTGGGTGGTCGTGAGTCCAAAAGCCAAACGTGGCTACCAGTCCACGACGCTCTATCAGCACCAGAGCACGCTGCGGCTGACGCTCGAGGCACTCGGCATCACGCTGTTTCCGGGGGCGGCAGCGGCGGCGCCCGCGATGAGCGAGTTCTTCGAACCGTAAGCCCCGGTCTACTGTCCCGCCGCCTCCCACTGCTGCCGGCTCATCACGGCGATCGGCTCGAGCTTCTTGCCCCGCAGCGCCGTATTGATGCCGGCCAGCTCGCGCGCCGTCCACGCATCGAAATCGCGTACCACGTCGGTCAGCTCCCGCGCGATCGCGTCCGCCCGCTCCACCTGCGTCTGCGCCGGCCCGCCATCGTAGAAGATGATGCTGCCGTACAGATCGGTGATGTTCTCGCGCAGCCGTTCCTCGCCGGTGATCATGCCGCCTTCCTTCGTGGCCACGATCTTTTTTCGCATCACGTCCACGGCGGCCGAGGCGGCCCGCAGGCGCTTTGCGACCGCATCGCTCGCCGGCAGCCGGCCGGCGCGATCCTCCAGGGCCTGGCGGACGCCGTTCATGCGTTCGACCGCAAACGTCATGTCGGTCAAGGTCGCCGACATCTTGATCGCCAAATCGAGAGCCGCCCGGCGCTCTTGATCGGTGTGCGTCCCGCGCGGGTCGGGCACGAGGACGAGCTGGGTCGTGTACGTCGCCGTGTCCTTCGTCATCTTGATCGTGTAGGTGCCCGGCAACACGCGCGGGCCGTACGCCGCGCCGAATGCCGCGCTCGCCGCCGGCGGCACCCGCGGCGCCGCCAGGCGCATCGACCACGTCACGCGATTCAGGCCCCGCCGCTTGCTCGTCGGCATCGTGCCGAGGAGTTTCCCGCCCGCGTCGAACACCTCGAGCTTCATGTCCCCGAAGATGTGACGGCGCCGCTGGTAGTACGTGATCACGGCATCGCCGGGCGGGTTCGCCCCGACGAAGACCGCGTCGCCGTTCGCCCAGCCGCCGCCCGACTGCAGGCGCTGCACCGTCGGACGGTCCGCGAGGAACGCGACCGGACTGGCGAGCACCTCGGGCGTCAGCGCCCGGAGCGGCGAGATGTCGTCCACGATCCAGATGCCGCGCCCGTGCGTCGCGATCACGAGGTCATGGTCGCGCGGGTGGATCGCCAGATCGCGCACCGCGACGGCCGGTAAGTCGCCACCCTTGTAGTGCGCCCATTGCTTGCCGCCGTCCACCGAAACCCACAACCCGAGCTCGGTTCCCAGGAACAGCAGGTTGGGATTGACCGGGTCTTCCTTTATTACGTGCGCATAGCCGCGGACCGGACTGTCCGGTGCTACGAGCGGCGTCCACGTCGCGCCGAAGTCGGTCGACTTGTAGGCATACGGCCGCATGTCGCCGAACGTGTGCACGTCGAACGTGGCGTAGATCGTTCCGTCCGCGAAATGCCCCGGCTCGACGGACGAGACCCACGCGTTCTTCGGCAGGCCCGTGATGTTGGGCGCGACGTTCGTCCACGTTTTGCCGCCGTCGCGCGTCACCTGCAGGTTCCCGTCGTCAGTCCCCACCCAGATCACCTGGCCCCCCCCGGCCCGCGGCGACTCCGCGATCGCGTAGATCGTCGTATGCATCTCGGCCGCCGAGTTGTCGACCGTGATGCCGCCGGACTGCTCCTGCTTCTGCTTCTGGGGATCGTTGGTCGTCAGATCGGGAGAGATGCGCTCCCAGGTCTGGCCGTAGTCTTTTGAGCGGAACAGGACCTGGGCGCCGATGTACACCGTGCCCTTCTGGGTCGCGCTCATATGAATCGGCGTGTTCCAGTTGAAGCGCAGCTTCTTTTCCTGATAGTGCGGCAGCGGCTGGATATTGCGCGACTCATGCGTGCGCCGGTTCACGCGGCCGATCGCGCCGCCCTGGGCTTCCGCGTACAGGTAATCGGGGTCGGTCGGATCGGCGAACATCCAGAAGCCGTCGCCGCCGTACATGTTCTCCCACTGGTGATTGGTGATCCCGCCCGGAAACTCCGACGGCCCCACCCAGGAGCTGTTGTCCTGCAGGCCGCCGTACACGTTGTACGGCCGCGCCATGTCGACGCTGACGTGATAGAACTGCGACACGGGAAGATTCTCGTTTTTCACCCACTTGTTGCCAGCGTCGTAAGAGAACCACAGCCCGCCGTCGTCGCCGGTAATCACGTTGTCGGTGTTGTTGGGATCGACCCACACGTCGTGGAAGTCGCCGTGCGCCCCGCCCGCGATGCCGCTGAAGCTCTTCCCGCCGTCGGTACTGACGATGAGGCCGCCGTCGGGCTTGTACACGCGGTCCGGGTCGCGCGGATCGACGATCAGGTTCGCGAAATAAAACGGCCGCCAGATCATGTTCTGGCTGCGATCGAGCATCTGCCACGTCTTTCCCGCGTCACTAGACCGGTACAGCGCGTTCAGCGGCGGG
>WNFK01147678.1_pt1 | contig 17252 bp, 16 predicted proteins | sample 5400281 | NCBI WGS metagenome assembly WNFK01 (sample SAMN13153350, study PRJNA577476) | soil metagenome | isolation source: 20 cm soil on Douglas fir-dominated hillslope | place: USA:California | collected 2013-09-17 | reverse complement strand
GACGCAGCAGGTGGTCATTCCCGCCGCGCGCGCCGGGATCGTGACGGCGACCATGCTCGCGGTGGCACGCGCCGCGGGTGAGACCGCCCCGCTCCTCTTCACTGCGTTGGGAAACCGGTTCTGGTCGACGGCGCTCACCAAGCCGATCGCTTCGCTGCCGGTCTTCGTCTTCGACTACGCGAGGGCGCCGTACGACGATTGGAACAGGCAGGCCTGGACCGGGGCGCTCGTGCTCGTGATGATGGTGACTGGGATTTCGGCGGTCTTGCGGCTTACCGTGAGGCGGGTCGCCCAGCGGTAGAGGTGCCGGAGCCGGGGGCTCCCGCGCCCGGCGATCCTTCCTCGGACTCCTCCGCGTGATGCTTGATCACGCGGGCCTCCGCGACGAAGATGGCTTCCTCGGCGATGTTCGTGGCCAGATCAGCGACGCGCTCGAGGTTTCGGCTCACGAGGAGCAGCTCCAAAGCGCGCGGCACCGACTCCGGCGACTGGATCATTCCCCCCGAGAGCTTCGCGAAAATCTTCGCCTTGAGCCCATCGATCTCAACGTCCCGCTCGCAGATGCGCCTGGCGGTCGCGGCATCCCCGTTCAGCCATGCCGAAACCGCGTCGCGGAGCATGGTGATCGTGCGCTCGGCCATCATGGGCAAATCCTCGAGCGGTTTTATCTGAGGAAGGGAGCTCAGCCGGACGGCGCTCTGGGCGATGTTGACCGCGTGGTCACCGATTCGCTCGAGGTCGTTCGAGATCCGGATCGCGGCCACGAGGAATCTGAGGTCGCGCGCGACCGGCTGCTGCAGCCCGAGGAAATTCAGCGACTGGCTCTCGATTTGGAGCTCGATCCGGTCGATCGCGATATCCTCCGCCCTCACCTCCTCGGCGAGCCTCGCGTTCCGGGTCTTCAAGGCCTCCATGGATTTCACGAGCGCGGTTTCGGCGCGTCCGGCCATTTCGCTCAGCCGGTCGCGAAGCGCTTCGAGTTCGTGATGGAAATGTCGTTCCATGGGGCCCTTTCCCGACGGTGTTCTGGTTGCCGCGATTCTATCCGAAGCGACCGGTGATGTAATCCTCGGTCAGGCGCTCGCGGGGGTGAGTGAAGATGTCCCGAGTCGGGCCTTCCTCGACCAGCTTTCCCAGCATGAGAAACGCGGTGCGATCCGAGATCCGGGCGGCCTGCTGCATGTTATGCGTGACGATGACGATCGAGATCGAGCTTCTGATCTCGAGGATGAGCTCCTCGATTTTCGCCGTCGCGGTCGGATCGAGGGCGGAGGCGGGCTCGTCCAGCAGCAGCACCTCCGGATTCACCGCGAGCGCCCGGGCGATGCAAAGCCGCTGTTGCTGCCCGCCGGAGAGCCCCAGGGCCGGTCGGTTCAGCCGGTCCTTCACCTCGTTCCAGAGCGCCGCATGCTTGAGCGCCCCTTCCACCGCTTCCTCCAGCTCCCGCTTGGAGCGTACTCCCAACAAGCGCGGGCCGTATGCGACATTTTGATAGATGGACATCGGGAAAGGATTCGCGCGCTGGAACACCATCCCCACCCGGCGACGGAGCTCCACGAGGTCGATCCCGCTCCGTAGGATGTCGGTTCCCTCGAACATGACCGAGCCGCTGTAGCGGACCGGGGGATAAAGATCGTTCATGCGGTTGAAGCATCGGAGCAGGGTGGACTTGCCGCAGCCCGACGGGCCGATGATCGCGGCGATTCTCCGCTCCGCGATCGCGAGCGAGATCGAGTGGAGCACCTGGTGCGCGCCGTAGGACAAGCAAACGTCGCGCGCCTCGATCACCGGTTTCGAATCTAATCCGGGCCCAGGGGGGTCCGCCGCTTGCCCCGGGGTCTCGGCCGTCTGCGTGAACGCATGGCCGCGGCGTTCGGCGTCGCCCGCCATAGGCTCCGTCAATGTGCCCATCCTACAAGCCTAGATCGCGCGTACCTCCGGGCCGGTGACGAAGGTGTTACAACTGTGTTACGGCGCTTGCGGGGCATCCGAGGGGGCCGGGCGCGGAAATGTCGTGTCCTGGTCCTGGGCGGGGGATCCCCCTTGCGGTGGGCCCGCCCGCGGAAACTCGAGCCGGAACGTGCTCCCGCGCCCCGGTGTGCTTTCGACGCTGACCCGCCCTCGGTGAAGCTCGATTGCGTGCTTGACGATCGAGAGGCCGAGCCCCGTTCCGCCCTCGGCCCGGGCCCGTCCCCGATCGACCCGATAGAAGCGTTCGAAGAGGCGCGGCACGTGCTCGGGCTCGACGCCGCGGCCGGTGTCTTGGACCGCGATGCGCACCCACCCCCCGTCGTCTCGCACCGCGACGCGAACGGTCCCCGAATCCGTGTACTTGATCGCGTTCTCGATGAGGTTGTGGACCGCGACCTCGATCCGCTTCCGGTCCATGCGGGCGTGGATTCCCGGCCGCGCGTCGAGCTCGAGCGAAAGGCCGCGTCGATTCGCCAGTTCCTCGAACCCTGCCGCCAGGTCGCGAACGACTTCGGCCACATCCCAGTCCTTGAGGTCGAGCGCGGTATCCGGACGCTCGAGGTCGGCCAGCTCGAGGAGATCTTCGACGAGGGATTCAAGACGAACCGCCTGCTTTCGGATCGTGTCCACGAAACGGGACCGGTTTTCCTCGTCGTCGAGGCCCCCCTGCAGCAACGTCTCGGCGTAGCCGCGGATGGACGTGAGCGGCGTGCGAAGCTCGTGCGACACGTTGGCCACGAACTCCCGGCGCAGCTTCGCCATGGTCCGCTCGGGCTTCAGATCCTCGATGGAGAGGAGCCACCCTCCGGATTCCGCTCCAGCCCTGATCGGGGAAACCGAAATCTCGTAATCGCCGCGCCCGCCGACGTAGAGCGAGACGTCCCGGCGCACCGCGGTCCCGCGCTGTCTCGCTTGAGCGGCGATCTCCTCGAGGACGGGCTGACGCGTGGCGGCGAGGCGGACCTCCGGGTCCGGTGGGCGCCTCGTGCCCACGATCTCCCAGAAGCGGTCGTTCGCGTGGCGGATGGACAGGTCCGGCGTCAGGAGCGCGATCCCTTGGCTCAGGTTGGCGAGGACCGCTTCACCTACATCGCGCTCGGCTTGAAGCTCGGCGAGCTTGGCCGCAAGGCGCTCGGCCATCGAGTTCAGGATGCGGCCGAGCGCGGCCAGCTCGTCGTGTGAATCGACGGGTACCCGGGCCGCGAGATCCCCGCTTCCGAGCGCCTCGGCCGACTCCCGCAGCCTCCGGAGTCGGCGGTCCACGCGACGTCCGAGCACGTAACCGCCGCCGAGCACCAGGGCGAAGACGGCGGCGATGCCGATCCAGAGATGCCGCTGCCACCGGCGACCGAACTCGTAGGCGCCGGGCACCGGCATGGCGATTCTTAAGACCGCCGGCGCCAGGTGCCCCCGCGACCCCGCACCAGGCGTCGCGGCCTCGAGCGGCTCCGCGATGTAGAAGAGCTTCTGTCGGATGGTCCAGCTCTGCCGCGTCGACTCCCCGACTCCCGTGCGCAGCGCGGCGCGCACCTCGGGGCGATCCGCGTGGTTCTGCATCTTGGGGATCGAGTCCAACGGAACGCGTGAGTCGCCGAGCACCCGGCCCGTCGACTCGATCACGGTGATGCGGCGATCGAGCGCCTCTCCCGCGCGATCGCACCACGCGTCCACGGCGGCGATGTTCCCGCGCCGGATCTCCTCGACCGGTGCCGAGACCCGAAGCAGCGCGAGCTCGTGTCTGCCGTCGGATTCGAGGAAGTGGATGGTCGTGAGCCGCGAGTCACGGTCGAGCACGATGCCGGTCGCGAGAAGCCCCGCTCCCAGGAGGATGGCGATCAGCGAATAGAGCCGGGACGTGAGCGACGTCACGGGTTACTTCCCGGAAACGTCGGCCGCGTACCCCACCCCAGTGACCGTTCGGATGAGCCCGGACTCGCGCCCGAGCTTCGCCCGGAGCCGCCGCACGTGGACGTCGACCGTCCTCGTCTCGCCGAAGTAGCCCAACCCCCAGACCTTGTCGAGAAGCTGTTCCCGCGAGAAGACCCTACCCGGCTTCTGAAGCAGGAACTCGAGAAGCCGATACTCCGTGGGAGTGAGGCTGAGCTCCCGGCGGTGGAGCAGGACACGATGGCGCTCGCGGTCGAACTCGAAGGGACCGACCTTCGTCGGGGTGGCGGTCTCCTCTCCGCGCGTTCTACGAAGGATCGCATGGACGCGGGCCGCGAGTTCCTTCGGGGAGAAGGGCTTCGTCAGGTAATCGTCCGCGCCGCGCTCGAAGCCGACGAGCTTGTCCATCTCCGTCCCGCGCGCGGTCAAGACGAGCACCGGCAGGGAGCGGGTCCGCGGCTCCGACCGGATGGCCTGGAGCACTTCGAGGCCGCTCATCTTCGGCAGCAGGAGGTCGAGCACGAGAAGATCGGGAGGCGATTTGAAGATGCGATCCACGGCTGCCTCGCCGTCGTGCTCCTTCACGACGCGATACCCCTCGCGCGCAAGGTTGTAGCTCACGAGCTCGCAGATTTCCTCCTCGTCGTCGACCACCAGAACTGTCGCGCGCGGGCTTCGGGGCATAGTTCCCTGACGAGGTTTCGCTTTGGGACGGGGCTCGAGCGCACCGTCGGTCATTTCGTGGCGGATTGTACCATCGCGAGCGTCGTCCATGGCGTGCCTGCTCTTTGCTCTTTGCCGTTGAGTTTCGGGGTTCGTATTCTCACGCCCCCCAGGGTAGCTGTGCACGGTTACAGCGAGAGGGCGACGCCATGTCGGATTGGTTACGGCCCGCTCTGGGCGTGATGTAACACCGAAGTTCTTGGCGCTGTACCAGGCTCCCCGGCCCGATCCCGCCGGCCGTTCACCCCTCCAGGCCCAAATCCCGAATTGACTTACCGTCCGGCGATCGGCTACGCTCCGCGGCCTGCCTTGCCTTCTTCTTCGAGGCTTGAACCCGACTTTCATGAAGCGGCAGAGGGGCTTATGACGAGGCATTCGGCGCGATGATGACGCGAAGCGACCAGTGGAAGTTCTACCTCACGGTGGTCTTCGTGCTGGCCTCGGTTTGGACCCTTTGGCCCACCTTCCAGTTCTATTCGCTTCCGCCGAGGACCAGGCAGGAAGTTCTCCAGGCGCGGCCCGACCTCGCCACCAACGAAGCCGAGCGGATCAAATTGGAGAAGTACGTCAAGCTCCGCGAGAAGGCGATCAAGCTCGGCCTGGACCTCCAGGGAGGGATGTATCTCCTGCTCGAGGTCGACACCTCCAAGCTCGGCCCCGCGGAAGCCAAAAACGCCGTGGATCAAGTGAGGCAGATCATCAATAACCGGATCGACCAGTTCGGGGTCGCCGAGCCTTCGATCCAGAAGCAGGGCGAAAACCGGATCTTGATCCAGCTTCCCGGATTGCTCGATCGGGAGCGCGCCAAGAGCCTGATCGGGCAAACCGCCCTTCTCGAATTCAAGCTGGTCAAGACCGAGGAGGAAGGGAAGGCGTTCTACGACCGCGTGGACCAATATTTCGCCCGCAAGCTGCGCGGCGCGGCTCCTCCGGACAGCGCCGCGACCGACTCCATCGTCCATCCCTTTACTTCGAAGCTTCTTGCCTCGTCCCACTCCGAGGCGACCGTCCTCCGCGAGAACGTTCCGATCGTGGATCAGATGATCCAGCAGCTCAAAGCCGATTCCACGTTCATCAGCGACGCGCAGTTTTCGTGGGACGCCCACGAGTCCGAGATTTCGGGGCGCACGACGCGGACCCTCTACGTGGTCGGGAAGGAAGCGCTCATGAAAGGGTCCGAGGTGGCGAGCGCCCAGATGCGCCTTGACCTGGACCAGGCGCGACCCGGAGCACCCGGCGTCTCGTTCAACCTGACGAGCCGCGGCGGCGCCCTCTTCGGCGACATCACCGGGTCCAACGTGGGTCGCAGGCTCGCGATCGTGCTCGACGGAAGGATCCAGTCCGCGCCCAATATCCAGGAGAAGATCCCGCGCGGGCAGGGCTCGATCACGGGCAGCTTTACGGAGGAGGAGGCGCAGAATCTCGCGATCGTGCTCCGCTCGGGTGCGCTCCCCGCTCCGGTCAGCATCGTCGAGGAGCGCACGGTGGGTCCCTCGCTCGGGCAGGATTCGATCGAGAAGGGCATCCGCGCCGCCGGCGTCGGAGCCGCCCTTGTCGTGCTGTTCATGCTCGTCTATTACCGCATTTCGGGCATGGTCGCCGTGGTCGCCCTGTTCCTCAACATCCTGGGTCTTCTGGCCTGTATGGCCGGCTTCCACGGGACCCTCACGCTTCCGGGCATCGCGGGGATCGTTCTCACCATCGGCATGGCCGTCGACACGAACGTGCTCATTTTCGAGCGCATCCGGGAGGAGCTCCGGAACAAGAGGACCGTGCTTGCCGCCATCGAGACGGGCTACGCGCGGGCCTACCGCACGATCATCGACGCGCACGTGACGACGCTGCTGAGCTCCTTCGCCTTGATGTGGTTCGGGACGGGACCCATCCGAGGTTTCGCGATTACGCTTTCGATCGGACTCATCATCAACCTCATCACGGCGGTCGGGATCTCGAAGATGATCTTCGACGCGTGGTCGGTCCGCCGGAAGCTGTCCTCCATCAGCATCTAGGAGAGTCGATGCTTCAAATTCTCCACGGGGTCAACATCAACTGGATGGCGAGGCGGCACATCGCCTTCATCGTGTCTGGAGTCTGCGTGGCGATCACGATCGCCTCGCTCATCCTGCACGGCGGCCCCAGGTACGGAGTCGATTTCACCGGCGGGTCGCTCATCGAGATTCTGGTGACGCCCCCGGTTCACGTGGACGCTGTGCGGTCGGCGGTCGATCGCGCCGGTTTGGCTGGGAGCGAGATCCAGGAGCTTTCCCGTCCCGGCCAGTTTCTGATCCGCGCCGAAATAAAGGCGGGGCATGCGGGTCCCTCCGACGCGATCGCGAATGCCGTACAGGCCGGAAACGCGGGCCGAAAGGTGGAAGTGCTTCGCGTCGAATCGGTCGGACCTCGGGTCGGGAACGAGCTGCGAGGGGCCGCCATCAAGGCCATCTTCTTCGCGCTGGGCTTCATCCTGATTTACGTCGGGATCCGCTACGACTGGCGCTATTCCGTCGGCGCGGTCGCCGCCCTGTTCCACGACGTCTTTATCACGCTGGGGGCGCTCAGTATCACGAACAAGGAAATCACGCTGACCGTGGTCGCCGCGCTCCTAACCATCGCGGGCTACTCCATCAACGACACCATCGTCGTATTCGACCGGATCCGCGAAAGATCCAAGACGCTTCGCCGGGAGCCGCCCGAGAAGGTGATGAACGTGGCCATCAACGAGACCCTGAGCCGCACCGTGATCACCTCCTTCACGGTGTTCCTCACGGTCGTGGCGCTGTTCACCCTCGGTGGTGAGGTCATCCACGACTTTTCATTCGCGATGCTTGTCGGTGTCGTGTTCGGCACGTACTCATCGGTTTACGTCGCAAGCGGACTCGCGCTCGAAGTCCAGCTCTGGCTCGAGCGCGCGGGGGGCGGCGGCGCGAAGAAGTAGTTCCGGCGCTCGCCGTCATCCGGAGCGGAGCTATCCTGTGAAAGCGCTTACGTTCCTGCTGCTCCTTGCCGGTCTAGCCTCTTCCGCCTTGGCCGCGGGTACGTCCGAGACTCCACCCCCCACGGCTGCGGATCCCCGGTCCGAGCTCGGACCCCTTACCGCGGTCCGGCTGTTCGCGGACGTGGAGGATGCGTGGGCCGCGTCGGACGCCGAGCGTCTCGCGTCGCTGGTCGATACGACGGCCGTCCGGATCGCGGTCAAGCCTGGTGCTCCGCTCACCTCGGCGCTCACCCGCGTCGCCGCCGCGTTTCTGTTGCAGGACCAGCTGAGGCTCGTGCGCACTTTAAGTTTTCAAATGACGCGGTTCCAATTGGACCCGAAGAGGCGGCTCTGTCGCGGCACCGCGACCTGGACAGGCGATTGGGGAGGGCGGCAGGGGAAGCGCGCCGTCCGCGTCGCCCTCGTCGCCAGGGCTTCGAACAACCGCTGGTTTCTGACCGAAATCCGCGCGGAAGATTGATCCGATAACGTGTCCGCACCCGCTCCGTCCGCCTCGCAAGCCGACGTCCTCTACACGGCGGATCTTCACGGAAGCCGCACGCTTTACAGCGAAGCGCTGGGTCTCGCGCGCAAGCTCGGCGTCCGCACGTTGATTCTCGGCGGTGACTTGGCACCCCACGCGACGGTCCCCGAGCAGCGGCTTTTTTTCACGGAGTTCCTGATCCCGCTGCTGCGCGAGTACCGGGGGGAAGCCGGCTCGGCGGATCTCTTCTTCATCATGGGGAACGACGACTGGCGCGCCAACCTTCCCGTGCTGCTCCGGGCGGGGATCGATCGCTTCCATCACATCCATAGGACGGTGCGGCGGCTCGACGCCGAGACGTGGATCGCGGGGCTCGGCTCGGTGAGCCTGACCCCGTTCGCGCTCAAAGATTGGGAGCGATGGGAGGAAGGGCTCAACGGTCCCATTCGCATGGACGGGTTCCGGAGCGAAGAGGACGGATCGGTTCACCCGTTCGATTTTCGCGGGCGCGAATGGGAGGAATGGATCGGGGAGGATCTCGAGGCGATTGGGCGCGAGCTGGGTCCCGAGAAGAAGCCCCTCGTCTGCGTGTTCCACGGCCCGCCTTTCGGGACCGCCCTCGATCTGATTCACGGGGAAGTCCACGTGGGCTCCCGCGAGGTCCGCAAGTTTCTGGAGACCCACCGCCCTTTGATTTCGCTCCATGGGCACATCCACGAGTCGCCGGCGGTTTCCGGCAAGTTCGCCGATCGCCTGGGTCCCACGATCTGTGTAAATCCGGGTCAGCGGATGGGAAGCACGCTCCACGCGGTCTGGTTCCGATTCGAGGATTTGGCGGGGGCCTTGACCCACACCCTCCTCGGACCGGCAAAACTCGACGCTCCCGCTACTTAACGCCGCTCGAGATCCCCGCAGGCACGGAACCCCAGCGCGTTCCGCCGGTACTCTTACATAACAGCTCGATGAAGGACGGCGTGCGCCGCCATCTGATATAATTAAGTGACTTAGAGCCCCAGATCTGAGGCCTCGTGACCGGGTTTTCCTCGCGACTCCAAATGCCCCGTTCGGCCATGACGGCGTGCTTTGTCATAGGCATGGCATGTGCTTTGCCTGATCACGCGCCGTCCGCCGCCCCCCGGGAGCTCGAGCTGAACGGCGGCTTCACGATCGCTAGGCTCAAGTACACGGGCGGCGGTGATTGGTACTCCGATGAGAGCTCGCTTCGAAATCTTCTGCGCGCGCTCAGGGAACGCGGGGATGTCCGCGTGAGCCAGGAAGAGGAGGGCGTCGTGACCCCGACCGACCCGGAGATTTGGAACTACCCCATGCTCTTCATGACCGGCCACGGCAACATTAAGATGAGCGAGGAGGAGGCCCGCGCGCTCAGGGGCTACCTCGACGCCGGCGGGTTTCTCTGGGCGGATGACAATTTTGGCATGGACAAATCCTTCCGCGAGCTTGTGAAGCGGCTCTACCCCGAGACGCCGCTCGCCGAGCTTCCCTTCAGCCACGCGATCTTTCGGTACCCGAACTCCTTTCCCGCGGGTGCGCCCAAGATCCACGAGCACGACGGCGGCCCGGCGCGGGTGTACGCGGTAATCAAGGGCGGACGCGTCCTGGTCCTCTACACCTTCGACTGCGACATCGGAAACGGAATCGAAGATGCCGGAGTCCACGACGATCCCGCCGAGAAGCGGATGGCCGCGATGCGCTTCGCCATCAACATCGCGACCTATACGGTGACGCATTGAGGCCCACGCGATGAATCCCGCCTACGAAGCCCTGCTTCGAGAGCTCCGGCGTGCGCGCCGCTTCCTCATTTGGCGATCGGTCGAGCGGACCGGCTTCCTCGCGACGCTCGGTCTCATGGCTCTCGCCGGACTGGCGCTCCTGGCCGCGCTCCTCTTGCCGCTGCATCGCTCGGAGTACGTAGCGCTCAGGGCGGGGCTCCTGCTCGGAGCCTCGGCCGCACTGGTGTTCGCGCTCATCCGCGTGCTTCGCTCGCGCGCGGGGCTTTCCGAAGCCGCGCTGGAGGCGAGCCGTTTGATCGATCAGCGCGAGGACGCGCTCCTGACCGCGTTTGAGCTGGGCCGGGGGCCGGCCACGTCTTCCGCCCTCGAGACCGGTTACTCCGACGCGCTCACCCAGCATGCGGTCCGGGCCGCCGCCGAGCAGGCCGCCTCGCTCCCACTCGGCCGGCTGCGCGGCTGGCGCGGCCGCTCGACCTCCCTCAAGCGCCTCGGGATCGTGTTGGCTGTCCTGGCCGTGGTTGCGGCGGTCGGTGGATCGCGGACCATCACGAGCGTGAAGCGCATCGCGGATCCCGAAACGGCCCCTCTGGCCCCGATTCAAATCAGGGTCGAGCCCGGGTCCGAAGAAGTGGAGGGCGGCGCCTCGGTTCCCGTACGGGTCTACGTGGCGGGGACCGATCGGAAGCCGCGGCTCCTGTCGAAGGAGCGGTCGGGCGGAGGCGGCGCGTGGCGCGAAACGGCGCTCGAGCCTGCGACCGACGAGGCGCGGCCGCGCTCCGGAGAGCGCGCGTACGCCACGGTGATCGCCAATTTGAAAGAGGACCTCGCCTATCAGGTCCGTGCTTCCGATCAGGTCAGCCCGGTGTATCTCATCTCGGTGCGGGACCTGCCGCGGGCATCCGGCTTTCGCATTCGATACGACTATCCCGCGTACTGCGGGATCCCCTCGGAGGCGACCAACGCCATCACGGGGGATCTCGCCGCCCCGCGCGGGACGACCGCCCGCGTCGAAGTGCTCCTCAATCGATCGGTGGATACCGCGTCCATCGAGTACGAGAGCGGCGCCGGAAGGCTCCGCGGAGACTTAGGCGAGCGGCTCGCCCGGTTCACCGTTCCGGTTCGCTCGGACGCGAAATACCGCATCCGCCTGATCGATCCGAGGGGACGCAAGGTCGATCTCGGCCCCTACGACATCAAGTCCATCCCGGACCGGCCGCCGACCGTCACCATTCTCTCTCCCGGGCCGGTCGAGGACGTGACGCGCGATCTGACCGCGACCATCCTGGCGGGCGCCACCGACGACTACGGCGTCAGGAAGGTTCTCCTCCGGTACCGCGTGCGCGAAGAGCCCCAGCGCGTCGAGATGCTTCACCAGGAGAAAGACGGCGTGCGGGAGCTGGCCGTCCGTTACACGTGGTCTCTCGCGCCGATGAGCCTCCTTCCCGGCGAGGAGATCGAGTACGAAGTCGGCGCCCAGGATGGGAATCAGATCGACGGGCCCCAGACCGCGTGGTCGGAAACGCGGACGCTTCGCTTCCCCTCCGCGGCGGAGATCCTGGCCGACGTCGAACGCCAGCAGGATTCATCCGTCGCCACCCTGGAAGACGCGATCCGGAACGCGCAGGGGCTGAAGGAGAAGTCGGAGGAGCTGGCGCGCGACATGGGGCGCACCCGCGAGCTGCCCTGGGAAAAGGGGCAGGACATCCAGAAGATGCTCGAGGGCCAGCAGACGATGCGCGAGCAGATCGACAAGGTCGCGGAGAAACTCTCGCAGGACGCCGACAAGCTGGCACAGTCGCGTGCGCTCAACGCCGAGCTGGTCCAGAAGCTGACCGAGCTCCAGCAGCTCCTGAACCAGCTCCGCGATCAGTCGATCCTTCGCGCCATGCAGCGCGTCCAGGAGGCGCTCCACAAGATGTCACCTCAAGACCTCGAGCGCGCGATGCAGAACATGAAGCTCACGCAAGAGGACGTGATCCGGAACCTGGAACGCACGATCGACCTCCTGAAGCAGCTCAAGATGGAAGAGAAGCTCGAAGCGGTCGCCGAGCGGGCCTCGGAGTTGGCGAGGAAGCAGCTGGCGCTCAACGATTCCCTCGCCCGCGCCCGTCAGCCGGAGGAGATGAAGGCTCTCGCGAAGGGCGAAAAGGAGATCGAGAAGCTGAGCAAGGAGCAGCGCGCCGCGCTCGATTCGCTCACCTCCGAGCTCAAGCAGATGGACCGCGAGTCGGGCCAACAATCGCAGGAGCAGCGCGACAAGCTTCAGGGCATGGCTCCGCTTTTCGAGAAGTCGGTCGCCTCCTTGCAGGAGGCGATGAAGCAGGAGGCGAAGGAAAGCACGCAGGACCTGGAGCATCAGCTCGAGGAGATGCGGAACGCGATCGGCAAGATGAAGGAGGATTTCGTACTCCGGAAAAAGAACGACGTCGGTCGGAAGATGGATGCCTCGATCCAGGATCTGCTGGAGATCGCGGATGCGCAGGAGGATCTCCTGGACGACGAGAAGAGCAATTCGGGGCAGCGCGCATCGACCCAGCAGGGGCTCGAGGAAACCACCGAGAGCGCCGCCAACCGCATCTCGGACCTGTCCAAGATGACGCTGTTCATCACGCCGGACGTGATGCAGGCGGTCGGCCGCGCTCTGGCGAATCAGAAAGGCGCAGTCGGCCGGTATTCGATGGAAGACATGATCGGGGGACTCGTCGCGAGCAAGGAGGCGACCATCGCGTTGAACCAGGCGGCGGCGGCGCTCCTGAAGGGGAGAGACGCGATGGCGGCGGCCAAGTCCTCCACGGGTTTCCAGGAAGCGATGCAGATGCTCCAGGGTCTGGCGGGCGATCAACAGCAGCTGAATAGCGAGTCGCTCTCGATGATGCCGGGGGCGCAGGGACAGAGCGGACAGGAAGGGAGGCTTTCGCCGGACCAGGCCGGCGCGCTGGAGCGGATGGCAGCCGAGCAGGAAGCGATCCGGCGCGGGCTCGAGGAAGCCATGGGGAAGCTAGGTCAAGGCGGGGGCACGTTGGGGCGGCTCGGCGAGACGGGTGAGGATATGAAGAAGGTCGTTCAGGATTTGCGCGGCGGCAGGCTCGACCAGCAGACGGTCGAACGCCAGCAGCGCATCTTGAGCCGTCTCCTCGACGCGCCTAGGAGCGTCGAGAAGCGGGACTACTCCAGGCGGCGTACGTCGCGTCCGGGCGTGGACGTCGTGCGTTCCTCTCCCGGGGCGCTCTCCGCCGAGCTTCTGAAGGCGCGCCCGTCGCTGGCCGCGCTTCTGGCGCGGGGTGGCCGCGATCCGGTTTCGCCGCGATATCGGGCGGTCGTGGACCAATACTTCCAGGCCATCCTAGAGGGGAAGGCGCGTTGAGGAAGCCCCCCAGCGCGCGGTCCCTAGCGGCCGCGTTCGCGTTCGCGATGCTGCCCGCTCTAGCCTGGGGCGCCGTCCCGGCGCCGACCAAGTCGGCCGGTCCCCCCACGCCGGTCTCCCGACCCTCCGCTGAGCGCGGGCCGGCCCACGGGAAAGGCGCCTACCACACCCTTATCGGAAATCTCTCGATCAACGCGCCGCAAGACACGCTCGGGGGCGCCGAATACGACGCGGCCCGGAGCCTCTTTGAGGCGGGGCTCTTCGATTCCGCCGCGGCCGAGTTCGGGCGATTCGCGGCGCGCTTTCCGCGCAATCTGTTCCTGAACGATGCGCTCGAGCACGTTCTCCTCATCCGCGAGAACCGGGAGCCCGGGGACGAGGCGCTCCGGCTCTACGCGCACGCGGTAGCGCTTCGCGGCGCGGGGCTTCCCGATTCGGCAGCCTCGGTCGCGGAGACCGGGCTCGCGCGCTTTCCAACGGCGCGCATCCGTTACCACTGGCAGTACCTTTTGGCCGAGATCGCGAGGGAGCGCGGCGATCACGGAACCGCGATCCGATACGCGCTGGTCATCGCGGACTCGACCTCGAAGAGCCGGCTCGCGCCCTACGCGCTCAAGCTCGCAGGGGACGAATCGATCGCCATGGGTGAGGATCCGGCGAAGGCGCTTCGTCTCTACCAAGCGCTCCTGGAGCGGTACCCCGCGTCACCGCTCGCGCCCCCCGTGCGCGCGCAGGTGCTTGAGCTCCGGAAGAAACTCCAGCTGTGAGCCGCTCATTGAAGCCCCTCATCGCGGCGTGCGGTCTCGTGCTCGCGCTCTCGGGCGGGGCTCCGGCTCGAGCCGAGCTGCTCGTGCCGATGGACCAGACCCAGACCGACCATCTCCGCGCCTATGGGCTCACCTACTGGACGCTTCAGCAGGGATTTCACGGCGAGTGGCTTCTCAATTACCGGGGCGGGTCCTTCCTGCTCCCCGACAACGCGCGCATCTCGAGTGAGGCCGCGGTTCGCGGCGTGCTGACCGAATCGGTGAGCGGCGCGCAGGTGGCGAGCATCCGCGCCGAGATCGCCGACAACAACATGGAGTCGGTGAAGCTGGAGACCGCCCCACGTATCGCGGTCTATGTTCCGCCGACGGCGCCGCCGTGGGACGACGCGGTCCAGCTTGCCCTCGAGTATGCCCAGATCCCGTACACCAAGCTCTGGGACGCCGAGGTTCTCCAGGGGAAGCTCTCGGAGTACGACTGGCTCCACTTGCACCACGAGGATTTCACCGGCCAATACGGGAAGTTCTACGCGGCATTTGCCGGAACCGAATGGTACCGGCGCCAGGTCGCGGAAAACGAGGCGATGGCGCGCAAGCTGGGATACGCCAAAGTCTCGGAGCTCAAGAAGGCGGTGGCGCGCGCGATCAAATCCTATGTGGCCGCGGGCGGATTCCTATTCGCGATGTGCTCCGCGACCGATACCTTCGATATCGCTCTGGCCGCGGAAGGGGTCGACATCGTGGGCCCCGAGTACGACCACGATCCACCCGACCCGAACGCGCAACAGAAGCTCGATTACTCGCGGTGCGTCGCGTTTCAAAACTTCGAGCTTGAGCCGAGCCCGCTCGTCTACGAGTTCTCCAACATCGATACCAGCGCGAAGGACATGCTCCGCGGACAGCGGAATGATTATTTCACCCTGTTCGACTTCTCAGCGAAGCAGGATCCGGTCCCGAGCATGCTGGTGCAGGACCACACGGCGAACGTCCCCGGCTTCATGGGCCAGACGACCGGGTTCGAGAAGAAGCTTCTGAAGCCGGGCATCACCGTGCTGGCGGAGGTCCCGGGCGCGGATGAAGCAAAATACATCCACGGGCATTTCGGAAAAGGGACCTTCACCTTTTACGGTGGCCACGACCCGGAGGATTACCAGCACGCCGTGGGAGACCCGGCGACCGACCTTTCTCTCCACAAGAGCTCTCCCGGATACCGGCTCATCCTGAACAACGTCCTGTTCCCGGCGGCCGAGAAGAAGGAAAAGAAAACGTAACCTTGAGCCGGCTGGTCACGCCGGATACACTGCTGCCCCTATGATCACGATGGCAGACGCGATCCGCCCCGCGTTCGCCCGGCGCGACACGCCGGCGAAGGCCGCTCCGGTCGCGTACGAAGTGCTTCTCGTTCTGGCCGGGAGCGCGCTGATCGCCGTTTCCGCGTGGGTCGCCGTTCCCCTCCCGTTCTCACCCGTTCCCGTGACCGGCCAAACCTTCGCGGTCCTGCTCGTCGGCTCCGTGCTGGGAAGCAGGCGCGGCGCGGCATCGGCGCTCGCGTACCTGGCGGAGGGGGCTTCCGGCTTGCCGGTATTCGCGCGGGGCGCGTCAGGTGCTCACGTTCTCGCCGGTCCGACGGGAGGCTATCTCGCCGGGTTCGTGCTCGGCGCCTGGCTCTGCGGCGCGCTGGCCGAACGAGGCTGGGATCGCCGTGCCGCCACGACCATCGCTTCGATGGCCCTCGGGAACCTGGCCATTCTCATCCCGGGCCTCCTCTGGTTGGCTCGCTTCGTCGAGACCGGCCCCGTGCTCGCCGTCGGCCTCTGGCCCTTCATCCCCGGCGACATCGTCAAGATCGGCCTGGCGGCGACCCTCCTCCCTCTTGGGTGGAAGCGTCTCGCGAGACTCACCGCGCCCTAGATCGTGGCCGTCCTCAACCACTTTTCAAAGCCCACGGTGCTCGTCACCGGCGCGACCGGGGCCATCGGCCGGGCGGTGTGCCGCGACCTCGTCGTGCACGGCTATCTCGTGATCGGGCTCGTGCGGAACGTCGAGGCGAAGGATCGGCTTCCCTACGCGGTCATCCCCGCGCTCGGCGACATCCGGGACCCGGCGTCGTGGGAGCACACGATCGAGCAGTCGGACATCGTGGTCCATCTTGCCCTGCCAGCGGACGAAACTCCAGGGCCGAAGGAGCGGCCGCAGGCCGAGCGCGAAGCGCGAGGGTTCGCCGAGATCCTGGATCGCCTCGCGTCGTTTTGCCGCCGGCACAAGAAGCTCCTCGTGCATACCTTCGGCGCGCTCCTCTACGAGCCGGATCCGGACGGCTGGGTGCGCGAGAGCTCGGACATCAGCCACGGGCGCGGATTCGGCGTCCGCCATCAGCTTACCTACCCCGTGCTAGAGCGGCACCGAAAGCGAGGGCTCCAGGCGATGAGCGTCAACCCCGCCTTCGTCTACGGGCGAGGTGGGTGGTTCGAGAACGGGGTGCTCCGTCCCATGAGCCGCGGCGAGTCCACGATGATCGGCGACGGCTCCCAGACGATGCATTACATCGAAGCCTCCGACGCCGCGTCCGGCTATCGGCTTGCCATCGAAAACGGCCTGGCCGGAGATGACTACCTTCTCGCGGACGACCGCCCGACCACCCAGGGCGAGTTCCTGAGCCTCGTCGCGAGGGAAATGGGCGCCCCGCCGCCCCAACCCATTCCAGAGGAAGACCTGATCCCTGTGCTGGGAGCCTGGACGGTTGAGGCCTACACGTATTGCCCCAAGGTGGACAGCTCCAAAGCCCGCGTCCGGCTCGGTTGGGCGCCGCGTTACCGCACGATCGAAGAGGGGGTCCCGGTGGCCGTGCGCGAGTTCCGGCGCGCCGCCCACGCGTTGGCGGTTTAAGACTCCTCCTGGCTCTTTCGAGCCTCAGTACGCGCGGAATCCCCCAACCTGAGTTCAGATCCTCCAGACAGCACCCCCGTAACCAACTGGAACGACTAGGGATGCGCCTCCGACCTCCAGGGCACGCTCCATGCGCTACGCTTTAGCGAGAGTAAGGGTCCCTTTGCGGGCGGTAGCCGCGAGGGTTTGTCAGCGGTCGCGGGGGAGGCTGGTAGAGGATTTATGGCACTCATTGAATATGTAGCGCTCGTCATCCTCGGAGGGCTCGTGCTCGCCTGGGAAGCCTGGGCGCCGGGTCAACCCGGTGTCGAGCCTCTCACGCTCCTCTTCTGGGTGCTGGCGAACATGCTGGGAGAGCTTCTCTGGCTTCCGACGCCCAAAGAGCGCGGCTACCTGAGCATGGCGACCGCCGCGAACTTCGCGACGCTTCTGATCCTTCCTGTTTCGC
>WNFK01235139.1_pt2 | contig 17263 bp, 19 predicted proteins | sample 5400281 | NCBI WGS metagenome assembly WNFK01 (sample SAMN13153350, study PRJNA577476) | soil metagenome | isolation source: 20 cm soil on Douglas fir-dominated hillslope | place: USA:California | collected 2013-09-17 | reverse complement strand
GCGTCGGAGTGGCCGGCGAGGCCGCGGTCGAACTCGACGGTGACTCCGCCGAGCACGAGCGGCCGCCCCGCCGCAAACGGGTGCAGGTCGAATCCGAAGCCGACGCGCGTCAACGCCCCCGGGCTCCGCGCGCCCGGCGAAGGTCGTCCGGCGTGGTGATCTTCACGTTCTCGGCGAGCCCGCGCACGACGCGGACCGCATGGCCGAGCCGCTCCACCAGCATGGCGTCGTCGGTGCCCACCACTCCGTCCCGGCGCGCCTTCTCGTGCGCCTCGCGGAGCAGCGCGGCGCGGAACGCCTGCGGCGTCTGAACTGCCCACAGCTCCGAGCGATCGAGCGTCGCTTCCACCACGTCGTTGCGGACACGCTTCACCGTCTCCGCGATCGGCAGGGCGCAGATCGCCGCGCCGTGCTCCGCGGCGGCGCGCACCACGCTCGCGATGAGGTCGCGCGTGATCAGCGGGCGCACGGCGTCGTGCACGACGATGATCTCGGCGTCGTCGGGCACGGCCTGCATCGCGAGCCACACCGAATCCTGGCGCGTCGGGCCGCCGGCCACGACCACGAGCGGCGCGCGCCGGGCGAGCGCCGACAGCGCGCGCCGGGTCCGCGCGACGTGCGCCTCCGGCGCGGACACCGCGATCGCCGTCACGGCCGGGTACCGGGCGAACCAGCTTACCGTCTTCGTCACGACCGGAACGCGCTGGATCGTGAGGAACTGCTTCGGGATGCGGCTTCCGAAGCGCGCGCCGACACCCCCGGCGGGGATGACCACCGCGATCCGCGCCGCCGCGTTCTTCTCCGTCATCGGGCGCATCCCTCAGCCGAGAAGCGCGGTCAGGGCGTCGCCGACCGTGGCCACGCCGCGGACGTCGAGCGACGTCTTCGGCGGCTCGAGGATGTTGCTCTGGGGCACGATCGCGCGGCGGAAGCCGAGGGCGGCCGCCTCGCGGAGGCGGAGCTCCAGCCCGGCGACCGCCCGGACCTCTCCGGTGAGCCCGACCTCTCCGACGACGAGGACGTCGCTCGGCACCGGCCGATCCATGTAGCTCGAGGCCGCCGCGACGATGATGCCGAGATCCGCGGCGGGCTCCGTCACGCGGCCGCCCCCGGCCACGTTGACGAACACGTCCTGGCTCCCGAGCGGAACGCCCGCGCGCTTCTCGAGCACCGCCAGCAGCAGGCACACACGGTTGTAGTCCGCGCCGAGCACGGTGCGCCGGGGCGTCCCGACCGGCGCCGGCGCGACGAGGGCCTGCAGCTCGAGCAGCACCGGCCGCGTGCCCTCGAGGCTCGAGACGACGACCGAGCCGGGCGCATTCTCGGGGCGCTCGGCCAGGAAGAATCCCGAGGGGTTCTTCACCTCCACCAGTCCGCCCTCGGCCATCTCGAAGACGCCGATCTCGTTCGTCGACCCGAACCGATTCTTGACCGCGCGCAGGACGCGATACGAATGATGGCGCTCGCCCTCGAAGTACAGCACGGTATCCACGAGGTGCTCGAGCACGCGCGGTCCGGCAAGAGCGCCCTCCTTCGTGACGTGGCCGACCAGGAACGTCGCGATGCCGCGGGTCTTCGCGAGCGTCATCAGACGCGCCCCGCACTCGCGCACCTGAGTGACGCTGCCGGGCGCCGACTCCAGCTCGGGCAGAAAGACGGTCTGGATCGAGTCGATGACCAGGCCGCGCGGCTTCACGTCGTCGAGCTGGGCCTGCACGATCGACAGGTCGGTCTCCGGCCACAGGAGCAGCGCATCGCTCGTGATGCCGAGGCGGTCGGCGCGCATCTTCACCTGCGCCGCCGACTCCTCGGCCGTCACGTAGAGCACGGGCGGCGCGACCTGCGCGAGCGCGCGCGCCGCCTGCAGCAGGAGTGTGCTCTTGCCGACGCCCGGATCGCCGCCGATCAGGACCAGCGAGCCCCGCACCACGCCCCCGCCGAGCACCCGGTCGAGCTCGTCGATCCCGGTGCGGACGCGGTCGTCCCGGTCCAGCGAGATGTCCTTCAGCGGGCGCGGCTTGGCCGCCGGCGTTCCGGCTCGGCGCGCCGTGCGTGACGCGGGCGGCCGCTCCTCGACGAGCTGCACCCAGGCGCCGCCGGCTCGCCGGCAGTCGGGGCACGTCCCCGGCTTGGGGCTCGCGAACCCGCACTCCTGACAGCGGTAGACGCTAGCGTCGCGTGGCGTCATCCCGGGAGCTTCCCTTGTTGGTGTTGTTGTCCAGGCTGCGGATCATCGATCTCAGCAGGAAGCTCCGCTGGGCGCCGTCGAGGATCGCGACCAGGCGCTCGTAGATCGTCGGATCGACGATCAGCGCGCCCACGGTGCCCTCGCCGGTGTTGATCTTCTCGCTGATCGCCCTGAGGTTCGCGACGGCGGCTCGCAGGTCGTGAAGGGTGAGCTGGAGCTCGCTCTGGTCCCCCGAGTCCGCGACCAGGCTTCCGAGCGTGCCGCGGCCGCCGGCCACCCGGTCGGAGACCTCGCGCAGATTGTGCGCCACGGTCTTCAGGTCGTCGAGGATCGCCCGGTACTTCGGGTCGAAGAGAAGGCCGGGCAGGAGCCCTTGCTCGCCCTCGGGATGCTCGACCATCGCGCTGATTCGGTCCATCGCGGCGACGAACCGCTTCGCGGAGGCCGTCCCCTCGGGCGAGACGAGCACCCCGACCGCGCCCTGGCCCTTCTCGACCCGGTCGATCAGCGTCTGCGTCGTCGCGATCAGGTCGTTGACTCGACGCAGCGCCACCGGTTCCTCGTAGAGGAGCGTGTGGGCCCAGCCCCGACCGTGCTCGACCTGATCGACCACGTTGCCGAGCTTGCCCACCGTCGCGGCGGCGTTCTCGATGATCTTCGACTGGTTCACCTTGTCCGCCGTCTCCCGCAGCGCGGTGGCGAGCTCCGCGACGTTCTTCGCGGTCTCGGCGCCCGCGGAGATGATCCGGCTGAAGTCGGCCGGATCGCGGGAGACCAGCACCTCGCCGGGAGCGAGCGGCGGCGCCGTCGTGTCCCCGACGGTGATTTCCACGATCTTGTCGCCGAGCAAGCCCTGGGTCTCGATGCGCGCGACGGAGTTCTTGCGGATCCGGTCGGAGAAGCGCCGGGCAATCGTCAGGTCGACCCGGACCTTGCCCCCGGGCTGGCCCGGCAGGGTCACGGCCGTCACCCGACCGATCTGAACCCCGGCGAGCCGGACCGTCGCGCCCTCCACCAGGCCCCCGACCTCGGTGAAATCGGCGTGGACCGTGTAACGGGACTCGAAGAGCCGCGCCCGGGCCCCGAGAGCGTAGATGAGGCCGAGGAAGGTCGCGAGCGCCAGCAGGACGAAGACGCCGACGCGGAGCTTCAGGGCGTTCTCGCGCCGATCACTCATCTCGCCGCTCCGGCCAGGAACGCCCGGACCGCCGGGTCGTCTCCCGAAAGGACCCGCTCGACAGGGCCGAGGGCGGCGAACCGGCCCTCGATGAGGACGGCCACGCGGTCCGCGACGGTCCGGGCCAGCTCGACGTCGTGGGTGACGACCATGGCCGTGTCGCACACGCCGCCGCGCAGGTCCAGCATCAGGTCGGCGACCAGCTTGGAGTTCGTCGGATCGAGTCCGGCCGTCGGCTCGTCGAACAACAGCATCTCCGGCTCGACCGACAGCGCGCGGGCGATCCCGACGCGCTTGCGCATGCCGCCGGACAGCTCGGACGGCAAGAGGTCCAGCACGTCGCTCGAGAGGCCCACGACCGACAGGTTCCGGATCACGCGCTCCTCGATCTCCGCCTCCTCGAGGCTGGTGTGCTCGCGCAGAGGATACGCGACGTTCTCGCGCACCGACAACGAATCGAACAGCGCGGCGCCCTGGAAGACGTAGCCCATCCGGCGCCGGAGCGGGAGCAGCTCCTCCTCGGACAGGCGCTCGATGGAACGCCCGAAGACCCGGACCCGGCCGGCGTCGGGCGGGATCAGACCGGCCACCAGGCGAAGGAGGACCGTCTTGCCGGTGCCGCTGCCCCCCATGACGACCAGTGTCTCGCCTTTCGCGAGCACGAACGACACGCCGCGCAGGACGTGATTCGCGTCGAAGCTCTTGTTCAGATCGACGGCCTCGACGATCGGCTCCGCCATGGCCATCAATAGAAGAGCGTGAGGAACAGCTTGGTGATGAAGAAGTCGCACACGATGACCCCCATGGTCACGTGGACGACCGTGGCGGTCGTCGCCCGACCGAGCCCCTCCGTCCCACCCTCGGTACTGAGCCCGTTGTAGCAACCGATCAGCGTCACGATCGCGCCGAAGAACACCGACTTGCCGATGCCCGTGACAAAGTCCTTCGGTACGACCCAGTAGGTGGTGATGTTCCAGTAGGCGTACATGTCGGCGCCGCGCTCGAGGGACATGATGGCCATTCCGCCCAGGATGCCGATCGCGTCGGCGAGCACCGTCAGCAGCGGGAACACGATCAGCGCCGCCAGGACCCGCGGGACCACCAGGCGCTTGATGTAGTTCACGCCCAGGGTCCGGAGGGCGTCGATCTGCTCGGTCACCTTCATCGAGCCCAGCTCGGCGGTGATCCCGGACGCGACCTTTCCACCCACGAGGATGGCGGTCAAGACGGGCCCGAGCTCGCGCAGGATGGCCAGGGCGGTCAGCGGGCCGACGTACATCTCGGCGCCGAAGCGGGCCATGTTGACGGCGCTCTGGATGGTGAAGACCATGCCGGTGAAGATCGCGGCCGTGAGCGCGACGCCGAGCGACTGCACGCCCATCACCTCGATCTCGTGGATCACCAGGCGAAAGTACTTCGGCGGCAGCGCGAGGCTGCGGGCGACCTGGCCGGTCAGCAGGCCGACGCCGCCGTACCAGATCGCGGTGCGCCTGAGGTAGGCTTCCACTACTCGGCCCGCTCCATCGCGAAGCTCTCGACGAAGGCTCGAAACTGGCCGCGCCACGTATCGAACGACGCCGGCGGCGCCACGTACACGAAGTCGTAGACGCAGTGCCCTTCACTCAGCACGTACGCCTCGATCCGCGTGGGAGCGCCGTCACCGCTCACCCGACCGTCGAGCACCCGGCGAACCGCCCGCTGCCCGTTCAACGAGACCTCCTCCTGCTCGATCGTCGCGCGGTCACGGATCCCGATCAACAGCTGCCGCAGCAGCAGGCCCGCGCCGCGGCTCTCCGTCCCCTCGCCGCACTGCGCGTTCGCCAGCATTGCCGCCGTCCCGTCGCGGCGCCGCAGCTCCAGATCGGCGCGACTGGCGTCGGCCACGACCCAGTCGGCGCCCGGCACGGTGACCCGGTAGCCCTTCGTCGAATGATAGACGCCGTTCTCGATGCGCCGGCCGGCGCCGCATCCGGCCAGCGCGACGATCACTCCCAGCACGAGCGCCAGCGGCGCCCGGGGCACGCGGCCGCTACCGATCCGTCGTGGCCCGTCCCGCGTGGCGTCGCGCCAACTCCTTCAGCACGTCGCGGAGCGGAATCCCCCGCGCGCCGAGCAGGACGAGGGTGTGGAACCACAGGTCGGCGACTTCCTCGGTGACGCGCCGGTCACCCTCGCCGCCGAGCGCCGCCGTGATCACCTCCGTCGCCTCCTCGCCGATCTTCCGGCACACGGTCGCCTCGCCGGACGCGAGGAGCCCGGCGACGTACGATCCGGCCGGGCGCTTCGCCTTCCGCTCCTCGATCGTGCGCTCGAGCCGCTCGAGCATGCCTGTCGGGGCCGGGCGCGAGTCGTCGCCCGCGCCCGCCTTGAGCGTCGTGAAAAAGCACGAGCGCTGGCCCGTGTGACAGGCCACGCCCTCCTGGTGCACCTGGACGAGCAGGGTGTCTCCGTCGCAGTCGGCGAAGACGGACTGGACGTGCTGCACGTGCCCGGACGTCTCGCCCTTCGTCCACGGCTTGCCGCGCGAGCGCGACCAGAAGTGGGTCAGGCCGCTCGAGAGGGTCGCCTCCACGGCGGCGCGATCCATCCAGGCGACCATCAGGAGCTCGCCGGTGTCCGCCTCCTGGACGACCGCGGCAATCAGGCCCTGAGCGTCGAACCGGAGCTCGTCGAGCGTCACGCCTCGCTCCGCACTTCCACGCCGCGCCCGCTCAGGTAGGCCTTCGCTTCGGCGATCGTATGGGTTCCGAAGTGGAAGATCGAGGCGGCCAGCGCCGCGTCGGCACATCCTTCCACGAGCCCCTCGTAGAGATGCTCGAGCGAGCCCGCGCCGCCCGAGGCGATGACGGGCACCGACACGGCCTCCGAGACGGCACGGGTCAGCTCGAGGTCGTAGCCGTCCTTGGTGCCGTCACGGTCCATGCTCGTTAGCAAGATCTCGCCGGCGCCGAGCCCCACCGCCTCACGCGCCCAGTCGAGGGCGTCACGCCCGGCCGGGCGGCGCCCGCCGTGCGTGTACACGCCCCATCGGAGCGCGTCGCCGGGCGACCCCGGCGCGCGCCGGGCGTCGATCGCGACGACGATGCACTGACTCCCGAACCGCTCCACGGCCTCACGGATCAGCGTGGGCCGCTCGAGCGCCGCCGTGTTCAGGGAAACCTTGTCGGCCCCGGCGCGCAGGAGGCGCCGCACGTCGTCGACCGAGCGGAGCCCGCCGCCCACCGTCAGGGGCATGTAGATACCGTCCGCCGTACGGCGGACGACGTCGAGCATGATGTCGCGCGCCTCGTGCGAGGCCGTGATGTCGAGGAACACGAGCTCGTCGGCGCCCTGAGCGTCGTAGGCGAGCGCGGCCTCGACCGGATCGCCGGCGTCGCGCAGGTCGACGAACTGCACGCCCTTGACGACGCGGCCGTCCTTCACGTCGAGGCACGGGATGATGCGCTTGGCGAGCATGGCTATCTCGCGCCGGCCCCGGCGGCGGCCGAGGCCTCGCGGAGATCGATCGCGCCGGTGTACAGCGCGCGCCCGACGATCGCGCCGACGACCCCGGGAATGGCCGCGAGGCGTCTCAGATCCTCCACCCGGCCGACGCCCCCCGAGGCGAGGATCGGCATGGCGACCTGGCGCGCGAGGTTGTCGGTCTCCTCCAGGTTGGGGCCCGTCTCGGTCCCGTCACGGCTCACGTCGGTGTAGAGAAGCGCCGCGGCGCCGGCATCGCGCGCCCGCGCTCCGACCTCCGCCACCGTCTCTTCCACCACCTCGGTCCAGCCCTTGATGGCGACGCGCGCACCGCGGGCGTCGACGGCGACGATGATCCGTCCGGCGTGTCGGCGGCAGACCTCGCGCAGGAACACGCGGTCGAGCGCCGCGCGTGTGCCGACCACCGCCCAGTGCACGCCGGTCTCGAGGGCCGCCTCGACGGCGCGAAGATCGCGCAGGCCGCCGCCGAGCTCGACCGGGACGGGCGCCACGGCCGCGACGATCTTCGTCACGAGGGCGCTCTGCTTCGGCTCCCCGGCGAACGCTCCGTCGAGGTCGACGACGTGGAGCCGCGGGGCGCCGAGGTCTTTCCACCCGCGCGCCACTGCGACCGGGTCATCGGAGAACACCGTCTCGCGATCGCTCCGGCCCTGGTGCAGGCGAACGCACCGCCCCTCGCGCAGGTCGATGGCCGGAATGACGATCACCGGCCGTCCTTCACGATGACGGCGAAGTTCTCCAGCATGCGAATGCCCCGCCCCTGGCTCTTCTCCGGATGAAACTGCGTCGCGTGAATCCGGCCGACCTCGATCGCCGCCGCGAACCGCACGCCGTACTCACACCACGCCACGCGCAGCGGACCCAATAGACGCGCGTCCGAAGCCTCAGAACGGGCGTCCGGAGCCACCCGCGCCTGTGTCAGGCCACCCTCGGTCAAAGCCGGCCTCACGGACCCCGCTACAACAGTCCCCGCTAAAACCGGATAATACGAGTGGACGAAGTAGAAGCGCGCGCCCGAGGCGATGCCGTCGAACAGCGCGAGGTCGCCCGCATGCTCCACGCGATTCCATCCCATGTGGGGAATCTTCTGGCCGTCCGGCAGACGGCGCACCGCCCCGGGGACGACGTCGAGCCCGCGCCCCTCGCCGAATTCCTCGCTCGTCGAGAACAGCAGCTGGTAGCCGAGACAGATCCCGAGAAACGGCCGGCGGCCATCGAGCGCCCGGCGAAGCGCCGGCAGCAGGCCCAGGCGGTCAAGGTTCGACATCGCATCGTGGAACGCGCCGTCGCCCGGCAGGACCACGGCCTGCGCGTCGTCGACGATGCGCGGATCCTGGGTGATCACCGCGGGGCTCCCGACACGGCGGAATGCCTTCTCGACGGAGCCGAGATTGCCCCGGCCGTAATCGACGATGGCGATCACAGGCTCGCCTCGCCTTCGGCTGCGGCTCGCACTACCACGATCACAGCTTTCCCTTCGTCGAGGGCAGGACTCCGGCGATCCGTGGATTGAGCCGGGTCGCCTCGGCGAGCGCCCGACCGACCGCCTTGAACACGGCCTCGGTGACGTGGTGGAGATTGTGGCCGTAGTGCATGGTCACGTGCAGCGTCATCTCGGCGTTGAACGCGAACGCGCGGAAGAATTCCTGGAGCAGATCGAGGTCGAAGTTGGACACGCGCGCCCGCGCGACTGGAACGCTGAAGACCAGAAAGGGTCGCCCCGACAGATCGACCGCGGCCGAGATGAGCGCCTCGTCCATCGGAATGGACGCAGTCCCGTAGCGCACGATTCCCTTCTTCTCACCGAGGGCCTGCCGGAGGGCCTGACCGAGGACGATGCCCACGTCCTCCACGGTGTGATGCTGGTCGACCTCGACGTCGCCCTGCGCGTCGACCGTGAGGTCCATCAAGCCGTGCTTCGACCACGCCTCCAGCATGTGGCTGAAGAACGGGATCGGCGTCTGCACCTTCGAGGCGCCGATGCCGTCGAGGTTGAGGTGAAGCGTGATCTCGGTCTCCTTCGTCTTGCGTTCGACGCGCGCTTGCCGGTCCGTCGTCTCGGCGCTCATGCCGTTCCTCCTCCGTCCGTACGCAGTCGCAGATCGGCGGCGTTACCGTGTCCGGCCAGGCCCTCGACGCGCGTCAGGGTCCTGAGGTGCGGCGCGGCGGCGCGCAGCCCGCCCGGCGAGTACTCGATGACGCTCGACCGCTTCACGAAGTCCTCCGTCCCGAGCGGCGACGCGAACCGCGCGGTCCCGGCCGTCGGCAGCACATGGTTCGGGCCGGCCACGTAGTCTCCCACGACCTCGGGAGTGTGGCGGCCGAGGAAGACGGCGCCGGCGTGGCGCACCCGCGGCAGCACCGCGGCCGGGACGGCGACCAGCAGCTCCAGGTGCTCGGGGGCGAGCCGGTTGGCGAGCGCCACCGCATCGTCGAGGCTCGCCACCCGGATCAGGGCGCCGTTCGCCCGGAGCGAATCGGCGGCGATCGCGCGGCGCGGCAGCACGGCCAGCTGGCGCTCGAGGGCCGCGGCCACCTTCGGGATCAGCTCACCGGCATCCGTGACGAGGAGCGCGCGCGCCATCGGGTCGTGCTCGGCCTGGGCCAGCATGTCGCTGGCGACCCAGTCCGGGTCCGCGGTCGCGTCGGCGACGACGACGACCTCGCTGGGCCCGGCGACCATGTCGATCCCCACCTCGCCGAAGACCCGGGCCTTCGCGAGGGCGACGTAGATGTTGCCCGGCCCGACGATCTTGTCGACGCGTGCGATCCGGGCGGTGCCGTACGCGAGCGCGGCGATCGCCTGCGCCCCCCCGATGCGGTAGCCCTCGGTCACACCGGCCAGGCGCGCCGCGGCGAGCACCACCGGCTCGACGCGGCCGCCGGCCGCCGGCGTGACCAGCACGATCTCCCGCACGCCCGCGACGCGCGCCGGAACGACCGTCATCAGGACGGTCGAGGGGTACGCGGCCCGGCCGCCCGGGACGTAGACACCGACGCGGTCGAGCGGGCGGATCTCCTGGCCCAGCACGGATCCGTGCTCGTCGGTCATGCGCCACGACTTGGGCATCGCGGCGGCGTGATACCGCTCGATGCGGTCGGCGGCGTACTCGAGCGCCGTCCGAACGTCGGCGGGGATCGCCCGCTCGGCGGCCTCGAAATCGGCGGCGCTAAGCGCGAGGTCTCCGGCGGAGGCGGGGCTCCACCCGTCGAAACGCGTCGTGTACTCGCAGAGCGCCGCGTCGCCTCGGGCGCGCACGGCGGCGAGGATCTCGTCTACAGCTCGATGGATCTCGGGCGCGACCGCCGCCGGCGCCCGAGCCAGCATCGCCACGACGTCGTCGATCCCGCGCCGCGCGTCGAGGGTACGGATCATGGCCGGGGGACCGGCGGCGCCGACTGCGCCCGGATCGCACCCTTCATGTCCTGGATCAGCTCGCTGACCGCCGCGTGCTCCGTCCTCATCGAGGCGCGGTTCACGATCAGGCGCGCGGTGGACCGCGCGATCTCCGCCACCTCGACCAGCCCGTTGGCCCTCAGGGTCTCGCCGGACTGGACGAGGTCGACGATGCGCTCGGCGAGACCGACGAGCGGCGCCAGCTCGATCGAGCCGTCGAGGCGCACGAGCTCCACCTGAATGCCTCGATCGGTGAAGTACTGCTCGGCCAGGCGCGGATACTTCGTGGCGACGCGCACCCACGACCACTTCGCCGGATCGTCGCGCTCCCACAGCTCGCGCAGCTCGGCGACGACCAGCCGGCAGAATCCAAAGCCGAGGTCGAGAGGCTCGTACACGTCCGGCTCCTGCTCCAGCAGGATGTCCTTGCCGACGATCCCCAGGTCGGCCGCGCCGTAGAGGACATACGCCGGGATGTCGACGGGCTTCAGGAAGAGCAGTCGAAGCCCGCGCCGCGGGTCGCTGAAGATGAGTCTCCGCGAGTCCTGGTCGATGCCTTCGACGCCGAGCGTGCTCAGGATCTCGAGCGCGCCGTCGAGCAGGCGTCCCTTCGGCAGGGCGAGGGTCAGCCGCTCCTTCATGCGCGCCGCTCGATGCGGGCGCCCAGCGCCGCCAGCTTGACCTCGAGCCGCTCGTAGCCGCGATCGAGGTGGTAGACACGCGAGACCGTGGTGCGACCCTGCACGGCGAGACCCGCCAGCACCAGCGCCGCTGAGGCCCGCAGATCGGACGCCATCACCGGAGCGCCCTGGTAACGCGCCACGCCCCGGATGACCGCGATCGCGCCGTCGCTCTCGATGCGGGCGCCCATCCGGGCCAGCTCGGCGACGTGCATGAACCGGTTTTCGAAGATTGTCTCGGTGACGCGCGAACGTCGGCGGCCAGGGGCCGCTCGGGGCCTCTCACGCGGACGGACGTGGCCCCGACCTCGAGGGAGACGCCGCACTCCTCGAGCTTGGCGATGAGCGCCGAGAGATGATCGGGCACGAGGTCAGCGACCGTGACGTCGCCGCCGGTGATCGCGCCTGCGACGATCAGTGTGCCCGCCTCGATCCGATCGGGAATGATCCGATGCGAGGCGCCGCCCAGATCGGGAACGCCCTCGATCTCCACCCGGCCCGTTCCCGCGCCGCGGATGCGCGCCCCCATCGACGTCAGCAGCGCGGCGAGATCGACGATTTCGGGCTCGCGCGCCGCGTTCTCGATCACCGTCGTTCCCTCGGCCACGGCGGCGGCCATCATGAGGTTCTCGGTGCCCGTCACGGTGACCAGATCGGTCGCGATCCGCGCGCCCTTCAGACGACTCGCGCGCGCCACGACATACCCGTTCTCGATGGCGATCTCGGCGCCGAGGCGGGCGAGACCCTTGAGGTGCTGGTCGATCGGCCGGACGCCGATGGCGCAGCCGCCGGGCAGGGCGACCCGCGCCGTGCCGTGACGCGCCACGAGGGGACCGAGGACCAGCACGGAGGCGCGCATGGTGGAGACGAGGTCGTACGGCGCGACGTCGCTGGTGATGCGGGCGACCCGCGCCGTCAGCTCGCCGCCCTCGCGCCGAACCGTGGCACCGAGCGTCTCGAGGAGCCGCCCCATTGTGCGCACGTCGACGAGGCCCGGAACGTTCGTGAGGCGCACCGGCTCCTCGGTCAGGAGCGATGCCGCCAGCGCCGGGAGCGCCGCGTTCTTGGCCCCGCTCACCCCGACCGAGCCCCGGAGCGGTACCCCGCCGTCGATCTCGAGCCGCGCCGGCATCAGGCTCTCCCCGCGACGAACCGCGTGACGCCGGCGAGGTCGGCGCGTACCTCGACCTGAACGAAGTCCTCGGCGCGCAGGAGCGTCGCCGCGGCGGTCGCCTGGCCACCACCGGCGGTCTCGACGACGAGCACGCCAGCCGGGCGCAGGACGCGGCGCGCCTGGGCGGCGATCCTCCTGATCAGCGCGAGACCGTCGACGCCGCCGTCCAGCGCCAGGGTCGGCTCGTGGCTCCGCACCTCCGGGAGAAGCTCGGGCACGAGCGCGGTCGGCAGGTACGGCGGATTGCTCACGATGAGATCGGCGCCGGGACCGCCGACGCCGTGGAGCAGGTCCGCGACGACGACGCTGATCTGCGACGCGAGGCCGAGGGCCTGCGCGTTCTGCCGCGCCACCGCCGCGGCGGCCGGGCACAGGTCGATGGCGAGCACGTCGAGGTCGGCCCGCTCGGCGGCGAGCGCGCAGGCGATGCACCCCGACCCCGTGCCCAGATCGATCGCCCGCAGCCGGCGACCGGCCGACGGCGGCAGGAGCTCGAGCGCCCACGCGACGAGCGCCTCGGTCTCCGGCCGCGGCACGAGGACCGCGTCGGTGAGTCGCACGCGCAGGCCGCGAAATTCCTCCCAGCCGAGGATTCGCTGGAGCGGCTCGCGCCGCGCGCGCCGGCGCACGGCCTCCGCGTAGCGCTCCGCGAGCGCCGCGGGGACCGCGCGCGCCAGGTCCATCCGGAGGCGGGCGCGGCCCAGGTCGAGGAGCCCGGCCATGAGCCACTCGGCGTCGACCCGCGCGCCCGGGACACCGGCCGCTTCCAGCGCTGTCGTCGCGGCGTCGAGCTCGTCGCGAAGCGTTGCCGCGGCGCCCATCAGTGCTCCACCCGCTGGAGGCGCTCGGCTTCTTCGGCGGCCACGAGCGCCTCGATCAGCTCGTCGAGGTCGCCCTCGAGCACGGTCGGGAGGCGGTGCAGCGTGAGCCCGATGCGATGGTCGGTGACGCGAGTCTGCGGGAAGTTGTAGGTGCGGATCCGCTCGCTGCGCTCGCCGGTCCCGACCTGGCTCCGCCGGTCCGCGGCGATCGCCGCCTGTTGCTCTTCCTGGGCGCGCTCGAGGAGCCTTGCCTTGAGCACGCGCATGGCCTTCGCGCGGTTCTTGATCTGCGAGCGCTCGTCCTGGCACGTCACGACGAGGCCGCTCGGCAGGTGGGTGATCCGTACCGCCGAGTCGGTCGTGTTGACGCCCTGGCCGCCGGGGCCGGAGGACCGGTAGACGTCGACCCGGAGATCCTTCTCCTCGATCTTCACGTCGACGTCCTCGGCCTCCGGAAGCACCGCGACCGTGACCGTCGAGGTGTGGATGCGCCCGGAGGCTTCGGTGACGGGCACGCGCTGCACCCGATGGACGCCGCGCTCGAACTTCAGCCGGCTCCAGGCGCCGCGGCCGTGGACGAACAGGATCACGTCCTTGAACCCGCCGACGCCGGTCGGGCTGGCGTCCATCACCTCGACCCGCCAGCGCTGGCGCTCGGCGTACTTCGTGTACATGCGGGCCAGATCCGCCGCGAACAGCGCCGCCTCGTCGCCGCCGGCGCCGGCGCGAATCTCCACGAAGACGTTCCTCTCGTCGTTCGGATCGCGCGGCAGCAGGAGCCGCTTCAGCTCCTCCTCGAGCGCCGTCTGCCGGGCGGTGAGGTCGTCGATCTCCGCCTGCGCCAGTTCGGCGAGCTCGCGGTCGCCGCCCTCGGCCAGGATGTGGCGGGCCTCGCCGATGCGGCGGAGCACCTCGCGGTAGGTCGTGAAGCGCTCGACGACCTCCGCGGTGTCGGCGTGCTCCTTCCGGAGGCGGGCGTACTCGGCCGGCTGGCTGAAGATCGCCGGGTCCGACAAGAGGCGGGTGATCTCGTTCGACCGCTCTTCGATCTGGCGGAGCTTGTCAAACAGCATCGTGCCTCACCGCCCCTTCGGCGGGGTTGGCCTCGCTGGACAAACAAAAACCGGCGGGAATCGCGACACCGCCGGCTTCCGAGCGCGAGCTACGAGGTCGTCGTGGTCTGGCGCTTGTATTTTCGCTGGAAGCGCTCGACCCGGCCCGCGGTGTCCATGAGCTTGTGCTTGCCGGTGTAGAACGGATGGCACTTCGAGCAGACCTCCACGTGGATGTTGGGCCGGGTGGAGCGGGTGTGCACCACCTCTCCGCACGCGCACGTGATGGTCGTGTCCACATAGTCCGGATGAATACCCACCTTCACAGTCGCCACCCCCTCAGGACCACCAAGGATACCAGCACCGCCCGCCTCAAGCTAGCCCATCGAGTGCATCGAGGCGAGGAATTCCTTGTTGGTCCGGGTGAGCTTGAGCTTGTCGAGCAGGAGCTCCATCCCCTCCACCGGGTTGAGCTGGGAGAGCGCCTTGCGGAGGAGCCAGACCTTCTGGAGCTCGTCCTTCTCGAGGAGCAGCTCTTCCTTCCGGGTTCCCGACTGCTCGATGTTGATGGTCGGGAAGATCCGCTTGTCCATCAGCCTCCGGTCGAGGTGGACTTCCATGTTGCCGGTGCCCTTGAACTCCTCGAAGATCACGTCGTCCATCCGGCTTCCGGTATCGACGATGGCCGTGGCCATGATCGTCAGCGAGCCGCCTTCCTCGATGTTCCGGGCCGTCGCGAAGAAGCGCCGCGGCCGCTGCAGCGCGTTGGCGTCGAGACCGCCCGACAGCACCTTCCCCGACGAGGGGATGACCGCGTTGTGAGCACGCGCGAAGCGCGTCAGCGAGTCCAGCAGGATGACGACGTCCCGCTTGTGCTCGACCAGCCGCTTGGCCTTCTCGATCACCATGTCGGCGACCTGGATGTGCCGCTGCGGCGGCTCGTCGAAGGTGGACGAGATCACCTCGCCCTTCACGGACCGCTGCATGTCCGTAACTTCCTCGGGCCGCTCGTCGATGAGGAGCACGATCAGGTAGACCTCGGGATGGTTCGTCGCGATCGCATGGGCGATGGACTGCAGCATCATCGTCTTGCCCGTGCGCGGCGCGGCCACGATCATGCCCCGCTGGCCCTTTCCGATCGGGCACAGGAGATCCATCACGCGGGTGGTCAGGTTCTCGGTGTCGTGCTCGAGGCGGAGCCGCTCCATCGGATAGAGCGGCGTGAGGTTGTCGAAGAAGATCTTCTCGCGCGCCTGCTCCGGCGTCTCGAAGTTGATCGCCTCGACCTTGAGCAGCGCGAAGTACCGCTCCGTGTCCTTCGGGGGCCGCACCTGGCCCGAGATGGTGTCGCCCGTCCGGAGGTCGAATCGCCGGATCTGGGACGGAGAGACATAGATGTCGTCCGGCCCGGGCAGGTAGTTATAGTCCGGCGCCCGCAGGAAACCGAACCCGTCGGGAAGAACTTCCAGAACGCCCTCGGCGAAGATGAGGCCGTCCTTCTCCGCCTGCGACTGGAGGATCTTGAAGATCAGCTCCTGCTTGCGCAGGCCGCCCATGTTCTGGACGTTCAAATCACGGGCGATTACGTTGAGGTCCGAGATGCTCTTTTCCTTCAATTCGGAAAGATTCATCCCGTTCACTTCGGGGTTCTGCTGGGTCGGGTTTCCCTGACCTCTTTCTCGGCGGGCACTCATCAAAGGGCTCCGGGCGGCTGGCGCCGCAAGCAAGTGAGTCGGTTAGCGTTTGCCTAGGTTTTCTGAGGGGTTGGAAAGCTAACGCCGGGGATTATCTTGCCATCCGGGCGCGGTATTGTCAACGATTTTTCACAGCTGACCGTCGAGGCGCACGTCGATGATCGCGCGCTGCTTGATCTCCTTGATCCAGGCGTCGAACCGCGCGTCGAACTTCTCGCGGAAGAGGATCTCGCGAATCTGCGCCTTGACCCGGGTGAGCCCTTCGCCCTCGAGGCTGTCCTTCGACTCGAGCCGGAAGATGTGATACCCGAGCGCGGAGCGGTAGGGCAGCGAGACCTCCCCGGGCGCCAGGCTGAGAATCTGCGCCTCGATGTCCTGGGCGAGCTCGCCGCGCTTGAGCGTTCCGAGATCGCCGCCGTCCCGGGCGGTCGCGTCTTGCGAGTTCTGCTGCGCGAGCTCGGCGAAGTCCCCGCCCTGCAGGAGATGGCCGCGGACGAGGTCGGCCCGGATGCGGGCGTTCTCCCAGGCCGCGTCAGAGGCGCCCGCCTCGGGCAGGATCAGGATGTGCCGCGCGTGGTAGGTCAATCCGGTCTCGAGCTTCGCGCGGTTGGCTTCGAGATACTGCGTGACCTCCGCCTCCGTCACCGAGATCCGGAGCCGCACCTTCCGCCCCACGACCCGGTTTCGACGGATCTCGTCGCTGATCCGGCGCTTCACCGCCTCCATCGAGAGCCCCTGCGCCTTGAGCATGGCGTCGAACTCGTCGCGGCTCTTCACGTTCATCTTCTTGAGCCGGTCCGCCAGCTCCTCCTCGATCTCGGCGTCCTCGATGAGGATCTTCTCGCGCTCGGCCTCCTGGATCTGCAGGCGGTTATCGATCATCCGGGTGAGGAACTGCGGGGCGAGCTCGTTCGCCGGCGCCGGCCCACGATCGCGATTCTCGTACTGGTAGATCGCGATGGCCTCCTGGAGGTCTGAGAGCGTGATCGCGTCGTTGTTGACGACGGCCAGCACGCGGTCGGTCACGCTCTCGTCCGGGGCCGCCGGCTTTCCGGCGGCGGGCCGCAGGGGCACGATCGAGGTCGCCGCCGCCACCGGCTTCGCTGGCTCGGGCTCCTTGCTCGACCCGCCGCCGGAGAACGGCATCCAGCTGGGCATCGTGCAGCCGCCCAGGGCCAGCGTCATGATCGCCGCGAGGGCGAGCGCGCGTCTCACGTGCGGGTCAGTTCGTCGAGCAGGCCGAGCAAGGAGTCACGGACGCGCGGCCACTCGCCGCGCGCGATCGCCGCCTCGAGCATGAAGTCGCGCTTCATCTTGAGCCGGCCGCGACTGCGCGCGATGGTCCGCACGAGTCGCTCGGGATCGACCGTCGTCGCGGGAGAGAACGTGACGAGGGCCTTGCCGGCGCCGGCCTCGATCTTCTCGACTCCCACCAGGCGCGCGGCGACGCGGATGCGCACGATGTCGAGGAGCTGCCCGGCGGGGGCGGGCAAGGGGCCGAACCGGTCGGCCAGCTCGGCGCGGAGATCAGCCACGTCCGCCTCGCCGGCGGCACCGGCAAGGCGCTTGTAGAGCGCGAGCCGCTGATTGACCTCGG
>WNFK01050188.1_pt1 | contig 17278 bp, 12 predicted proteins | sample 5400281 | NCBI WGS metagenome assembly WNFK01 (sample SAMN13153350, study PRJNA577476) | soil metagenome | isolation source: 20 cm soil on Douglas fir-dominated hillslope | place: USA:California | collected 2013-09-17 | reverse complement strand
ATTCATTATTCCTGAACCTACAGTATCTGCGATTTTCGGTAAAGAAGGAGAAGTCGCTGACAGCCAATTGCAGCCATTCCCCCGGGGCACGGGCAAACCAGAACCCTCGATGACCATCGGGCTCAAAAATCCCGCCGACTTTGCGGCACTTGCGAGAAAGACGACACCTCAGTTCTCAGTCCGGATTCCAGCGGCTGTCTTTCAATTGATCGAGCCGTTTTTGCTTGACTCAGATTTTCGTATTGGGCATCATTTGGCTTGGATGTAATCAGCCTGCCCGGCCCCAGTAACCAGCCCTGCCAAAAAGTGAGTTTGAACGTGCGCATCGCCGGGAATCATTGTCAGTGTCACGGGTAGGGCCATCAACAGATTCTCGCCGCCGAACGTTACGCTCATCCGTCAAACATCTAGGGGGAGGTCCTGGCGAGAGGACTTACATACTTTACCTCTCCACAATTTCCCTAAGGAGCAACATCACAAATTACTACCCGCTCGAATGGTCAAATCATTCGCTCAAACGCAGGAGAACTGACAAATGAGGAGGCTAGACCGATGTCTTACGAGCGACCTGTTGTTCAGAGGTGGGGGAGCTTGCGCAAATTTCTCGACTTATTCTTCCCGAAACGATTTCGTCCCCCGACCACTGCAGACTGGCGTGTGCGGCGACTGAAAGATCTGATCGATAGCGACCCCACACGAGTGCAGCGGAATCTCGATCTGGCCTGCGAGGAGCTGGGCCTGTGCGTGTCTGGCCGCCAAGCGCGCCGACTTTTCAAAGAGTGCACCGGTATGGGAATAAAAGAATACCGCAAGAAGCGGCGCCTGGGAGCCGCTGCCGAGCAATTGAGAACCACCGATACCCCCGTGAAAGTGATTGCCGGAGAAGCTGGATACAGGCACGTGAGCACATTTACAAAATATTTCCTGAAACAGTTTCACCTTTGCCCGATGGACTTCCGAAGAATCTGGCGAGAAAAAGACGCAACCGCTTGGCAAGCACAAGCTAATGATCGGACATACAGTGTTTACCCTAGGAGTTGATTTTTTCTGGACAAGGCATGGGCACGTATCTAAAATGCGGTTTTGTTGAGCGCTTTTTCCTGAAGCGTAATTTCTTAGCCCATGTACCGCGGGCTCGGAAAATTGAGTTTCATAAGGGAAGCTGCCCGGTCCCAAATCCACAGGCCCTTCGGTGCGCCTACCCGGATTGCCTCAGACCACCCGGTCCCGAAGCCCGCTCTAAGCACATGGAATCTATGCATGCTGGATAGATTGAGTCTTTTTCACCAAGCACGGATCGCATCAGGGCCGAACCACGCGGTCGGCGATTTGAAAGCAACGCTGCTGCGCGCCGCACGTGGCTTCCTATCCGGGCCGTAGGTTTTCCCGCTTGCTTCCCCTACCCAAACGATAGAGAGCACCCAACCGGCTACAACCATTTCGTGGTCAGGAGGAGATGAATTTATGCCGCACAAGTCTGCTGGCGTGTGGAATGTTTCAGGTTCCGTGCGCTCAACGTATACGCAAGATGGAGCTGTGCTTCTCGACGTGGAGAAAGGTCTTTGCTACAGCCTGAACGTGGTCGCGGCCAAGGTATGGAACACCTTGGAAGAATGCCAGCCGGGGATCGCGTTCGTGAAACTCGTGGACACCATGCGAGAGCGTTTTGATGTTCCGCGAGAACAACTCGAAGCGGATATCGCCGAGCATTTGGAGAAGCTGGAGAAAATGGGTTTGGTCCAGCGGAGTTCGGCGTCGTTTTCTTCGGCCGGCTAGTAGGCCTGTTTGCCTGGTCAGGTCCGGTTGGCGGCGGACTCCGCAAAAACGAAGCAAGGTGGTTCAGTGACTTCCACTCTTCAGGGGCAAGCACGATGGTTCCTCCGCCAGTTGCGGCCGTTCTTGCCCACCTATTCGATCGGCGTGTTGCTGCTTGTTGTGAGCAGCTTGCTATTTCTTGTCGATCCCCTGCTGCTCAAATGGCTGATCGATGATGTTCTGCCGAAAAAAGAGCTTCACCTTCTGCTTTTTGGAATAGCTGGATTTTTGTGCCTGTATATCTTCCGCTTGTGCTTTTTCACGCTCGCCCAACTCGCCAACTTCCGGACCATCCAGAACCTCGTCTTTCACATGCGCCTCAACATCCTGCAGCAAATGAACCGCCTTTCCGCCGACTATCACGAGACAACTGCAATTGGCGAGCGCCTCTACCGAATCGAGCAGGACGTCGAACAAGTCGCGGAAGTAGGCTCGAACCTGGTTCCCTATGTGCTGCAAACCGCGTTCAGCTCCCTTTTTGTCCTGGGCACCATGTTCACGTTGGACTTCAAGCTTGCGCGCCTGGTCCTCCCGCTGATGCCCCTTTTCTTTATTTTCCGAAAGCGATTCGAAAGGCCTTTGCGCTACGCATCGGACCTGGTGCAGGAAAAAGCGTCCAGGGAGACCAGTTTTCTCCAGGAGCATCTCGCGTCGGTTGTGCAAGTGCAACTCCTTCATCAGGAGAAAACGCAGACGGAGGCTTTTGCCAGGTGCGCGGAACAGCGGAAAAAGGCCTTGAACCACCGGGAGTTCGTGGAAGTGATGTTCGCGTCCTGCTATATGGCTCTGATCGCTTTGGGCACGATTGGAATCCTTGGATATGGAGGCTATCAGGTATTTACGGGAGCCCTGACGATCGGCGCTATGGTCGCTTTCTACAGTTATATGGGACGCCTGTTCGATCCTCTGCGCGCGGCCGTGGACATCTACTCCCAACTGAATCGCCTGGGCACAAATATCCGGCGCATTCTGGAAGTCATGGAAATGAAGCCAAGCGTTCCGGAATCCAAAAGCGCGGTCTGCTTTGCCGTTCCGGTCCGCGGTTACGTGGAAATGGAGGGGGTTTGTTTTTCCTATCGCACAGGCGGGCCGGTGTTGAGGGATATTCATCTCAATCTCGAACCCGGCGAAAAAGTAGCCCTGGTAGGCACAAGCGGGAGCGGCAAAAGCACAATCGCAAAATTGGTCGCCCGGCTGTACGACGTCCATGCCGGAGCCGTTTGTATTGACGGCATTGACGTTCGAAATCTTCACCTGGCCAGCTTGCGGACGAGGGTGTGCTTCGTTTTGCAGGACCCCGTGCTCTTTGACCGGACACTAAAAGAAAATGTGCTCCTGGGAAAACCTTCTTCAACAGAAAAAGAACTGGAGCGGGCCATCGAAATCGCCGACTTGCGCGAATTGGTGGGCCGTTTGCCGCAAGGTTGGAACACTCCCGTCGGCCCGAGAGGCAATACCTTGTCCGGCGGAGAGAAGCAACGCGTGGCCATCGCCCGGGCTGTCCTACAGGATCCCGCGATCCTGCTGCTCGATGAGTCCACGTCGGCGCTCGATGCGCCGTCCGAGCGTAGAGTATTTGCCCGGTTGGCACAGCATTTTGCTCATCGAAGCATGATTGTTGTCTCGCACAGAATTGCCGCGCTGCGGTGGGTGGATCGCATCATTGTTCTGAATCGTGGCGAGATCGAGCAGCAGGGAACTCACGATCAACTCATTCGCACCGGCGGCTTGTATAGTCACCTGCACAATGCGCCGGCTGCGCTTACGGAGGCGCAAACGTTACCGCACACCTCCGGCAACATTTGAGAGTTTCCAATTCGTTGGTCCAAGCAATCTCTGATTTTCCCAATTGCCGCCGAAGAATGCCTCCCGATGGCCGGATAGGCTAACTGGTTGGCCGGATAGACTAACTGTTTTCCTTTGACTCAGTGCGCATGCGTCGGGCATCCTGCGCGAGTCGTTGAAAGTTATTCGCGTTTCATCTGCCCGGCACGCCAGCCCTCAATGCGCGGAATATTTTCAGACAGAGTGTTGTCGCCTCGGTGGAAGTAAATCACCAAGTCTGCGCGGGAAAAACAGACTAGCGAAATTAACAACTGACTTCACGGCTCGGAGCTTCGGACAAATGATTGAGACAATCCTTTCGGCACCAAAGACTCCGGTCAAACCCGTAACCGATCTCCTTCATGGAATTCCCATCAATGACCCGTATCGCTGGCTGGAAAATCCAGATTCCCCGGAAACGCGCGCGTGGCTCGAAGAGCAGGGGGCTTACACCAAGTCCTATTTTGAAGGTTTGCCGGAGTTGGGACCAATTCGACGGCGGGTGGAGCAATTGTTAGCCGTTGAAACCGTTTCGCAGCCGTACATGGCCGGCAATCACTATTTCTTTCTGAAGCGGACGCCCCACCAAGAGCAACCGGTCATCGCCATGCGCGAGTGCGAATCGTCCACGGAGATTGTGCTGGTCAATCCCGCGGAAAGAGGCGAAGGCGCCCAAGTGTCGGTGGGAATTCTCGGTGTTTCACCTGACGGAAATATTCTTGCCTATAGCGTTCGCCAAGGCGGAGAAGATCCATACGCCATTGAGTTCCTGGACATAAATGGACGGAAGGTTCTGCCGGACCGTCTCCCGCGGGGGTATTGCGACGGCCTTATTCTCATTGCTGAGGGGAAGGGTTTTTTTTACACACACTTCCCCGAAGACGCTTTGCCGCATTCCACCGAGCGCTCCGTCTGTTGGCACTCCTTCGGGCAAAAGGCGATGGAAGACGCCAAGATCTTTTCCTTGGACTACGGCAAGCGGTTTCGGCTGGAGATACATGCGTCATCGGGAGCACATCAGCTGGTCTACCTTGTTACACAATTTGATGATCCGATTGTCTCCGATCTTTACTTTCATGACTTGTTCAGTGGTCAACCTCCCAAGTTGCTAGTAAAAGAAATGCCAGGAACCTTCTGCCCCGTTTTGCTGGAAGGGCAGATCGTTCTTCTTACGAACTGGAAAGCCCCCAATTGGCGCGTGCTGGGGATCGATTTGGAAGACCCGCGAAAGGAAAACTGGAAAGAAATCGTCCCGGAATCACACCTGCGAATCAACGGTTTCGCCGTCGCGGGCGGACAGGTTTTCGTCGGCTATGTGAAAGAAGGGAATTCTTGGGTTAACACCTTTGATTGCCAGGGCCATAGTTTGGGCCAGTTGCCTTGCCCGGCGAACGGCACCATACAGTTCGAAGGTTGGCGGCCCGAAAGCGAGACCCTTTTCTACCAATTTTCTTCCTTCAGCCACCCTCCGCAGATTTTCGTTTACAACACAACCACGCACATCAACCACGTATGGGCAAGAAGTAACGTTGCTTTCGATCCAGCGCTGTTTGAGATGCGCGAAGTGCGCTACCCCTCGAAGGACGGCGCCGAAGTCCCCATGTTCCTTGTGGGACGGATACGGAATGCTGATGATTCAGGTCCGCGTCCCGCTTTCCTGACCGGCTACGGAGGATTTGGTTTCAACTTGACGCCGCGGTTTGCCGTCTACTCCGCATTTCTTTTGGAGCAAGGTTTCCTCCTCGCCATTCCCGGCGTGCGCGGAGGTTCCGAAGGCGGCGCTGAATGGCATTTGGCGGGGAAGCGGCAGCAGCGCCAAAACGCCATCGACGATTTTCTTTGTGCTGCGGATTGGCTGGTGGATAACGGATATACCACTAAAGACAAGCTGGCAATCGGCGGCGGTTCCAACGGCGGATTGCTCGTGGGGGCCGCTTTGACGCAAAGGCCGGATTTGTTCCGAGCCGTTGTGTGCCTCGGGCCACTGCTCGATATGCTGCGCTACGACAAGTTCGACCTGGCGCACGAGTGGGTCGAGGAATATGGTTCGGCGGAAAGCGCGGATGACTTCCAGGTTCTGCGCGGGTACTCCCCCTATCATCGAGTGGAAGACGCCACACGCTACCCGGCCGTGATGTTGATTTCCGGCGACCTGGACACGCGATGCAACCCAATGCATGTCCGCAAGATGGCTGCGCGCTTGCAAGCGGCTTCGAATTCGAAGCACCCCATCCTCCTCGATTACAAACAAAATTGGGGACATTGGCCGGCCCAACCCTTGTCTGCACGAATACAAGCCCTCAGCCGGCGGCTCACATTTATTTGCCACGAAATTGCGGTTGGTGTTTAGGAGCGGCACGCGATGAGCTTCATCTTCTGGAAAACACTGCTTGGGCTTGCCGCATACGACGCCCTTCGGCTGGGCAATAAATTCGCCAAGGTGCACAAGCTTGTGAAGCGCTGGCCGGTCGTCCGGCACAAGGGATCGGCGGAGGGCCTCGACACCGTCTGTGACGAGATCAATTTCGCCCTCATCTGGTATCCGAAGCGTGTTTTGTGCTTGCAGCGAGCCACCGTGACAACGTGCCTGCTCCGCCACGTTGGAGTTCCCGCGCAAATGGTTTTGGGCGCTCAGAAATTTCCGTTCAAAGCGCATGCCTGGGTGGAAGTCGAAGGGAAAGCCTTTAATGAAAGAGCGAATGTGCAGGCGATGTTCGGTGTTTGGGAGCGCTGCTAGTCGAAACGAAGGGTGAGAAAAGGGGAAAGTATGAGTGGGATGGCGGGACTCTGTTTCTATGACGGTCGGCCAGTGGAGCAAGAGCGCTTGCTGCGCATCAGCCAGGGCCTGGCGGAGTACGGCCCGGACGAGTGCAATCAATGGATTCTCGGCTCGGTCGGGATGGTGTATCGACCGTTCTTCACCACGACAGAATCCAGGCAAGAGAAACAGCCGTATACCTCTCGCCGCGGAAAACTTCTGATGTGGGACGGGCGCCTCGACAACCGGGAGGATCTCGTTCGCGAGCTCGGCGGCCACCTTCCCTGCGAACAGGCGGACGTGGCGATCGTGGCATGCGCCTATGAATCCTGGGGACCGGAAACGTTTGTCCGCCTGATTGGCGACTGGGCGCTGTCCATCTGGGATCCGGCCGAAAATACGGTTGTTCTGGCGCGAGACTACGCGGCCGTCCGGCGTCTCTACTACCATGCTACGCGGCAAAGTGTTGTTTGGTGCACGCACCTGGCCCCGCTGGTGATTGCTTCCGATGGAAAACTTGAGGTTAACGAGGAATATGTCGCCGGGTACCTTGTGCGTCATGCGGATGCCAGCTTGACCCCATATAAGAATGTGCAAGCGGTGCCCCCAGGGAGCTGGGTGAAGTTCGATAACGGCAAGATAATCATGCACGCCTATTGGTCGCTGCAGCCCAAGAGCCTTCGTTACCGGTCCGATGCGGAATACGAAGAGCATTTTCGCCACGTTTTTCGCCAGGCGGTACGCCGGCGATTGCGCTCGGATTCTCCGATTTTGGCCGAGCTCAGCGGCGGGCTGGATTCGTCCTCGATTGTTTGCATGGCCGACGACATCCTGTCGCACGAAGGCGTGCAATCGCCCCGGCTGGATACACTCTCGTTTTATGACTCCAAGGAACCGGAAGGCGACGATCATCTGTATTTTACCAAGGTGGAGGAAAAGCGCGGAAGACACGGTGTCCACGCGGACCTTGCCGCGGAAGAAGCAAACTTGAATTTCGCGTTCACGGAATTCATCGCTTCCCCTGGAGCTCAGGATCGGCCAGACACGCACCGCGCCGAACGGAAAATCCTTCAGGAGAACGGCTACCGTGTTGTCCTCTCCGGGTTGGGAGGCGACGAATTTTGCGGCGAGGCGTGGGATCCAAAAGTATATATGGGCGACTTGCTGGCGCGCTTCCGTTGGCGCGAATTGGCTACGCAGCTAAAGCTCTGGAGCCTGGCATCCAGGCGCCCGTGGATACATCTGTTCCTTCAGGCTTGCGCTCAGTTCCTTCCGCTTTCTGTTCGTGGACGCCTGTCAAAAGAACTCCGCATCGAACCCGCGGTCAATCCGGCCTTCGCTCGCCGGTGCCACCTGTTCCAGATTTTGCTGGACGGAACCCGGCGCCGGCGGCCCTGGCTGCCGGGCCACGCAGACGCCTTGGCCACGCTGACCGAATTGGCCAATCAAATGGGCGACCGGCCCTTTTGGGCCGAGGAAGTGCGCTACCCGTTCCTCGATCGGGACCTGGTGGAATTTCTCGTCGCCATCCCGCCTGATCAGTTGAAGAGGCCGGGGGAGTCGCGTTTTCTGATGCGCCGCGCGCTGGCACATCTTCTTCCACCGGAAGTGCTGCGGAGGCGCACCAAGGGCGGCGCGGGCCGTTGCTATATTGTCATGGTGCAAAGGCAGTGGAATGAGCTGGAAGCGATCTTTCGGGCGCCGCTCTCCGCGTCCCTCGGATTTCTCGATGCAACGCGTTTTCTGGAATCCCTGCGCGAATTGAAGAACGGTATCCTCACGCATTCCACATTCCAACTGCTCAACGGGATCAAGCTCGAACTCTGGCTCAGGGACGTGGCGCGTCGCGGAATCATTCACGTCGCGGCTCAAAAATTCTCAAAGGAGCGCCTGAGTTTCTCTCAGTCAAAAGCCTAGAAGTTATCTCATAAATGTTCTTTGGGAGGTCGGGGCTTCAGCCTCGACGTAAAAGGGATGGAGAGTATGGGCTTTAGCCCCTGAAGAAAGCTTTGCAAGGAGCCGCCCCCCTCGAACAACCCCCAGCCGGTTCCTGAGCAACGTTTTTCGCGATCTCCACGCGGCGGCTTACTTTTCATTACGAGTAAGCCAACCGCGAATGGACTGAAAGGAGGTGAACGGAGATGAACTACAACAAGCCAGAAGTAGCAGTGCTTGGCGACGCGGCTGAAGTCGTTCGGAGCATCAAGCAGGACCTGACCTTCGAACCGACCACTCAGTTGCCCAAAGTGCGCGCCAACGCCGAACTCGATGAGTAGTCGGCGATAGGTGAGTCTCCCCCCGGCCTGCCAGGATTGGGGGGAGGCTCTCTGTAATAAAAACTCCAATCCACCAAAAAAGGAGAAAGAAAATGCAATGGCGACGCGGCTGAAGTCGTTCGGAGCATCAAGCAGGACCTGACCTTCGAACCAACCACTCAGTTGCCTAAAGTGCGCGCCAACGCCGAACTCGATGAGTAGCCGGCGGTAGTTGAGCCTCCTCCCGGCCTGCCAGGATTGGGGGGAGGCTACTTGTTCGAGTCAACTTTTCAACGAACACCAGCGGCAAAAGGAGAACGAACCATGCCATACACAAAGCCGGAAGTAGCAGTGCTTGGCGATGCAACTTGCTTGATTCGCGGCCTTAAATCGTGTCCGCCCTACGATCCCGTTGTTCTGCAGCCTCGCGTGTGGGCAGATGCCGAACTGGATGAGTAGTCGCTGATAGGTGAGTTTTCTTGCCGGCCTGCCAGAGCCAACCACAGATTACCTTTGGTCTCTTGCAACGTCAAGTCTCACAAAATCCCATTTTGACGTAGGACTTTTTCCTACTGCGCTCCGGGACGTTTCGCGGATTCCGGCATCTTCCTGGCGCCAAGCCGCTTTCTCATGCTGTTCCAGCGCTCGTATTGTGCTTTCTTGGAAGGCGCAGCGTCTTCCGCCCCCAGCAGCCAGAAATTGAACCAGTCGAAATGCCTCGTCATGGAGTTGAAGCGGTTCACCGGTTGCTGAAACACATGCTCATCGTCGGTGTAGTAGAGTTCCGTTTCGCCGCCCTGCGCCAGGATCGCTTCGCGCATTTCCATGGCGAGTAAAATACTCGTGCTCGTTTCGAGCAAGAGGGGCCCCCGCAAGCGCTCCACATTCAACGCCGGAGCGACTTCTTTCCACCGCTCCAGATATTTTCCGTACGGCCCACCGCCAAAGAAATTGTCCTCTTGCCGCTTGTAAACGTTTCCGCCCAGCCAATAAAGGGCCGGGTTGTGATTGTCGCCTTCCCCGGAGGCGGCTGCCTGAAACCACTCCGGATAATGCGTCATGATGTAGTCCGTCCAGAAAGCGCCGTAGCTCCAGCCCATGATGCCCATGCGTTTTGGATCGGCGATGCCACGGGCGACCACCAAATCCACCGCCTTGCGTACTGCCAACACCATGCTGTCTGCCTCGGCTGCTTTGGCAGCGGCATAATCTCCTTCCTTATAGACAAACGCGCCGGCCGGAACATTCACCAGCAGCACTGCGTAGCCGTGTCCTGCAAACGCCTGCAGTGCATAACTGTTGAATTCGGCGCCTTGCGCAAGGAAATGTTTTCCATCGTACATGTCATAGAGCATCACCAGCAGCGGATACCGCTTGCCGGGAACGTAGCCGGCCGGCAGAACAAGGCCCGCATCCGCATCGCCTTCTTCCGACCCTTTCTCCGACCATCGCAAGCCGGAAATCTGGCCGAACTCAACGCTGTCCAGTTCGGGATTCAAGTGCGTCAGGGCAACGGGTTTTCCCGCAACCCGTCCGCCCTTTAAAGGAACTTCGACCACCTCGGGAGCCTGCGCGGGCGATTCTTCGATGCATGCTGCCAGAGTTTTCTGCGAGTCGAAGGAGCAGTGGTGTACGAACCGCGATGTCTGCTTTTCCACCTCCGCCGAAAGCGCATCGGCGCCGCTCAGGGAATTTGCCGCGGCTCCTTCCACGGGTTTCAGGTTCTTCCCCGAAAGCGAATAGGCATACTGGCGCAACTCCGGCTGCGTAGTTTGGGAAGGATCGACGCTGCCCTGTGAAGTGAACAAGAGTGATTGTTGATCGTCACTCCACTTCAGGGAAAAACTATGTCCAAGGTCGGGAACTGGAATTTCCGGCTTTTGCGTCGCCACGTCCAGCAGGGCCAGGGTGTGGCCGTGCCACTCCGTGGTCTGGTAGAGAAGCGCTACTTTGCGGCCATCATGGGAGACCTGAAACTCAGGTGCCATATTCCCTGGAGGCAGAAATGTGTGCGTCTCCCAGATTTTTTGGACCTGTCCGCTTTGCAAGTTGCGTGCCCAAAGCTGGTAAGGAGCGGATTGAAACTTGGGAGTAACCACCCGCCAATAGCCTTCTCCCTCGTACAATCTTCCACCCAGCGTCTTCCGCTCGAACTCCCGGCGCGCGGCCGCCGTATCATAGACGGCATAAAACAGCATGGTGCCGTCTGTGGAGACCTCATAAGGATCAACGGGCAAACTAAATTCGGCAACGTGAACCAGTTCGCCCTGAATGTCCGTGAGGCGTCTGGCCGGTCCTCCACTCGACGGCGCCTCCCAGATGTTTCTACCCGATTCGTCTTCACGGACGAAAAAGATTCGCTTGGCGTCGCTGCTCCAGCGCACTGTGGTGATGTGGAATCCTTCGGCGAGTGTAAGCGCGGACCCTGCGTGGGCAGCATCGGCCACATACAGTACTGCGTGGTCCCGGTTGGCTTCCTTGATTGGCTGCGTAACCACATAGGCTACACGCGTTCTATCCGGCGAGATTTGCGGTTCAGAGACTCTGCGAATGGCCAACGTTTCAACCACCGAGATGGGATGAAGCGTTCTTGCCTTCTCTGCGGTTTGTTTCGCCAGGCTGGTATTAGATGCGAAGAGCCCCATTATACCGGCGAGCAAAATGGGGCCCTTCCATTTGGGACGGAGCAAAAACGTCATTTATTCCAATCTTCCCGGTGCGAACATCGCTTAGAACAGAAGCTTCAAGCCGAATTGAACCGAGCGAGGTCCGCCAAGCTGGAACACGGAGGCAAACCCCCCTCCGCCGGGTTCGTTCCCTCCCAATCCTTTGGCAAGAGTTTGCGTGGACAAACCAAAACCGGACGGCACGCCCAGGCTCGCCAGATCGCCTACGGGATTCGCGAAATTGGGATGGTTCAGGATGTTAAATAACTCCGCGCGGAATTGCAGCCGCATGGATCCCTCATGCATCGGGAACTCGCGGCGGATGCCAAGATCCCATTGAAAGGCATTGAACCCTCTAAGCGCGTTGCGCCCCAAATTGCCCTGGCGGGTTACGCCGAAGGTGTTTGGATCAATCGGAGGATCTTGAAATGCGTTGGGGTTGAATGCTCTTCCGCCAGGGCAACCTTGGCCTGGCATCAGTTCGCCGAAACCCACTAGCGTGCTGGCGCACTGGCTCCCGTAGAGATACAGGGGCTGTCCTGGTACGCGATCCGGACGCACGGCAATCGCCGAAGTCCCGAAAAATTGGTTGCTGTCAGTGATGTCCTCGGGCAAAGCGGAACGGGCGAGGAGCACGTTTTCAAGCGACCAATTGGAAAGCGCCCCGCGCGCAAAGGCGTTGTGAACATGAGGGCCCGGGATCTCGTAGCTCACCGCCGCCGAGAGTTGGTTCCGGATGTCGAAATCAGAGGGGCCACGATTGATACCCGTTCCAAGAGTGCTGTCGTACTGGTTCGAGTTCGAACCCAACGATCCGCTCGAACCTGTGTCAATCGAGTGAGACCACGTGTACGACACCAGCGCCTGGAGGCCCCGTGACATGTGCCGGAAATATTGCACTTGCAAGGCGTGATAGTCCGACGCGCCGGTGTTTTTCTCCTCCGCCAGGGTTGTGAAATTCTGATTTACTCCAATGAACGCATCCGCCAGCAGGAGCCTGCGGCCTACAGCGCCGACGTCCCCGATGGAAATGCTCTGACTCTTGCCCAGCGATTGCTCCACCGTGAAGTTCCACTCATAGACACGCGGAAGTTCCAGGTTGGGATCGAAGGCGAGAAAACGGGAGCTGGGGAGCGCGATCGGAGGTGGCGGCGAGGTCAAAGGAAACGACGGCGATGGAAAGAATTGGATATTCGATGCTCCAAACGGGAAGTTCCCACCGACAAACTGGGAGCCAACCTCGGTGCTCGCAAAGTCATAGAAGACGCCAAAGCCGCCGCGGATCACCGTACCCATGTCCGGGTTGTCGCGAAGCTGATAAGCCACTCCAACGCGAGGCGCAAAGTTGCCGTAGCGAGTCTGGAAGAGAGGACTTCCGGGAGCGAGAGCAAGATTGGCCGGATCGTTGAAATTGGTCACACCGGAAAGCGCGGGGCCATTCAAAGTGGAAGGAGAGTAGTCAATGTCCCAGCGCACGCCATACGTCAGCGTCAACCGCGGAACTATTTTCCAACTGTCCTGGGCAAACAAGCCCAGGTTCTGAAACAGCGCGGTTGCCGGCAGGCTGGAACTGATGCTGGAACCCAGCGCGGAGCCGGAACTTGCCTGCGCGACGTTAATGAAGAAGGCAGCGTAGAACGCCCCCACAGGTCCGTAATCCGGAGTCAGGCGTCGGTAGTCCACCCCGAATTTCAGCGCGTGAGCCCCTTTTTGCCAGGAGAGGCTGTCGGTGATGTTGAACTGCTTCTGATAATTGGTGGCAAGTCTGCCCAGAGTCCACGCGCCGTTGGGAGCGCCGGAAATGGAGGAAGTGTTGAGCCCGAAAATATCGAACTCGTACAGCGCGTTGGCCGGGTTAACCGAAGCGGGATAAAGAATGGCCGGGTCGGGAGCTATCGCGCCGCCGAAAGCGTCGAGTGAAGCGGAACCTGCCCCTTTGTTCCAACTGTAGTTGAAGCGGAGTTCGTCGGTGAGGCTGGGGTTAATCGACCAGGTGCTGCCGAGGGTCCCCGTTTGCGTCCGAATCTGCGTCGCGAACAGCGTGTTCAAACTGGAAGTCACGCCGCCGCGTTGCAGCGCGCTGGTGGGGGAATAGTTGTAGCGCGCAAAGAGCAGCCAGTGGCGGTTTATGACCTGGTCGAGGCGAAGGCTCGTGGCATTCAGCGTCGAACGGTTCGAGATTCCTGTCACAAAAGGGAGCGGCGCGTCTGGAGCCGCCGCGCAATCCGCCGCGTTTTGATCGTTGGGAAGGGGATAGGCGTTCAGATAAGGTTGAAGGTTGCTCGGTGCCTGCTGCCGGGCGCAAACCGAGGGAACCAGGGTGTTGCCGATTTCCGGCAGGCGAAGCCGCTGTCCTTCGTAGGAGAAGAAGAAAAAGGTGCGGTCCTTCATGATCGGGCCACCCAGCACGCCGCCGAAATCGTTGATCCGCTCTGCCGGCCGGGGCACGCCGAGATAGTTTCCGAACCAATCGTTGGCATCCAGCTTGTCGTTCCGCAGAAATTCGAAAACATCCCCATGAAACTGATTCGTGCCCGCACGGGTTACCACGGAAATCTGCGCTCCGGGAGTGCGGCCGAATTCCGGGGCGTAGGTGGAAGTCTGGATGCGAAATTCCTGCAGCGCATCCTCCGAAACCAGGTTGTTGGTCCCGCCGGTCACGCCGAATCCCGCGGAAGTGCCGGAGGCGCCTTGCAGGAGTCCGCCAGTCGGCGCAACGCCGATATTGGCGCTGACGCCGTCAATCGTGAAATAGTTCGTGCTGGTGCGCTGCCCATTGACGCTGAACTGGCCGGGATCCGTGCCTGTCGCCGGAGTGAGAACCGCGCCGGGAGTGAGATTGATGAGCGTTTGAAAGCTTCTGCCGTTCAGAGGGAGATTCTCTACAAAATTGTGGTCAATGACCGTACTCACCGTGGCGTCTTGCGTGTTGATAGAGCTCACGCGGGCTTCCACCGTCACGCTCTCCGCCAAAGAACCCACTTCCAGTTGAAAATTCAGGGAGATCACGTCCTGAACGTGCAGTTCCAGTCCCTGCTTAACGGTTGTCTTGAAGCCCTTTTTTTGCACGACAACGCGGTAGGGACCTGTAGGAAGGGCGACTATCCGGAAAAGCCCTTCATCATTCGATTCGCCGTAGTAGGAGACGTTTGTTTCGACGTTGGTCGCCTGAACTGTTGCACCGGCCACCCGGAGGCCTTTGGGGTCGGTCACGTAGCCAGTCAGCGCGGCCAGCTCCTGGCCCAAAACCAACCGGGCTCCCAGGGAAAACAGCAAAATTAGGCAGAAAGAAACACAAATTCCCCATCGTTTCATTGGCTGGACCTCATATGTTTTGGAAATTAGTCCCAATCTTTACAGTATCCGTATGAGCGACGCGTTTTGTATCAACCAGGGAGGATTTGTATGATTCCGATGAGCTGAGAGTGCCGGAGGATGAGCCTGGGGTAAGACGTCGCGTTTTGCGGAAACCCTACTCCTTACACGGGAGTGTTCGGCCGGAGGGCAAGAACCGAAAGAACCGGAATCCAGTCGACTCACGGCGCAACTCTCAGGGATGGTTGAGGTTGGCCTTCACGTACGCAGCCAGTAGCCTCCCGCCGGTCGGCTTCTTGCTGCCGCCCGGAGGTTCGATGGTGACGAACACGGAGTCGATCTCCGCCAAAACGTTCGGGTCGTCGAATTTCAGCACCCAGCGATTCGCCTTTTGGTCATCCCGATAGAAAATCCCCAAGCTGCGGACCCCACGCTGAAACGTTCCTTCCGAACCCCATGCTTGATACGCCGCCGACTGCACACTGGGCCGCTCATCGCCCAAATCAAAGGCGTAGAAGATCAGAGACTTTCCCTCGGTAAAAAACACGCGGCCAAAGGGCTTGCGCGTTTTTCCTTTGCCGTCCACATCGTAGACGTCGACGATGCGCAGATTGCGCGCCCCCATAAGGTCGCGAATATCGCGGTCAGCCGTCAGCAGCCTCCGGTCACGCTCCATGGAATCGGAGGCGGTCGCGAACCGCGCCTCCAACTCATGCATTTCTTCTTTCTGCTTCGCGATCGTGCCGGTATCCTGTGCGTGGGAGTCGCGTAGCGTCTTCGATTCGGCACTCAGTTGGTCCAGCAAAGTTTGTGTGTCTGACAACCGGGCCGTGAGCTGCTTCTCCTGCTCCACGCTGGAGCTGGCCTGTTCCTTCAGGGCTGAGATTTGCTGCTCGGCAGTTTTCAGTTGAGTTTCAAGTTCCTGGTCCCGCGCTTGTAAACCGGAGTAAACAGGTGCCTGAGGCTCAGTCGAGCGGGGAACGTCGGTCGGCGTCTCTCTCTTCTGCGAGCTGAGGTCGCGAACCTTGTCGCGCAGTTGGGCCATTTCGTTGTTCAATTCGGCAATTTTCCCGAAACGCTCTGCATCCAGCCTGGAATCCTTCCACACCCGGAGGGAGAGCGCACCTGCAGCCGCAAACAACAGGAAAACAGCCGCATATCCATATGCAGGCCGCGGCAACAATCCCGTGAATCTCTTCCACCATGTCGAAACCCCGGTCGCCTCTTCCATCTTGGGGACAGACGTGCCTGACTCTTTGCTGACGCGGCTTAAAAAGTTCGCTTCGGCCCCTTGCGCGGCCACCACTGGTTCCAGCTCAGGCTCTTTCTCCGCATGGGCGAGCGGCAGTTCGGCCAACAGAATCTGAGCGAGGGCATCATGCTCCTCGCGGCACGCGGCGCAGTTTTCCAGGTGTGTCTTAAGCTCCTGATACTCCTCGGGCGACACCTGCCCCAGGATCGCCAGTGCGGAGAGTTCTCCAAAACGTTCGTGGGTTGTTTCTGCGTTCTCCATCTTCTTCACACCCGAGATTCACGCAAACTGCTTTGCAGCTTCTTGAGGCCCCGGTAATACTGGTTTCGCACATTCCCAAGGCTTTCGTTCGTGGCTTCCGCGATCTCCGTCATCAGCAAGCCTTGAAAGTATGCCATTTCGAGTACTTGATGCTGCTTCTCCGGCAGGGCCTCCAGCGCCTTGCGTATCGCCTTGCCGCGTTCTTCGAGCGTCAACTGGTCAGGGCGATGCGGATTGTAGGCGCTGGACAATTTCGCGTGAATTCCATTTCCATTCGATCCCTGTCCGTTCGCATCGCGGAGCGCAAGGTACCGGCGGCGGTCCAGACTCCGCGAGTAAGCATACTGCAGAATCCACATTTTCACGCTGCCGCGAGCGCCATCAAACAGTGCGGCCTTCTTGCAGACTTCCAGAAACACGTCCTGCGCCACGTCCTCAGCTTCACTTTCATTCCGTAGTATTCTCAGGCTGATCGCCAAGACTAGGCGACGGTAGCGCAGAAAGAGGACCCCCAAGGCCTGACGGGAACCATCTTTTACATGCTCGATAAGTTGCGAATCCGGGAGGACTGCGACCTGGGTATCAACCGGTTCGCAAACCTGAGACTCTCTCGTTGCCAGAACGGCATCCGGCAGTTGGCTAACTAGACTGGCCATTAATAGACTGGGTCCTGGGCCAAACGTCGTTATTCCTGCTGGGGACAGTTCCCTGGAACGACTTGGCCGATTTTCTCGAACAAAACATACTCCTCATCCGAACACTCCGCAAGTCGGAAAGCTCCTACAGCAACTCGGCAAAAACATAACCGGCCCGATTTTTGGGGCTTCTTGGAATCAAGGAGAATACGTTCGGATTTGTTCGGAAATACGAGGGCGACCTGATTCCACCCCTGGTGAGGGCAATGCCTACCGAGGGCCGGGTGCCCACGTTCCGCCTTTTGGTACGTGGGTCTTGGAGTGTTTCGACCCGACCTTGATTTCTTGCACAAAATAAAAAAGGCCGGAATCCTGGGTTCCGGCCCAAAACTTCTCAAATTGGTTGCGGGGGTCAGATTTGAACTGACGACCTTCGGGTTATGAGCCCGACGAGCTACCAGGCTGCTCCACCCCGCACAACTACTATAGCGGAGCAG
>WNFK01241687.1_pt1 | contig 17285 bp, 18 predicted proteins | sample 5400281 | NCBI WGS metagenome assembly WNFK01 (sample SAMN13153350, study PRJNA577476) | soil metagenome | isolation source: 20 cm soil on Douglas fir-dominated hillslope | place: USA:California | collected 2013-09-17 | reverse complement strand
ACCAACCATTTGCCGGTCTCCCTCAGAAAGCATTTTTGGCACAAGAGATGCAAACTGTACCGCAGGTTCGAGAATTCGGAGGCAGACATGATGGACGCACATTCTCTACCACCACGCGAGCGGCGGTGGAGGGACCTAGTAGAAAAGAATATCGGATGGATTGTGATTGCAGCCTCGATTTGGCTCACTCACTTCTTGAGGTAGGCATCACGCCCACCAGATTTCACACGAAGATGATCGACTCAAGAGCGCTGGTTGGATCAGATCCCATCCCAGTGCCCGACCTGAAGCGAAGGTCCCTACGAAAAGGCTCACGCGGATGTGAATGACCTGGGGGGAACTGGACTAGTTGAGGTGGGACAAAAAAGTGCAACCGGCCAATCATCAAAGTCATCACACCGAGTGCGGTAGAGCGACGGGTTGCTCACATGTGACGACATTCTTGAGACCTGGTTGCATTCGGGATGAGAGAGCATGAGCATTCGCCTGCCAAATAGCGCGGGGCACGGGCAGTTGCTCAATTTCAAGCAGTTGTTTAATTTCAATCTAAAGCAGTCTCTCTTGCATCCATACCACAGGACAGTTCTCCGCGAAAACGGCTGGAGGCTCGAATGATCAGGGAATTTGCGCTGCAATGGCCAGTCCTCCGTCAGATTTTGAAGGGTAAAGACGGCACTGGTCCCGAAGCAATGAGCCGGCGCACGCAGGCTCTTCGTCCGAAGAATGAGGGCGCGAAGATCGCTCGGTCGGTATGTCCTTATTGCGCAGTGGGTTGCGGTCAGCTGGTGTTTCATAAAGACGGAAAACTGGTTTCGATCGAAGGCGATCCTGAATCGCCGATCTCCCGTGGGCGACTCTGCCCTAAAGGCGCGGACAGCTTTGAACTGCTGACGCATTCCAAGAGACTCACGAAAGTGAAATATCGCCGCCCATTCGCAAAAGAATGGGAAGATTTGGACCTGGATAGAGCGATGGAAATGATCGCCGACCGCGTTTGGGAAAGCCGCGAGCGGACTTTTGGGGAATCGAAAGATGGGCAGTCCCTGATGCAAACGACGGCGATAGCCCATCTTGGCGGCGCCACCCTCGACAACGAAGAAAACTACCTCATCAAGAAGTTGTTTACTGGCGGCCTGGGCATGGTCTGCATCAGCAATCAGGCCCGTATATGACATAGCTCGACGGTGCCCGGTCTGGGCACAACTTACGGCCGCGGCGGAGCAACAGCAGCACCGAACGATTTGCTCAACTCCGACGCGATCCTGATTATGGGATCGAATATGGCGGAAAATCACCCAGTTGGTTTCCAATGGGTCATTGAGGCCAAGGAGCGTGGCACGAAGGTCCTGCATGTGGACCCACGCTTCAGCCGCACCTCCGCCGTTGCGAATATCTGGGTACCACTCCGCGCGGGCTCGGACATTCTTTTCCTGGGCGGATTGATTCGTTACGTACTCGAGAACAAGTTGTTCTTTTTCGAGTATCTCGTGCACTACACGAATGCGAGCGTGATTATTCCGGAGGACTTTAAGGACACCGAAGATCTGGAAGGAATCTTCTCCGGGTGGAATGCGGAGAAGAAAACCTACGATCCCAAGACCTGGCTATATGAAGGCGTCGAGGCGGCCGCCCAATCGAGGCAGGCCGCGCCTCAGGGGTGTCACGGCGGCCACACGAAGGAAGGCCTAAACGCAATGCCTGATTTGAGCCGCTATCATCAGGACCTTACGCTCCAACATCCCCGATGCGTTTTTCAGCTATTGCGAAAGCATTTTGCTCGCTATACGCCCGAAATGGTCGAGCGTTACTGCGGCATTAGCAAAGACGCTTTCTTGCACGCGGCCGAGACATTTTGCACGGCATCGGGCCCCGATAAGACCGGCGCCATTTGCTACGCACTTGGTTGGACGCAACATTCCAGCGGCGTGCAAATGATCCGGTGCGCCGCGATCCTTCAATTACTGTTAGGAAATATGGGGCGGCCAGGTGGAGGCATTGTGGCGTTGCGCGGCCATGCCTCGATTCAGGGCTCCACGGATGTTCCTACGCTTTACGACATTCTTCCCGGTTATTTGAGCATGCCGAAATTTGGAGAAGAATCGAAGACTCTCGGCAATTACATCGACAAGTACAGCTCGCGCACGGGTTGGTGGCACAACCTGGACAAATACATTGTCAGCTTGTTGAAGGCTTACTACGGGGAATCTGCCCAACCCGAAAATGAATTTGGCTTCCACTGGCTGCCGCGCGTCACGGGCGACCATTCGCACCAGGGCTACTGGCTCGACATGTTGGACGGGAAGATGGATGGCTTGTTTGTCATGGGCCAAAATCCTGCCGTGGCGGGTCCGAATTCAGGCATGGAGCGCCGCGGTCTAAGTAAGTTGAAATGGCTGGTTGTGCGCGAGATGGTGGAAACGGAGACCGCTTCGTTCTGGTACGAGTCGCCTGAGGTGAAACGGGGCGAATTGCGGACCGAGGAGATTCCGACGGAAGTGTTTCTGCTGCCTGCCGCGGGCCACGCGGAAAAAGACGGAACGTTCACCAACACGCAGAGGCTGCTCCAGTGGCGACAGAAGGCGGTCGCTCCACCTGGGGATAGCCGCAGCGAAAACTGGTTTATGTATCATCTCGGCGTGCTGCTCAGGGAGAAGGCCAAGCGCGATCCGCGCCCACGGAATGCGGGTCTTCTAGCTCTCAAATGGGACTACACGATCGAAGGCGAGCATCGCGAACCAATTGCCGAAGAAATCTTGCAGGAAATTAACGGCTATACGGTTGCGAATCACGAACTGGTCCCGGGATTCACATCCCTCAAAGCGGATGGCTCTACCGCTTGCGGCTGTTGGATTTATTCCGGTGTCTTTCCAAAGATGGGCGAGAATCGGGCGAATCAGCGCGCCGCCAAGGGTTTCTATGGCCATGGATGGGGGTTCGCTTGGCCTTCCGACAGGAGAGTTCTTTACAATCGCGCTTCCGCCCGTCCCGACGGCAATCCCTGGAGCGACCGAAAGAAGCTCGTTTGGTGGGATTTCGAAAGCAAGAAATGGACGGGCCTCGACGTTCCCGACTTCACGGCGACTAAGCCGCCTGACTATCGACCGCCTGAGGACGCCGAAGGCGATGCGGGACTGGCAGGTGACAAGCCTTTCCTTTTGCATGGCGATGGCTTCGGATGGATCTGGGTCCCGGTCGGTCTTAACGATGGACCGCTGCCCGCTCACTACGAGCCTCTCGAGTCTCCGGTCCGCAACCCGATCTATCCCAAGCGCCAAACAAATCCTGCGGCGGAGGCGAAATCACGACCAGGGAACGAGTACGCTACTTCGCCAGACGCCCGCTTTCCTTTCGTGATGATGACCTACCGGCTCACGGAGCATCACACCGCGGGTGGCATGTCACGGACTCTCTCGCACCTGGCGGAGCTACAGCCCGAGATGTTCTGCGAGATTTCGGTCGAACTGGCGAAGGATCTCTCGGTCATACCAGGCGAATGGGTGACGATCGTAACCGCGCGCGGAGCTATCGAAGCTCATGCCCTGGTTACGCCCAGAATCCAGATGCTCACCATTGAGGGAAAACCCGTGCATCAGGTGGGCGTGCCTTTTCACTGGGGCTACTCCGGGCTCGTCAAGGGCGACATCGGCAACGATTTGATTGCCATATCGGAAGAGCCGAACGTTCGAATCATGGAAACGAAGGGTCTTCTGTGCAACGTGATTCGCGGGAAACGCGCGGGTAATCTCGAAACAATCGACAAGCTGCATGCGGGGCAAGGACAACTCTGATGGCTTTCACTGCCTTCCTGACAGACGCTACGATATGCATCGGATGTAAAGCCTGCGAAGTTGCATGCAAGGAATGGAATGAAGTCCCTGAAGACGGACTGGTGTTGAGCGGGTTCTCTTACGACAACACCCGAGCCTTAGGGGCGTCAACCTGGCGGCATGTTCTTTTTCTGGAGCAACCCGAAGTTGCCGGGCCTCAAGCCGCGGATACGAAAGATCCCTTCCGCTGGGTTTTCCTTTCCGATGTCTGTAAGCATTGCGCCAATGCCGGGTGTCTTGAATCTTGTCCTACCGGCGCGATTGTGCGCACGGAAGTGGGTTCGGTGTTTGTCCAGCCGGATGTGTGCAATGGTTGCGGATATTGTGTCGTCTCTTGTCCTTTTGGAGTGATCGACAAGCGCCCGGACGACGGTCGCGCTTTTAAGTGCACATTCTGCTATGACCGGCAAAAAGCGGGGCTGGTTCCTGCCTGCGCCAAAGCATGCCCGACACAATCCATCCAATTCGGCGATCTTGAAGAACTCAAGCAGCGCGGCAAGAATCGCGTGCAAGAGCTCCAAGACCGCGGATATCACGACGCACGTATTTACGATCCGCAAGAAACCAGCGTAGGCGGAATCCACGCGTTCTTTGTGATTTTGGGAGAACCCGAAGCGTACAATCTGCCGCCGGCGCCCCAGGTGCCGACCATTCATTTGAAGAGTGCGTGGACCTCGGCGCTCATTTCAGCCGCCGTTCTTTTTGCGATCATTTGCGCTGCATTTGCTTTTTGATTCTGCGCTAGTTTCTGAGGCCGTGGTCAAACGTCCACGAGGGTGACGACAAATGAAATCAGCCGCCAGCCCCAAAGCAACGGAGGAAAGGCTCGAGGAAATCCGGAAGGTGGCCGCTGAAGCAGCCCAGGTTCCAGCGGGCGTCCGACCCTCCGCGGGAAGCCCACAAAAGCGGGAAGGTGAGAGCTACTACGGGCTCCCCGCACTCAAGCCTCCGGTCTGGACGTGGGAGGTGCCGCTGTATTTTTTCCTTGGCGGCATCGCCGGGCTGTCGGCCTGCATAGGTTTTGCCGCGCAATTGTTGCACGGCGCACCTGAGCTGATCCGTTTGTCCCGTCCTGCTAATCGCCGACCTCGGCCGGCCTCTGCGTTTCCTGAACATGTTGCGTGTGTTCAAGCTTCAATCCGCCATGTCAATGGGCGCCTGGATTCTGGTGGCTTTCTCGAGTTGTGTATTTCTTGCTGTCCTGTGTTTCGAGCTGTACCTGCGAGGTTTTACGCATCCACTCTTGATTGCGTTGCTTTGGCTCGCAGAAGCATCAGCGGCGGTCACTGGGCTGCTCCTGGCCAGCTACACAGGCGTGTTGATCGGAGCCACTGCGGTTCCGGTATGGTCGGAAAATCGAAAGCTGCTTCCCACACATTTTTTGACCTCCGGTCTTGGTGGTGCCTCCGGAATTCTTGAGCTCGCGGGCTTTTTGGTTCCTGCGACCCAAATTCTCGGATTTGCCGCCTCGGGGATTGAAACACTGATCGAGATTATGTTGCAGGTGCGGAAGCGGCCCGTGGATGCGCCCCTGCATCACGGCAGGTCCGGCCGAACGCTATTCGTTGCCGGACTTCTGGAAGGCCCCGCCGCCCTGCTGCTGCGAGTCTTTTTTGGTTCGCTTCCCGCGGGACGCTACGCAGCGGCTGCAACCTTTCTGATCGGTGCTCTTCTAAGCCGCTATGCATGGATTTGGGCGGGCCGCGCTTCGGCCAGCGACCCTCAGGCTTTGTTTCAACTCCAGTGAAAAGCCTAAGAAACGGATTTGTACTGGAGAGGGCTTTTGAAGTCAAAAAGGAAATCCGGATGAGAAACGTGCCGCTCTGCGAAGTACCCACGATCGCAGGTCTGGAGCAAACGTGAACGACGCACTGTTTCTCCACCGCATTCATTTTGCCTTCACCATGACCTTTCATTACTTATTCCCACAACTGACGATCGGCCTTGCGCCGCTGATTGTCGTGCTCAAGACCCTCGCTATCCGTGCTGGCAACGAAACCTACAATGAATCGGCGCGCTTCTGGACGAGGATTTTCGGCATCAACTTTGCGCTGGGTGTCGTCACCGGCATCCCCATGGAATTTCAGTTCGGCACCAATTGGGCGCAGTTCTCGCGCCTTACCGGAGGCGTCATCGGCCAGCCGCTGGCCATGGAAGGCACTTTTTCTTTCTTCCTGGAGTCGGCATTCCTGGGGCTGTTTCTGTACGGCGAAAAACGCCTGGGGAAATGGGGGCACTGGGGGGCTGGCTTCCTGGTGTTCCTCGGGTCATGGATCTCAGGGTTCTTTATCATCGTCGCCGACGCATGGATGCAGCATCCAGTGGCCTACACGCGCCTGTCCAATGGAGGGTTCAGTGTTTCCAGCTTCTGGGGACTCGGCTGATTCAGTACGCACACAACATGAGCGGAGCCGTAGTCACAGGGGCATTCGTGATGGCGAGTGTGGGCGCATTCTATTTGCTGCAGCAAAAGTTCGTGGAGCACGCGCACATCTTTCTCCGGGTGGGAGTTGTCGCTGGAATCGCCGCCTCTCTCTGGCAGGTGTTTCCCAGCGGCGATCTACATGGCAAGTACATGGCGCGCAACCAACCGGTGACCACGGCAGCCATGGAAGGGCTCTTCAAGTCGCAAACTGGTGCTCCGATCGTTATTCTTGGTCAGCCGGATCAGGAACATCAGCGTATTGACAATCCCATCATCGCCAACAAGGTGTTGAGCTTTCTTATCTACGGAACGACCACGGCCGAGGTCCAAGGGTTGAATGCATTCCCCGAAGACCAGTGGCCGACCAACATCCCCCTGCTTTACTTCAGCTATCACGTGATGGTCGGATTGGGCACAATTTTCGTCGCCGTGATGGCGCTTGCCGCATTTCTCTTGTGGCGTAGAAGGCTATACACAAACCTGTGGATGCTTTGGATCATCCTGCTCTGCGTGCCGTTTCCCTACATAGCGAACACTGCCGGATGGCTTACCGCGGAGGTCGGACGCCAGCCCTGGCTGGTGTATGGGCTGCTGCGCACCAACCAGGGATATTCCACCAATGTCATTGCCGGCAACAGCCTGTTCACGCTGCTGGGCTACATGGGACTCTATCTGGTGCTGGGAATTTTATTTCTGTTCCTCATACAGCGCGAGATCGGGCAAGGTCCGGCGTTAGCCGCGGCCGGCGACGTGGGCTCGCGGGCGCCAATCACGACGACTTAGGAGTTGTGCATGGAACCAGTGTGGTTTGTGCTCGTCGCCGTCATGATCATCGCTTATGTCGTGCTTGACGGCTTCGATCTGGGCGCGGGAGTGTTGCACCTGCTGATTGCGCGCACCGAAGAAGAACGGGTGACCGTGATTCGCACCATCGGTTCGGTGTGGGACGGCAATGAAGTGTGGCTGATTGCGGGTGGAGGAACGCTCTATTTCGCCTTTCCACTGCTTTATGCCTCCAGCTTCAGCGGCTTCTATCTGCCGCTCAACATAGTTTTGTGGCTGCTGGTGCTGCGCGGCATCGGAATCGAATTTCGCATGCATATCGAGAACCACGTGTGGCGGTCGCTGTTCGACGGATTCTTTGCCATATCGAGCGCATTGCTGGCGATATTCTTCGGTGTAGCGCTCGGCAACGTGGTGCGCGGCGTCCCTTTGGGAGCGGACCATTTCTTCTTTGAGCCACTGTGGACGAACTTCCGGACTGGCGCCGACACCGGCATCCTCGACTGGTACACCTGTGGCGCGGCGGTTCTTGCGCTTGTCGCTCTTGTGGTCCACGGAGCGCTTTACGTGGCGCTCAAGACAGAAGGAGCGGTGCACGAAAAGTCGCGCACGCTTGCCCGCCGATTGCAGCCGTTGCTGATCGTGCTGACCGCGTTGGGCGTGCCCATAACCGCTGTCGTGCGTCCTCGCACCATGCATAACTTCAGCGAATATCCGCTGGCCTACGTGATTCCGCTGGCGGTTGCCGTGAGCCTCGCCGCCATGTGGACCTTCGAACGGCAAGCGAGGGAGAAGGTTGCGTTTCTGAGTTCCTGCGCATATATCGTAGCCATGCTCGCGGGCGTCGCAGTGGCGCTATATCCAAGCCTGCTGCCGTCCAGCGGCGACCCGGCACGCGACATCACCATCTACAATGCCGCCACTGGCGAGTATGCTTTGCGAGTGGGGCTTATTTGGTGGGCGTTGGGGATGGGCCTCGCTTTCGGCTACTTCGTTTTTGTGTATCGCATGTTTCGGGGCAAGGTGCGGCCGGAAGAGGGGCATGGATACTGAGAAGTCGGACGCCACTCAGCTCGAACACGATACGTAGGCTGACGAATTTAGGATTCGCCTGAAAGACGCTTTTGATTTGCGTGATGAGAGATATCGATCCGATGGACGCCAATCGCGGGCTCTTCGGCAAGGGCTAGTTATGCGTTCGAACACGGGACAAGCACGCTGTGCTGTCAAGGAGATGTGTCCGATAGATTGGCATCGCGCGTCTCAGTCGCTGCGGTCCTGTCGCTTGTTGCATTTCTCGGCGGGCTGATCCACTACGCCATCGAAAACAACCGGATCGCCCACGATTATCTGGTGAACTACACGAACGCCGCGTTTATCGTGAAGAAAGGCTTAAAGCTTCCGGAGGATGGGCTTTACTCGGGATTTGATTCCGCGGAGGGTACCTACGATAAATCCACATGGATTATCAGGCGGTCGGAGACTCCAGCGGCAAACGGGCGCCGCCGCAGCGCATTCCTGCGACGCACCTGAACCCACGCCTGGCCAGCCAAGAGGAACAGCACCGCCACCCTCTCTTTGTCCCAATGTCGCATACGATCTGGCCCTGCACCAAACCTCAGGGTTCCGGGATGGGTCTAGCAATCACCCTGATTTTGGGCGAGTCACGGGCTACCCGAAGTTATGAGCTGGTCCGTCGGATTAGTACCGACAAACGCGCGAGTGCATAGGAATGCGCGACTAACTCACTGGTTGGGCCTTCGATTCTCTCTCACGGAGGTCGAGCCCCCTCCCCAGCCGCTCCACTGGCCCCTCCCTCCACTCCGGCCTAAACGCTCCGCCTCCGGCTCCGCAGGCCTTCGCTCCGGAAGGGACCAGTGAGACATAACGACGAGCTTGGACCAAACGGAGCATCAAATTTGGAGAACCTCTTGCCAAACCTATTCCACTTAACTACCAGGTAAGACATGATTTTTTCTCCTTTTTCTTGCCCCATTTTCCTGGGGCACGCAAAGCGAGAGGCCGCTGCTCCCAAGGCGAGCGGCTGCTTTATGGGAGGGACCGCGCTGTTCTGTGACTTGAACCATCGCTTGGCCGCTTTTGAACCATCCGTTGGCCGGGAATGAGGATTGGTGGCGGCCGTTGGACCAAGAGTCGCGGTTCACTGATTCTGGGGACCGGGTGTTTCTGATTTCGGGCGTCGTGTGACGCAGTCGGGCTGTGGTCCCACGCTCACGGGATGCTTCGATTCTGCTCTTCCGGCCAAACGATGGATCACAACTCCGAAAAGGCATTTACTTGGACTTCGGATTTACAAAACTTATAGGCGCCGAAACGGCCAAACGATGCTTCCGGAATGGCCAAGCGATAGTTCAAGTCACATGTTCGGGAGGATAGCAGAAGCGGCGAAGCTGCCGAGCGCAGGAATTCGGCCGAAGCAGCGCTCAGGAAAACGGCGCCAGGAAAAGAGTGATTTGCCGGACTCAACCGGAGTCCGCAGGATGGAAAGGACGTCGTATGAAAATCGGATGATTTGTATTAAAGGCGGTTTTTTGGAACTGCGCGCTTCAGGGACGTCGGATACGCTCACTGTCGAGACAGGACGAGAACAAACACTTACTGTCCAGGATGGAGGAGAGCACTTATGAAATCCCTTGGTATGTTGCGAATATCGATAATCGCGCTGGGTTCCGCTGCAGCAATGTCTATTGCGCCGCGATGCAGCGCACAGTCTGAGATCGATCCCGACCACTTCGATGGCACTGATTCCTGGCAGGCCGTGGCCGTAGCCAAGGTCCAAGCGCCGAAGACCAATCCTGCTAAGGCAGGCGCGGCTGGACAGGTTCTCAATGGAAACACCAGCGGCCATGCGACTCTCCGTGCCACTGCGGTCCGTAATGTGCCTAACGCTCAGGGGCCGGAGGCGGTTGCGTTTCTGGACAAGCGGAAGGCTTCCGCTCGGAAGGACAGGCATCGATGATTTTGTACAACACAATTGTAGGCTTGGCGGCCGGTGTCGCGCTGGTTTCTGGTTGCTGAACTACTAAAAATTGGCCGCGAATAACTATGCACACTGGATGTTTGCTCGATTGGCTCACGCTCCTCGATGTTCTGCTCGGAACCGCGAGGGAGGCGTACCCACAAGTTTGCGAAACACACGGGCAAAATGGCTGGGGTTCTCAAAACCTGAGTCTAGTCCGGCATCGATGATGCTGCACTTCGGATCGCAAAGTCGCTGCTTGGCACGCTCAATTCTCTGGAGCAGAACATAAGTGTGGGGCGTGCGACCTGTGCTCTGTTTGAATAGCTCCGAAAAGTAATGCGGACTCATCCCGGCAATCGAGGAGAGTTGTGCCAGGCTGATGTTCTCCTCCAGACTGGCCGCGATGTAATCTAGAACTCGCTTAAGACGATAGCCGGGCAATCTGCCTTTATAGGCGACAGGTGTAAATCGCCGCACGGCATACCGCTTCAGTAAGTACACTCCCAAGGCGTTAGCCAGGGATTCGCCATAGATCGCTCCTGCGGGCGAGCCGTCCTCAAGATCCGCCGCCATTTCCAATAACAGCGCTGAAATATGTTCGTCGATCAGATCCCATCGTTCCGTCAGTTCAACACTCGATTCGTGTGCCGTTTCGTCTAATAGATTGGTCAATAGGCGCGGGTGGATGGCGACAACGATGCGCTGAGTCGGCCCTCTCCAATTGATTTCATCCACGGTGCCGCGGGGCAGAAGAAAGATTGCGCCAGGTTGCGAAGTAAACCGGAGATTTTGCCCCTTCGTGTTTATTTCGTATTTGACGGTTCCGCTCAATACTAGGTGCAAGAAGTGTTCGGGATGTTCGTGGCGGGGTACAAATACAGCAGGAACCTTGTACTTCTCTAGTGCGATTCCACCCCGCTGCATTGCGGACCTTGGTCCCGCAGGATGGCTGCCCAGGAATGGTTCCGTACGGCCCTCAAGAACCACATTGACGCCCGGAAGAGTGATGCGGTCAGCCATCGGAGGTCGTCCGCCGTCGCCCTGCGCGATACGGAAAGGATAATTGGTGCTCACGACCCGTTTTCAGGGGAAGCCCTTCTTCATATGGATGAGTCACCGGAACGCGGCAACACTACGTAGATGCTAGGGCGCGACAGGAAGTTACCACGCGGGCGTGGACGAGAAAGGTAGCCTTGGCGCGGTCGAGGTTCATCAAATCGGATGATTTGTATAAATCCGGCTTTTTGGAACTGCGCGCTTCAGCGACGTCCGATACGCTCACCGTCGAGAGAGGAGCAGCACATGTTGACGAACGGAACTGCACCATATCGACATTTCATTGCGAGCGAGAAAAAAATCGGAAAGGCCATGCACGAAGACGACAAAGCCTTGCAACCGAAAGGGCAAGATCGGTAACCCTTCACCTACAGGCTGGCGCGCGCGAGGTCTATCCCAACAAGCCCGCTACGCGCCATTGCTCTACCCGACCAACCGAGTGCATTCCTTGCTTGCGGCGGCACCCAGCTCTACTCTATTGCGTAATCTGGCTCAGTAAATCAGCGAATCATCCCTACACCCTGATTTTCAGAAAGTGATCGCGCCGAAAATCTGCAGTGTGTATCCCTGATAGGTCGACCTGCACGCGAATTCATGAAAATACTTAACCCCTACGCTCGCCTTGTGGCCTGGGAATATTGCATTGGCCGCGAATCCTAGACCGTTGACCTTGTAGTGTGCCGCTGCCTGCTCCGGCGTAATCGTTGGGCCGTGCTTGTCTGTGGTCTGCCACTGGCCGTACCCAACTAACCCAAGCTGAAGGCGTAGGTTTCCTTGCAGCGGAAACGCTTGCGTTAGCGAATAATCGAGGTTAAAGGTTTGGCCTGGGTGGATCATGGTCGCTTGCTGAGTGCCATGAAATTCGTACATCTCGAACGCGGATAAAGCCGTCGCTTTGTTCTCAGTGAGATAAATTGTTTGTCCGCTCGAAAGCACTGACGTCCAATAGCCGGAACCCACAATATTGTTGCCGCCAGCCTCGAACCTTCCTGTGGGTGCTAAGAATCCGTAGATTGCCCGAATATCTGCACGCCTCTTCCTCCACCCTAGAATCAGCGGCTGATAGAACGAATCTGCAAATCCGCCGCCACCACTGAGAGGGCCCACAAGGTCTGAAGTGAGCGAGTTGTTGGCGACTGGCAGGGTAGCCGAAGCCGAGAATACTGCTCCGCCCAATAACCCTACCGTCCCTTTGCTCACCCAAACGAAGCTGTTCAGGTCCATCGTGATTGAGTTCTGGCCGGTCGCAACCACGTTTCCCTCGGAATCTCTTTTTTCATCACGCGAGAAAAAAACGAAAAGGTTTGAATAGGTAATTCCAGCTTCGGGTGTGACTCCGGAGTTGGTCGCGTTCATGCCGACTGGGTAGACACCTCGGACTTGCGCGCGAGTGGCAGTAGAAGCGAGAAACATCGGGCCCGCAACCAAGCTAACCAGACAAAAGAGACGAAGTGCTAGTTCCGCTCTCATCAGGATTCACAATTTCGTTCTTCAGCGACAGAGCCATACTGCGATCTTGTCTGTGCTCTTCTAAACTTCCTACTCCGCTCTCCGAGAGCCCAGCACCCGTGCCAGCGGCATTAAAATCAGCAGCCCAACGACAGCGACCACGACCACCATGACGACCACGTTGGGGTCATCGAAGTTCTTGCCCCCGACCACAAGTGCAGCGGCGATGTTCCTCTGTGCAGTACCCAGGGCCAGGACGCCTTTCGTCCCGAAGGCCGGGCCGCCGAGAAGCCATCCGATTCCAGTGCCGCCGAGAAGGAACAAAATGCTGGCCAAAATCCCCCGGGTGCCGAACAAGCCGACTACACTTTGGGTGTTTGTCACCAAGAGCAGCACGATCAGCAAAGCTAGACTGAGGCTGGAAATGCGGTTGAGCGGTGTGCGTATCCGGTCCGCAACATAGCAAAACCGAGCTTTCAGCAAAAGGCCGGCGCCGAGCGGCAGCAGCATAAGAAGAACCAGCGAGCGTGCGATTTTCGTAGCATCGATGGAAACACCTTTGAGAAGCAACGGCAGGACGAGCGGCATGTAACCCACCGTCAAAACCATGAGTAGCACCATTAGGCCCACCGCAAACGCAAGATTGCTCTTGGCGATCCCTGCCAGCTTAGGCAGAAACGGCGCGCCAGCTGCTGTGCCCAGCAACAGCAGGGCTATCCCAAGGGGTTCGTCTAGCCTGAGCAGCCTTGCGATCACCAGTGCGCTCAGTGGCATCAGGACAAAGTTTGCCAGCAATGCGAGAGAGACCAGTTTGCCGTTGCGCAGAGGAGCCATAATCTGCCCGACGGTGAGGCTCACGCCAACGGCCAGCATGCTTGAAACCACAAAGGCCAGCATTGCTACCGGGACTGCCTTACCAAGGAGTTCCATCTGCCCTTCCCAATGCAATCCGAGTTCGGATCAGGCGATGGCCTGCGTTTTCTTAGCCTGCATTCCGCTTGCGAGTGGCATGGATGCAAGGTTCTTCCAGAAAGTCTCCAACGACTCCACTCCACCAAACAACGTGGTGAAGATGGTGGAGTCGGCGAGGAGGATGTGTCCCGCACGTTGTCCATTGGGAGGCATCCAGATACACGAGTTGAACTCCGTGTTCCCCGCAGCAGTAAAAGGATGCGGTCGGTCAAGATCAATCGGCTGGCGCGTAAGCACGTGCACTGATTTTGTATCATCCGTGGTCAGGGCATAATGCGGCAGGTGCGGATGAAAATTGAAGGTGGTAACCCCGTTGAGCAACCCTAGTTTGTCCAAGTCTTTGTTGATTGTGAGTGGGGCGATTTGTTTTGTGCCCTTGACGACCGCCGGGCGAAGTCCGTATTGATTCAGGACCGGCACCCCGAGGCCCTTCATCATCGAACGTGTGTATTGCCCGAACCGCTGTTGGCGCGGGACGAGCGCATCACCGTGATGCGTATATTCCAGTTGGCGCTGGTTCATGTCTTCCGTGAATCCCACATCGTGATGAGGTCCAAGCAACAGACAGGTCCCGTCTCGTTTCAGCCACTCGCGCACCGCCTCAATTTCTCCGGAAGATGCCTGCTGCTCTGAAACCAGATGGTCGAGACCGAACACCATCAGCGTGTCTGTGTCACTCAGGATTCGTTCATCTATCGGCAGCTTGTACCCCGCCTGATCAATTCGTTGGAACACTGCCACCGGATGGCCAGTGACTTCACCAGCTCCTTTCTGAAATGCGAGCGTGGAACGGTGGAACAATTCCAAGGTCCCGGCAATCCCCTGCAGGAAATGCATGCCGTCCCATTCCGTTCCCTCATAGGCCGGCCAGGCAACTCTGCGCACTTCAGTCATTGTCGAGAAGCGGTTGTCAAGCTGTGTGACATCGCGGTTGGACTCCCATGGGTAACTCCAGGTCCAGTAGATGGAAATACGTCGTTCGCCTGGAGTGTACTTGCGGGGCGCATGATTCTGGTTGTACGTCCGTGGCGGTTGGAGTTCCGTACTCATGACTGCCCACCAATTCTCTACTGTCTCGTAGCCTAAACTCCGCTCAATGACCATCGCCCAAGGACGCCAGGTATCGGAGTGCCCGGATTCCTGGCAGAAAGAAGTAAGCTCCGCCTCGTATCGTGGTGAAAGCCGGCAGGCCTCTGATCTTTTTCCGAACGGGCCGTTTGGGGATGGTCATATCAAACGTGCGGTCCTGGGTCCCGAAGATGGGATCGCGCTCGTTCCCCAGCTCATGAAAATTCGGATCATTCGCCCACACATTCATCGCAAACTCAAATTGGCGGACAAGGCTTGCGCAACCGACGAACGCGGCGATTCCTCGCTCGATTCCGTCTTCGGGCGCGCCCTCCGGCAGCGGCGGACCGTACGTCCCTCCGCGCCGGATCATCTTCCGCCGGTTCATATTCACTGCGGTGTCCCGCGGGTTCATGCGACGAATGTGCGCACCAAGCGGGCAGGCATACCCGTTAGGATCCATGTCCGCGTAAGTGAAGGCATTGTTGCGCTGAAAATCGGCGCCGAGACTTGGATCATCTTTATCTGGCGCGAGGACAAGCGGAGCCCCGCTCCGCCACCGTCCCATCAGCTTGGCCGCTATCAATTCCTGCTGCTCAGGTGTTTCGCCATGTTCCCGGAGAAAATTGCGAAATGCGCCCACATGCTCTTTCATCCTCAAATACGCGACATAGCTGCCGTTACGAGAAAGAATCCCCGGCTGAGGCATTCCCGCGGCAGGACCTTCTTCATCCGGATATCCGAGAAAAAATTCACCTGGTTTGATCGGCGGGCCCGAGCCGGGTGTCGGCTCGACTGCTGTTCCCTCGATAACCGGCTGCGAGAGCCGGTCGCGGTATCCGAAGTGTTCGTGAGCGTAGTCGAACGGCGGAAGGGCTTCCAGATCCAGGGAGGAGAGAAGTTCGACTCCCTCGCATTGCACTAGATAGTGTTCGTGCTCCTGCCGGCACCGCTCGCGTTCCGCGACATCGCGGGCGAATAGTATGGCAATGGCGTGCAGGTCCGGGCTTGCTAGGCCCCCCACCCAGTGGTCCGGGCGGTTTGCGCCCGTGGTTCCGAGAATTTCCGCTCGCGCAGCCATTCCTTGACGGAACTCCTCGGGAAATGTAGCCAGCGATGCTTCATCCACCCCGAGTGCTCGCAAGCCGTTCCACGCGAACCCAATGGTCACCCATCTGGAGTCAACCAGGTTCGACCCCACTGCCTTTGCGGTGCCCACCTTGTCGATCAGGCCCATCAGCCACGCCCGCCCGCATGCTGCGCTCCGGAACGTCAAAAATTCGTACCGCGCCGCCCGCGCCGGTGGCCGCGACATCAGGAAATGCTGAATGTCTTCCAGTTCAAGGGCGCCGTCCTCGTTTCGCCCAGTAAGCGATTGTTGCAGGATGGCCACAGCTTTCTCCCGTCACTACTGCATGAGATCGAGCATGTCCGCAAAAGCCGCCTTGAGTTTCAGCGCCTTTTTGATCTCATCGGCCGTGACATAGGGGTACTCCCCGTATTCCAAAAAGCTAGGACACTGATGATCGTGAAAGAACTTGATCACGCCGGCCACGTTCGTCTTCCAGTCTTCCGGCCATCCTTCGAGGTTTACGAAAACTGTGGTAATGCCGGTCTTAACGAACAGCGCCACCGCGTCCTCGAGGTACTTGTCGAAATCGGTATCGAAGATGCCCTGATACATGAAATGCAGTCCCGAGCCGACGTCGAACAAGATCCAGCGCAGGTAGTGGAGCCTCAATGGTGCAAGAACAAAGGGGTCTGCCTTCACTGCCTCTTCAATCTTCTTCCCGTAGTCACGGATGGCCTGCTCCCGGCCGGGTATGACCTTTGCGACGACGGAAAATCCGTGGCAGGCCGGTGTCTTGGGGAAGATGGGTCCGTATCGTCCCTTCTCAAGTGTGAAGTATCCGTCCTTCGGGATCGCCATAGCTGCGGGTTTTGTCCAGTCGGTCTCTTTAGGTCTCGCGGGTGCTGGTGTGGCCATGAAAGTCTCCTTGGAGGGGTGTTGCATTCTGGTTCCTGTTCCTCACGCCACAAAGCCCTCAGACGAGGAACTCTCCCGAACCAGGTGTTTCCTCCCCACTTCCTAGTTTTAGTGGACGGTCCGTGAGATTCAAACTGTTACTTCTTACAGGGTTCGGCCTACGCTAGTGAGTCCACCTTGTTCGTTTCGTTTTGTCGGTCTGGGTCTGTTGCTGACAGCGAATGTCGCGATTGTCGCCGAACAAATGTCTGCCAGTAAAAACAAACCGTTTTCGCTGACCCACTCCCTTGTTGGTTTGGTCCTATGCATAGCGCATATGGCAGTAGCGCTTGATGTCCAACCGGCAAGCGAAAGGGGCCTGTATAAATTGACAGTTGCGTACCTTAGTAAGTCGTAGCAGTCTCGCCGTCCCACCCTCGGCTATCTACGAAACGACTTAGAGGAGGTACCTCATGTTGGAACATGCTGTTTGCCCTTCACGGCGGCTTAGCTCACGGATCGAGACACCCCCAGGGATCTGGGTCTACTGGCTATGTGATGGGCGTGCCGACTTATCACCAGTCCAGAACGTGAGCCTTGGTGGTGTGTTCCTCGACACTCCAAAGGCAAACCCCATCGATTCGAGGGCGGAGATTCATTTTTGTGTTCAAGAAGGACAGATCAGGACCGAAGGTATAGTGCGGCACGTCGCGCCGGGGCGTGGACTGGGACTGAGATTCACGGCGATAAAAGAGG